>Ga0116193_1002097_pt1 | contig 15493 bp, 11 predicted proteins | sample AD_UKC115_MetaG_FD_89892 | JGI IMG/M metagenome (GOLD analysis project Ga0116193, IMG submission 89892) | Active sludge microbial communities of municipal wastewater-treating anaerobic digesters from Hong Kong - AD_UKC115_MetaG | ecosystem: Engineered > Bioreactor > Anaerobic > Digestate... | reverse complement strand
TCGGCGTGAGGCCAGCAAAACGGCACGCACCCGCCGAAAACTACCAAGGTGCCTATCATTAGGACTAACAAAATGGCTAAACGCATATGTCTCCCTTTCCCAAAGTCCTGCCTGGATTTGCCGCCAGGTCTGTGTCCCAGCGTGCCTAAAAAACACCGATGCCGTTTCAGGTATTCCCCGATGGCCAAACGGAGTTTTACCGAAGGTTTTGGGGGGTGGCCATGGGGGATTTCCTTATGCGGGCCTCGGGCGGCGCGCTTGCGGGCATAGGGGAATTCCTTTTTTGTGAAACGGGAAAACTCCGATTGTCGCGCGGCCCCGTTTGGGTCATACTGAGGCAGTAGTTGAGAGCGGTCCTTGGGCACGCAAGACAGGCACAGCGCGTGCCGGCAGGGCGTCGGCCTTGGTGACCGCTGGGGCGCAGGTGAGTTGAAGTTACGCCATGGCGGCGTGACGGCGTACGCAAAGGAAGTACTATGATTTGTGTGTTGGTCATCGGGGGACGCGGTCTGGAGCGGCGGCAGTGGAAGCAATTCCTGCAGGCCCGCGGGTACCGGGTCTTTCAGGCGGCCACCCCCACCGAAGGGTTGCGGCTGTGCGGAGAAGTTCCCCCGGATTTGCTGATATTGGACGTGGATTCCATCATGCCCTCCAGTCAGGCGCTGGCCACCATTAAGGCCTTGCGGGCAGATTATCCGGACGTGCAGATCCTGGCCTTTTCGTCCTTCTTGAGCCGCAAGATGGCGTTGGAAGCCGGCGCCGACGTGTGCATTCCGAGCCCGGCAGACGACACCTTGGTGCTGGAGCTGGCCGATACGATGACGGGCGGTTTTGTGGACGATATTAACATGGGAGTACCGGGGCGTAGGGAGCTACGCATTGAACGAGAGGCTGTTTTTGTGAGTTAGCGCTTCCCTCCCTGTGTTCATTCGCACGGGGTATCCATAGTCACGGCGCAAGCATGGCGTCCGTCATGCTTGCGCCCCCGCTTTTTAAACACGGAATGCGGAACGTCTCAAATGCGGAACGTGGAACGCGGAATGCGGAATGTCTTGATGAGCACGACCTTTCAAACGCGGAATGCGGAATGTCTTGATGAGCAAGGCGTTCTTTTCAGATGCGGATTGCGGAACGCGGAGTGAGTTATGAGGAAAGACGAGCGCGCGCATGCCACTGACGGCAAGCCTATAACGCTCCTATTCCGCCAGGACCCATTGGACGGCGCGTCGAGTGAGTTCGCTGCTGGAGCGCAGATCGAGCTTGCGCTTGATGTGTTCGCGGTAGGTTTCAATGGTCTTTACGCTTAGGTGAAGGCGCTCGGCAATTTCACGCGTGGCACAACCTTCTCCCAGGAGTCGAAAGACTTCGAGTTCACGGTCCGAGAGCGTGTGGAGGGCATCCGTTTTGGGATCTTGCTCCGTGCTCCAGAGTTTGCTCAGCATCCGTTCAGTCATCGCGCTGCTCAGATAAACGCGGCCTTTGAGGATTTGGTCGATCGCTTCGATGACCTTGTCGGTGGCTTCACGCTTGCTAAGATAGCCGCTGGCGCCGGCGCGCAAGACTTGCTCGGCAAACAAGAACTCGTCATACATCGATGAAACAAGAATTTTGACAGAGCGATATTGCGCTTTAATTTGTTTGATTAGGTTTATCCCGCTGCCGTCTTCCAGCGAGAGGTCGACAATCATAAGGTCCGGCTTGGCCTGTTCGACCAGCTCAAGCGCTTCGGTCACCCCACCCGCTTCGCCGCACACTTTGAGTTGCGGATGAGACTGAATCACCTCCGAAAGTCCCCGTCGAATCAGAGGGTGATCATCGACAATAAAAATTCGTATACTATTATCCTTCTTTATGCCTTTTTCCGCCATTGGACCTCCTGAAATACGGTTTTTTCGGCCCACCCCTGGGTCGCCTCACCTACTTTTTCGTGGCGAAAAATTCCTTATTCCCGCTTAATGCATAAAAACATGAGGACTATAGCACATGGGTCTTCAACATAACAAGATGGCCTGGCGTTGGGTATGAAACGCGAGGAAGATCACTGGAGGCGGATCGACATGGTCCACACGTACATACTTGATGCAATTTGCCCAGACGAAAAGTGCGCCCCAAGGCACAACAGGCGCGATGCAGCAAGCGATAGAATTACACCGCTAGATAATGCCGAATAAGGTCGGCAATCTTTTGTGAGGCCCGACATGCGTTCGTCACCACTTGCTCATGCGTGAGGCGTTCACCGCTAAAGCAGGCGTTTGTGATGCACGAAAGAACGGCCGCCTGAATCCCGAGATCCTGGCAGCGAGCCAATTCGGGGCCCACGCTCATGCCGACCGCCATGACCCTCATCTGCTGCAAGGCTCGAATCTCGGCCCTTGTTTCGTAGCTGGGGCCTGGCACCCATTGCAGGGCGCCGTGATAGTCTGCCTGGTCAACCACAAAATCCGGGTGAAACACACCCGGGGTCGCCTCCCATCTTTGGTAGCGACAAAGCCGTACAGCATTGACCCCCAAGATATCTCCGGGCTGAAGGACAGGCGAAAGGCCTCCGGCGGCGTTGGTGAAAAAAATAGTCTTGGCGCCCAAATCGCGAAGCACGTCGACCGGACGGGTAACCTGCTCGTAATCGAACCCTTCATACATGTGGAGCCGTCCACACTGAACAATGACATCTCTTTGGCCGCTGCGACCGATAATAAAGCGGTGGGTGTGGCCGACAACGCTGCCTTGCGCCAAACCGGGAAAGGCTGTGAACGGCAAAATCTGATCCACCGAGTCTATCAGCGACTCCAGTTCAATGCCGGATCCGGAAACGATACCAATGGGACCGGTCATTATGGACGCCATGCCGCAGGGAAAAAAAGCTGCTGATATTGCCTGAGCGCGTACTGGTCGGTCATGCCGGCCAGCAGATCCACCGTTCGGCGCTCGATGCTGTCCTCGCTTGGCGGAAGGTCTGGCTCGGGATGCTGGACAAAGTAGTCGTACAGCTCACCCAGCATCTTTTTGGCCTTTGAAATTTCGCGGTCTATGGCAGGCGAAGGATAGACATTGCGGTACATATAGGTCCGAAGTTCATTGGTCGCGCCCAGAATTTCCGGCGTCATCCCGATGGTGCCGTCGGTGCTGCCATGAATCAGACCGGTGACCATGCTGTTGATTCGAGCTGAGGTGGTGGCACCCAGTACGGTCACAGCGGCCTTGGGCAGGTCATCAAGGGCAATGATTCCGGCCCGCATGGCGTCATCGATGTCATGGTTGATGTAGGCCACCGCATCGCACACGCTGACGATAATGCCTTCCAACGTAGTGGCACGCTCAGGCCGTTTGCCCGCCAGCACGTCACGGCCTTTGGAATGGTTGAGGATGCCGTCGCGCACTTCGAACGTAAGGTTGAGTCCCGGTCCGTGACCGGTCAACTCCAGAATATCGACCACTCGAAGACTCTGCTCCGCGTGGCGAAACCCCTCGGCGTATTTTTCATCCAACACCGACTCCCCGGCGTGCCCGAACGGCGTGTGCCCCAGATCGTGGCCCAAGGCGATTGCTTCGGTAAGATCTTCGTTCAGGAACAGCGCGCGCGCGACCGTGCGAGCAATTTGAGCCGCCTCCAGGGTGTGCGTGAGGCGCGTACGGTAATGGTCGCCTTCGGGGGCCAGGAAGACCTGGGTCTTATGCTTGAGACGCCGAAACGATTTGCTGTGAAGAATGCGATCGCGATCTCGCTGATAGGCTGTGCGGTGGTCGTGTTCGGGCTCGGGACGCAGGCGTCCGCGGCTCTCTGCGGCCAAGGCGGCGCAGGGTGACAGCGTCTGGCGTTCGCGCTGTTCGAATTGCTCTCGTAGCGTCACCACCGGGCTCCTATTTGCCTTTGGACAGACGGCTGGCCAGTTCCATGGGCAGTCCGGCCTGCATAATTTTGCGAGCGCACAGATCGATGTTGTAATCAACGCGGCAAAATTCAAACGTCATGCGCTCAAGGTCGAACATGCCGAAGGCGGCGCGGGGATCGCGGTCGCGGGGTTGGCCGACCGCACCGGGGTTAATGAAGTACCGATTGACCGGGCGCAGCTCATGGACGGTGCCGGGCGACACGACTTGAGCGGGTCCCTTTTCGCTGAAGAACGAAGGACGGTGGCTGTGACCAAAAAAACAGACATGGATGTCACGTCCGTTGATAAATTCGAGTTGTCGCATGGCGTCCAGCCAGTCAATGATGTAGTCGTCCCGGCTGCTTGGAGATCCATGAACGCCCAGGCATGTCCGGCTGAACACAATCTGCTCAGGCGCGCGCATTAGCCATTGCCGATTATCATCGCGGATTACGTCCAGTTGCCATTCAATGGCCTTCTTGGCGGCCGCTCGGAAAAACCACGGCTCCTCCAGTCCGCACACGGCCGCATCATGATTGCCAAGAATGGTCGGTATATCCCGCTCCCGCAGAATGTCGATGACTTCATTGGGCTGAGAGTTGTAGCCGGTCAGGTCACCGAGGCAAAAAACGCGGTCGGGATTTTTGGCGTCAATGGCCTCAAAAACCGCTTTGGTCGCCTCCAGATTGGCATGGAGATCGGCGATTATCGCTATCCTCATTTTGGCAGAACATCCTAAGTAGCAAGAGCTCTAATCTAAAGCTCGGGCTGGTCCATATCTATTTCCATGTGTTCGGCGCTGGAAGCGCCTTTTGGGTTGCTAGACTTTTGTATAATGTGATGCAACTGATGCACCTTCTTCTTAACGCGATCATTATGGGGATCCATTTTCAAAACGATTTCCATATAGGCCAGCGCTTTTTCATACTCATGACGTTTTATATGATTGACGCCCACGTTATACAGTGTTAGAAAAATCTTTTTTTGAAGCCGGCGCAGCTTTGGGAAACGCGCCTGTGCCTGTCGGTATAGCTCGAGCGCCGCAGGATAATTGCGGGTCTCGAAATAAAAATCGCCCGTGGTTTCTTCCTGACTCAGTTGTACAGGGGTATCGGTCCCCATGGCTTCGCGCTGATCCGCGAGGTGGGCCGTGTACTGTTCGGGCGTATAAACGTTCTTCACGGCCGATCTTTCGACCAATACACTGATGTTATTGGTGGTCGGATCTGACGGAATGAGATGAAAACGGGCGTCCAAGGGATCGTAGCGATGCAGACTGAACCCTCGAATCACTTCGCCGTCCTGAAATTCAATGACCAGCTCATGCCCTTCCGGCGTCCATTCGCGATACCGAACATTTTTGTCGTACTTGCCATCAAAACTCTTTACTAGAAACACGGCTTTAAGATCCGAAAAACGCACATACTGTGTTTCACCCTGAGACATGCCGGCGGTATCGGCCAAATCAAGATGAAAACCCGCTTCCTTTTGATTCAGACTGAAACACACTCCGTATTGGCAACGTCCATCCAGATACCGCACGACAAGCCTCTGCCGTGGATGGCGTTTCCGTACAGACTCATGTTTTTTCTCTTCATCCAGCTTTTGGGCGATGGGGCGATAGTGTTTGGCGCACAGAAAGTTCCCCTCGTGGAGCGTCAAGCACTCTTCACAACCGAATTCGCCACAGACAATACAGTACCCAACCACTTCAGCACGCGAATGATTAGGACACCTCATAAGGGCGCTCCCTCCGGGACTCGTACCGCATTAACGGAATTCCCAGGTAAGAAAACCGAAGCCTGTTGGAGAAAACGTACCACGCCACCGTCACATATGTCAAAAAAGGGGAGCGTCTATCATATTGAAATGACAATATTTCTGGTGTTTAGCGCCCCAGCGCCCTGGCGAGCTCCACGATTTGGCGGGCGAGATTTTGGCGCGTGGCCACAAGATGCCCAGGATCTCGCGAGAACGATGTGAGATCCGGCACAACCGCCTTAATGTCCACGCTTTCCATGGCGCGCATGACCAGTTGGTCATGTCCGCCTTGCTGGCGCAACTGCTTTAGGTACTGAGAATAGATGAAGAGGTAATCGAAGTCTTCGATGCCATCCCGAATGGTTTCCCAACGAATGGAACTGAGCGGGCCATCCGGGCCTGGATAGACCAGGAAACCGTCGCCGTTCACAGGAGTAAGGTCAAGCTGGTCAACAAACGGATTTTGCTCCGGCGAGGCATAATTGATCGCCCAATGGTGCACACCCGTAATGCCCAAAGCCCAGGTCTGCCAAAACAAAATGCGATGTTCGATAGGGGCAAAGTCCAGCAGAAAATTGGCATACGGACGGGCGTTGAACCGATTAACATACCACCAGACTTCCTGGCCCCTTGCTGCGCGATCGAGCACCAGTTCGTTGTTGCCGGTGTCAAGGACCTGTGTGTTTACGGCCCAGATATCAATGGAATCATCAAGAAAAGGCTGATAACCAAACGTAGTGGTCATCAATGGGATGTTGGGGGCCAGGGTCTTCCATTGGCGGGCGGCTTCGGTCACGTTGGGCCAGACGTCGGCCGGGGGTTCTCCGGCGATCTGGCAAAAGGTCCGGCCCTTGAGCGGGCTGGTACTTATAAACGCGTCTGCTTGCTGTAGTTGTGCCGGATATTGAGCAAGGGTATGAGAAACGGAAAAAGTGGTTGCGCCCTTGGCCAGGCACTCTTTGGCAAATGCCTCCAGCCGTGCCGGATCATTCCAGCCCCCCGGCCCCGGCAATTCGGTGGCGGCGCGCAATGTTATGCGGTGGTCGCGCGCGGTGTCGGCATAGCGCTGGGTAAGGGCGGACGCACTGAGTGTGCAGCCGTTCTTCTGAGCCCAGTGTTGAGCGTACTCGGGAAAATAGACGAAATCCGTCTTGAGATGGGGCGTGACGGGAAGTTCAAAGTCAAAAACCTCGGCCTGGAGGTCTATTGTGACCGAAGGAGCTCCGGAGGCGGACATGGTGATTGTGCCTTTATACTGCCCGGCGCCAATGCCCGGTGGAGCGTAGACGGTAAACCACACCGGGGTTGAGCGGTCAGCCGGAGCTTGAAAGGGTTTATACGGCACAAGGGCATCGGGATGCTCGCCTGTCGGGCCTTCATAGAAAGAGGGTATTTTTACCGGATAGTTTCTGACAGAGAAAATTTCTATGTTTGAAGCGGGTATGGTAGAACCGGCCGGGCCAATGAGATCAGTGGCAAGAAAGCGCACATCATCAAGCGGGGCATCTTTGGGCGGACGAATGCCGATTTGAAACGACTCTCGTTCATTGCGCGCCAGAGCAATCTCAACAGTCGATTTGGTCCCGGAGAGTTTGACCGTGTCATTTGGAAAAATTTTTTCGAGCGGACTTTCAATCCAGACCGCCGCGGGGGTTTGTGTGACCAAGGCACGGCTCAGCACCCGGCTGCCGCGTTCCAGCGCGTAGGGGGCGTCAGTCCAGGCAGCCAAAGAGGTGGACTCGGAATTGCCCACCGTGAATTGGGTGTCAATGCCGCCATGCGGAGTGGCCATTTGTTTATTGAGCTCAAGAGGTTTTCCGTCAGGTCCTTTGAACTGGGCCAGAAAATCATACGTGCCCTCGGTCGGGGCCGTCCACTCGAACGTGCAACGGACGACACGATCGGGCGCGGCGTCAAACTTCTTGGGACTGAGCTTCCACCGTCGACCGTTCGCGCCTACGACACTGGCGTAGATGCTGACGGTGCTCATGGGCTTTACGGATGAGATTAGTAGAACAAGCTTTCCTGGCGCATAGTCTAACTGCGCAGCGATTTCTTCGCTGGCGAAATCAACGCGTTTCAAACCTCGCACAGCATTGATGCGATACGTGGTTTCCCATGCGTCGCCTGGATTGAGTAAACGCGGCACGAAACAGGTCTGGAATTCACATTTATTCTTTTGTTCTTCAAACACGCCGAGAAACGAATGGGTCTGATCCGCGTTGAAGACACCGTACAGGGTCGTCAGCTCGGCGGGACTGGTGGCGGCAATCCAGTTGCGTGCCGCAGGGTAGTAGCCAGAGCGACGGGCTCTATGTAGACCCGACGTGGTCGGAATATCGAGGCGGTCGTTGGCGGAAAACACGCCCCCGGGCGCCGCGTCATTGCGGACCCACGGAGCGATCCAATGGGACTGGTTTCCCTTATTTTCAATGCGCCAGACAACGCGCAAGGAGGCTTCGTCAGCAAGAGGCTGGATCGTGCGGATGACGTGAAGGCCATCGATGTTCGGCCCTTCACAGTCGTACGAGTAGAGCCACGTTACCGCGCCGGCCTCACCGGCAGTCTGTTCCAGTTTTTCATTTACACGGCGGCTGGGAATATAGGGGCTGGCTATGCCAAAACCTTCGTTGAGCAGCCCCAGTTCGCCGGCAAGATTGGCCGCCGCGGACTTGATCCGGAACTCGCTGATTCGTCCGCCCAGATCCTGCGGCAGCGTAACGGATAGAAACTGCCCTTGGGCGAGAGCTTGTTCAGCGATGGGCTCGGCAGTGGCGAAAAGCGAAAGCGAGCAGACAAACAAAAACAGCGACTTCATGTTCAATTCGGCACGTGCCGATGCCAATCCCCTTTCGGATGCTTACTTAATGCTGGCCCAGGATTGGCACTTGTCCTTGAGCTGAGAAATCTCTTGATCGAGTTGATGGGCATTCAGTTTCATGAGGGCTTGTTTGCTGATGTCCTGACCTTCTTTGGAAACTTCCTGCTGTAACGTATAGGCAAAACCGCTGCCGCTGAACGACTGAGCGCTTTGAATGAGCAGGGTCTTCAGTTCGCGCAACTGTGCGGTCACATTGGCCAGGCCAGCGTTGGCGGCCTGATATTCCACGGTGAATTCACCGGAAACCATGCTGTATCTGGCCTCGGCATCTTTGAGCCGACCAAACGCATCGGCAAACCGGGACTGCTGTTGAAATTCTTCGGCCTGCCGCTGGAATTGCGCGGCCTCTTCGATATGGCGGCGGCTGGCCTGAAGCCGGGCGTCGCGCTCGCCGATGAACGCTTCGGTTTCCAGGCGTTTAGCTTCGGCGACGGAATTGAGCGGGTCTTGTTCAGCGGCCTTGGCATAGGCTTCGTGGGCCTGTTCAAGGTGATTGTCCGAAAGATGCTCATCTCCAACGCCGACATAATAGGCGCTGATTTTCTCGACGATGTCGCGTCTTTTGGGTTCGGCCGCCAGGACGACGGCATATTCTTTCATGGCCCGTTCGTAGAGTTTGGCATCATAGAACATGTCGCCGACACGTTTGGCCAGTTCGGCATTCCTGGGGACGACTTCCGTCAGCCGCGCATAATAGTTATCAATTTCCTTGGCGTTGCCGCGCTTGATGTAGTACTGCATGGCGCCGACGACGTAATCACTTTTCTGGGCGACGGAAATTCCGGCATGGGCCACATCGGCTGTAAGGATTGTGTTCCACACATCGGCCACTGCGTCGACGGATCGGCTGAAGTCTTCCACAAGGGCCGTTTTGGCGACACCGTTGAAACCCAACCCTTCCTGATAGTCCTTGAGAAGCATATCATCGCGCTGATTGGCCAGCCGCATGACGCGCTCCAGATATGGCACGGGATCCACCAACTTGCGCGCCGACGGTTTGAACGTGACACGGCGAACGTTGACAGCCGCATCAGCATAGTACTGGTCACGGTAACTCGGATTGGCATCCTTCAAAGGAGCGGTCAGTTTAGCGACGAGGGCGCCCAGCGCCCCCAGCCGGTAGGCAAAATAGGGATCCAGCGAACTACCGCGCATCGCTTCCAGCAGGTACATTTCAGCCTGCACGGCCCGCTCGACGCCGCTGGACATTGCAGGATACAAGTTGGCCATTTCCTCGGAAGTAACGGAGGCGCCCTCCTGAATTTCCTTTTGAAGCTTCGGGAGCTGGACCAGTCCACCTTTGGCCAGCATGTGCATGGAGGTCGTGACAACCACCAACTGCGTGTCCTTTTCCCAGGCATTCGCGGAGGAGGTCAAGACAACAGAAAACAAAACGATGACGGCTACAAGGCGGCCCATGTATTAGCTCCTTTCATCGATGGAGGTGGATTGTGTTTTGGACGGGGCAGCGTTTCCGGAGGCTTGCTTCAATTGCGTCACAAGCATTTCGATTTCAGGCCTGCGATTGGCTGGAGCATCATCGTCAATCAGGGCCAGATACCGTTCGAGTTCTTTGAGCCCCTCGGAAAAGAATTGCTGTTTGATGAACAGCAGTCCATTCTCCAGGTGAGCAGGCGCGTAGTCCGGATTCGTGGCAATGGCATCAGTAAAGGCCTCTCTGGCTTTGTCTTCCTCGTTGGAGGCCGCATAAATGCGCCCCTGGAGCGTGCGTATCATGGCGTCACTGGCGCCGGCCTTAATCGCGCGCTCAATGACGTCACGCGCCTTGGATGCGTCACCCTGTGAAAGGTAAATGCTTGCTGCGGCGGCCAGGGCGTCCGAGACGTGAGGGGACTGCTGTTGGGCAACGGCATCAAATTCGCGCAGGGCTTCGGCGGTCGCCCCTTGGGCATAGAGACAGACCGCGTGATAGTATTGCGCGGTTGAATCATTTCTGCTCAGGCTGATCGCGTTCGTAAGCTTCTTCTCAGCTTCGGCGAAATTGCCCTGTGCTATCAGGATGGCTGCCGCACGCACCAAGGCATCTGCTTGTACGACCGTGCCCCCTTCGACGGCGGCGTCCAACAGTGGCAGCGCTTCCTCGGGTTGCCCATTGAGGTCGGTGATAAAGGCCTGAGCGGCGATGCTGTTTCCATCTTTTTCTTCAATAGTTTTGGATTCGCGAAGGGCGGCGCGATAGTCACCTTCGAGGGCCAGGGAAATGGCCATGGCGGCCTGCCCGGTAGCATCTTCTGGATTTTGGCTGAGCAATTCTTTGAGCGCAGCCGTCTGGGCGGCTGCATCGTTTTGAACACCCAGATACAGGGCGCGAAGCCGCTGAACATCTTCGTTGTCCGGGAAGGACTGGCTGAGTTTGTTCAGAATCAGGATCTGCTTATCGCGTGCCGCATTGCTATCGCCGGTAGCCGCCAAACCTAAAACGGCAAGCAGGCCAGCCTTAAGGTTCTTGGGCTGGAGCTCGAACGCCTTTTCAAACGAAGGCCCGGCGCTGGCGAAATCATCCATCTGCCACTGGATCTTGCCCAACAAAAAAATGGCGTCCGCGTCGTTGGGATGTTTTTGAACAAAGTTTTTCAGATCATTGCCGGCCTGTAGATAATTACCCGCGTTAGCCAAGCTCATAATGCCGCGCATCGGGTCCCGTGAGAGCCACAGAAAAGCCGCAATGACAACGACCACCGCCACGACAAACCCGGCGGCCACAGCAACGGTTTTGGTAGAGAGCGCCTGACGCGCACTTTTCCCCTGTTGGTTTTCGTCAGCAATTTTTTGTCCGGTCAGAAGATTCGTACCGCAGGCGACGCAGATAATGTCTCCGTCCTGAACGAGGGCATGACAGTTTTGACAGGTCTGGTTGGAGCCTTTGGTGGATTTTGGAGGGCTGGCGGGCCCCTTTTTTTGAATGTAGCCGCCGCAGTGAGGACAGCTTTCCAGTTTGAGGTCTGTCAGTTTTCCGCAATAGGGGCAATTGGTCATTGTTGCCACGTGTATTACCCAACCTTTCCGTTGAAGTTCAGGAACTCCGCTTTGAGGTTAACTCGAATTCTGTTAATCCTTTTCCAGAAGGGGAATCCCACACTTGCGACACTTTTTTGCCTCAATCCAGTTTCGGGTCAAACACTTCGGGCATTTCTTACTGAATAGCGAAGGTACGCTGGCGGCCACCAGGACCGTGATAACTGTAAGCATCACTAGAATGTAAACAGTGCCAGTCAAACGTGTAGCTCCAAACTTCGTTCTGCAACCAATCGGGTAGCCTCAATGCAAATTGATCGGCAAATTCCGTGCGCTGATTTTAGTGGGCGGGGGCGGTTTCTGTCAATAAATTCCATGAACAGGGGGAACACTGAAATATCCATCAAATTAAGGTATTGGAAATAATCCTGTGAAGTGGTAAAATCGCGTACGGGATGGGAGGCGTGCTTCCCAGAAAAATAAAGGGAAAGGCTTGCTATGAAGAAGTGTCTTGTGTTCGTGCTGACGGTGTTATTTATTGTGTCTGTTGCCGCCTGTTCAAAATCTGAACCCGCTCCGGCTCCCGAGGTGAAAGCGCCCACGCCCAGTCCGGCTGCGCCAGCGGCAGCCCCTGCGCCCAAGGCCGCGGCTCCCGAAGCGGCCGCGCCTGCGGTTGTCGATCGATTTTATGAGAAGGAAATCGTTTATGGAACTGCTGACGGCGTTGAGCTGAAGATGGATATTGCGAAGCCGATTGGCGATGGCCCGTTCCCGGCGGTTGTGTGCATTCACGGCGGCGGCTGGCAGATTGGCAAACGTCAGGACTTTGAACCTACCGCGCGTATAATGGCGATGAATGGGTATGTGGCTGCAACTGTCGATTACCGGATGACACCGGCGCACAAGTGGCCGGCTCAAATCGAAGATGTTAAGTGTGCGGTGCGCTATCTGCGTGCGCATGCCGAACAACTGAAGATTAACCCTGACAAGATCGGAGCCTTGGGTCACTCGGCAGGCGCACACCTGGCGCTGATGCTGGGGTTGACCGATCCCAAGGATAACTTTGAAGGGAACGGCGGGTATGCGGACCAGTCCAGCAAAGTCCAAGCCGTTGTGAATCTGTCGGCGCCGACCAACCTGTCTACCTGGAAACCGTTGCCCGTCGTCGATGAGCCGCTCCAAAAAGAATATGGGAAGTCCTTTGACGACATTCTGGCGGATCTGCTCGGCACCGCCGACCGTGCCGCCCAGGCTATGGCCGACGCCAGCCCGGTCACCTACGCCGATGAAAGTGATTCGCCCGTCCTGACTTTCCACGGCAGTGTTGATCCGCTGGTGCCGCCAGATCAGGCAAAGGAACTTGATGAGGCGCTCAAGAACGCGGGCGTCCCGCATAAGTTGATCATTATTGAAGGCGCCGATCATGGTTTCAAAGAAAACCAGCTTCCGAACATCATAATGGAGACAACATCGTTTTTCGGCGTACATCTTAAGGGCGAAGCCCCAGCAGCCGCTCCGGCAACCGAGGAAGCTCCGGCCAGCACTCCGGAAACCGACGAAGCCCCCGCCAGCGCTCCGGAATCCGGCGAAGCCCCCGCCCCGCAGAGCTGACGATACTGGTAGGCCACACATCGGGCCAGGCATTGAGCCTGGCCCGTTCTTTTTTCGGCCATGCCTTCTTGACAGAGGGCGTTGTGTGTGCTACCATTTGCTTATTAGCACTCGTTTGTCTTGAGTGCTAATAACTTCTGGGTGCCGGGGGCCGGCACCGACTACTGCAACGAGACTGGACCAAGGAAGAAGGAGATTCTCAGATGGCCAAGCAGCTTTTATTTGGTCAAAATGCACATACCGCTCTGATTCGTGGCGCCGAAATGTTGGCGGATGCCGTGAAGGCGACGTTGGGCCCGAAAGGCCGCAATGTGCTCATTTCGAAATCCTGGGGTGCGCCCAATATCACCAAAGACGGCGTGACGGTTGCCAAGGAAGTCGAACTGAGCGACCCGTATGAGAATATGGGCGCGCGCATGATTCGCGAAGCGTCGAGCAAGACCCATGACATCGCGGGCGACGGCACCACGACAGCCACCGTGCTGGCGCAAAATATGATGCGCGAAGGATTTCGTCATGTAACCGCCGGCGCCAATCCCATGCACATCAAACGCGGCATGGAAAAAGCGCTGGAAGCCGTTGTAGCCGAAGTTAAGGCCATGGCGAAAAAGATCAAAGCGTCCGACGAAATCAAGCAAGTCGCGACCATTTCGGCCAACGGCGACACTGAAATCGGCGGAATGATCGCCGACGCCATCGAAAAGGTCGGCAAAGACGGCGTGATCACGATTGAAGAAGGCAAGGCCCTGAAGACCGAAGTGGATGTGGTCGACGGCATGCAGTTTGATCGCGGCTATCTGTCTCCCTACTTTGCCACCAATGCCGAGACGATGACGACCACGCTGGAAGACTGCTACATCCTTTGCTGCGAAAAGAAGATTGGCAGTCTGCGCGAGATTCTGCCGCTGTTGCAAACACTGGCTCAGACGGGCAAACCGTTGCTTATTATCGCTGAAGACGTTGAGGGCGAAGCGCTGGCCACATTGGTTGTGAACCGTCTGCGCGGCATCCTGAAGATTGCCGCCGTGAAGGCCCCGGCCTTCGGCGACCGCCGCAAAGAGATCCTGCGCGACATCGCAACCTTGACAGCCGGCACGTACATCTCTGAAGACTTGGGAACCAAGCTTGAGAACGTGACGCTTGAAGAGCTTGGCCGCGCCAAGCGAATCGAGATCACCAAAGACAACACGACCATCATCGAAGGCGCCGGGAAGAAGAAAGAAATCCTGGGCCGTTGCGAACAAATCCGCAAAGCCATCGAGGCGACTACGTCTGATTATGATCGTGAGAAGTTGCAGGAGCGGCTGGCGAAGCTGGCCGGCGGCGTCGGCATCATCCGAATCGGTGCGGCGACCGAAGTCGAATTGAAGGAAAAGAAAGCCCGCGCCGAAGACGCACTGCATGCGACGCGCGCTGCCATCGATGAAGGCATCGTACCGGGCGGCGGCGTGGCGCTGCTGACAGCTCGCAAGAAACTCAAAACCCTGAAGCTCGAGGGCGATGAAGCCGTTGGCGCGGCCATCGTGGCCAAGGCGTGCACGGCCCCCCTCTCCCAGATTGCCGAGAATGCCGGGCTGGAAGGCGCCGTCATGGTCGAGCAAGTGGCTGATGCCAAGCCGGGCTTCGGCCTGAACGCCGCGACCGGCGAGATCGAAGACATGGTCAAGGCCGGTATCCTTGACCCGGCAAAGGTTGTGCGCTCCTCGCTGCAGAACGCTGTCAGTGTGGCGGCCATGATGCTGACGACGACATGCATGATCACCGACATCCCTGAAAAGGAAAAGCCAGCTCCGGCCGGCGCGCCGGGTATGGGTGGCATGGGTGGAATGGGCGGTATGGGCGGCATGGGTGGAATGGGCGGTATGGGCGGTTTCTAAGCACCAGCTTCCCTCCGCGGTTTGAACGCCGCGTTGAGATATAGAGACCGGCTCCGTATTGAGTATCGCTGTGGCACCCACAAACTCGTTTGTGGGTGTTGGCAGGGGACAAGATACGGGGCCGGTTTTGTTTGGAATCCACCGCAAGAACACCCACAAACGCAGTTTGTGGGTGCCACGGGACCACTTTGTGGAGGCTACACGTATCCGTGGAAATTTGGGATTTGGTTGCATTCTTCTATAGGATTTTGTACACTTAACCCCAAAATAGGCTAATGAGGCGGCATCGCCCCAGGCACGCTTGTGACGGCGTGCAATGCGCTAACAACGCTCCTTCCGACGGTGCTTTTCTCGACGCTCTTACCGAAGTTCCTTTAGGTGGCCCAGCTTCGGAAACTGAGAGTATCGACCCTCATTTGCACGTCGGATGTTGGATCAAACAAAACACCCGTAGGACTATCGGCAGGCCAGTTGTGTGTCTGCCCTCAACGAACGTGTGAGGACAAGATGGATAAGGA
>Ga0116193_1002096_pt1 | contig 15496 bp, 10 predicted proteins | sample AD_UKC115_MetaG_FD_89892 | JGI IMG/M metagenome (GOLD analysis project Ga0116193, IMG submission 89892) | Active sludge microbial communities of municipal wastewater-treating anaerobic digesters from Hong Kong - AD_UKC115_MetaG | ecosystem: Engineered > Bioreactor > Anaerobic > Digestate... | reverse complement strand
GGCGAGGCCGACATGGTCTCGATGGCGCGCCCGCTGCTCGCCGATCCGCAGTGGGTCAACAAGGCGAAGGCTGGCCGCCCGGCTGAAATCAACACCTGCATCGCCTGCAATCAGGCCTGTCTCGATCACGTGTTCGAGAATCGCGAGGTGAGCTGTCTCGTCAATCCGCGCGCCTGCCACGAGACCGAGCTGGTCGTGCGCCCGGCCGAGACGCGACGGCGCATCGCCGTCGTCGGCGCCGGACCGGCCGGGCTCGCCTGCGCGACCACGCTCGCCGAGTGCGGTCACCGGGTCGTGCTGTTCGATCGCGCCCCGGTGATCGGCGGCCAGTTCAATCTGGCGCGGCGCATCCCCGGCAAGGAGGAATTCCAGGAGACGCTGCGCTACTTCGCACAGCGTCTCGTGGCGACCGGGGTCGAGCAGCGCCTCGCGACCGAAGCGACGGCCGGGCAGCTCGCTGCCGAAGGATTCGATGCGGTCGTGGTCGCCACGGGCGTCGTGCCGCGCCGTCCACAGATTCCGGGCATCGACCATCCCAGCGTGTTGAGCTATCTCGACGTGCTCGCCCACGATCGCCCCGTCGGCCGGCGCGTCGCGATCATCGGTGCCGGCGGCATCGGTTTCGATGTCGCCGAATTCCTCGTGCAGCCGCATCCCTCGCCGAGCACCGACGTCGCACGCTGGTCGCGCGAATGGGGCGTGGACATGATGCACGCGACGCCCGGCGCACTCGCCAAGCCCGCGCCCGAGCCGCCGGCACGCGAGCTATGGCTGCTGCAGCGCAGCGCCGGCAAGCCTGGCGATCGACTCAACAAGACCAGTGGCTGGGTACATCGCGCCACGCTCAAGCACAAGGGCGTGACGATGCTGGCCGGCGTGAGTTACGAGCGCATCGACGATGCCGGCCTGCACATCCGGATCGGCGAGGAACCGCGCCTGATCGAAATCGACAACGTGGTCATCTGCGCTGGCCAGGAGCCGGATCGGCGGCTCGCCGAGGCGCTCGCGTCGACCAACCTGCCAGTGCATCTGATCGGCGGGGCCGACGTCGCCGCAGAGCTCGACGCCAAGCGTGCGATCGCGCAGGGTACCCGGCTCGGCCTGCAGTTCTGAACTCCCAGCCCGGACGCGGCGGCGCCGCATTCCGCACTGGCGGGTGCGGATCAACCGGGTGGCCTCCTCGCGGGCGTGAACGGATTCACGGCGCCGGGTGGAACCCGTTTCGCCGTCCAGCGCGCGGTGTTTCCTGTCCGCCTGCCGTTTCGCGTAGTAGGCTTCGTCCGCCTCATGGGGAGGTCTGGGGGTAATCATGAAACGCTCTCGTCGCACCTGGCGCCGCCGGGCGCCGCATCTCGTCGCCGTCATCACGACGGCGCTCCTCTGCCACTCCGCCAATGGCGCCTCCGGAAGCTGGAGCACCACCGGGCCCTACGGAGGCTCCGTCGCCGCGCTGGCGGTCTACGAAGCGAGCCCGAACACGCTCTGGGCTGCCGGCCGTGGTGGCGTGTTCCGCACCACCAACAGCGGCAGCACGTGGACGCGCATCGAGGTGGGTCTGCCAGGCTCGTCCCTGCCGGCCGACCTGGTCGCGGCGACCGGCTCGCCGGTCGTGTATCTCGGCACCGGCTCGAACCAGGTTTTCCGTTCCGGCAATGGTGGCGACCTGTGGGTGCCGACGGCGCTCAGCGTGCCGTCCACGGATGTCATCGCCGATATCGCGATCCAGCGCGCCACCACGAACAGCATCGCCGTGGCGACCTTCAACGGCGCCTATGTCTCGACGAACGGCGGCAGTTCCTGGGTTGGCCCCGGCAGCTTCTCGGGTAGCCCGCAGTTCACCAGCATCGAATACGCGGCGGATGGGACGCTGTATCTCGGTGTGAGTTACTACGCATCCGGGAGCGGCAGCGATCCGGTGCTGTTCAAGAGCACCACCGGGGGCAGCAGTTGGACGCCGGTCTCGGCGCTCACGGAAAGCACCTTCTTCAGTGTGACCCGCGTGGTCACGGCACCGACCAGTGCCAGCCGCGTCTTCGTCAGCAACGGCGGCAGCGTGCAGACCAGTCCGGACGGCGGTGCGACCTGGAACAACGTGACGCCACCCCCCTGCAGCGGCGGCATCACCACGATCCAGCCTCATCCGACCGCCGCGACCGGCCTGATCATCGGCTGTCGCAATACGGGTGTTGCGATCACCTCGGATGCCACCGTCGCCTCGCCGACCTGGACCACGTTCGGCGCGGCGACGGGTCTGACCGCGAACGGCACGAATGCGGTGCAGGCGAGCACGATCGCCGCGCATCCGGCCTTTCCAGTTACGGCGACCCTCTGGGTCGGCACGCAGGATGGCGGCCTGTTCGCGAGCAGCAACGGCGGCACGACCTGGACGGCGATTAACAACGGCTACCAGTCGGCGAACATCCGCGCCCTGGCCACACATCCGCTCGACACCGGCAGTTCGACCGTGATCCTCGCCGGTTACGGCGATGCGTTCACGACGACGCATGCGATCTACCGTTCCACGGACAACGGCACGACCTGGGCTGCGTCGGACACGAACCTCAACGCCGAGCAGATCCGCAGCATCGCCATCGATCCGACCACGGTCGACAACAACGCGCTGACGGCCGAGAACTTCACGGTGTACGCCGCCGGGCGTTCGGAACGCATCCCGACAATACCGAGCAAGGATGGCGGCATCTACAAGAGCACGGATGCCGGCCAGACCTGGACCACGATCGACAACGGCATCGCCCAGTTCACGCAGGGCGCATTCACCTACCGCGACATGGGCACGATCCGCACCGTGGCACTCGATCCGCGCTCGTGCCTCGTGCCGCCGCCGAGCGGTCCGTGTGCGATCGGCACCGGTCCGCTGCAGACGCTGTACGTCGCCGGTGGCGGCCGCCCGAACCTGAGCGCGGCTGGTCAGCCGTATCTCTCGGCGCGCCTCTACAAGAGCACCAATGCGGGCGCGAACTGGTCGCCTTCGGAAAACGGCCTGCCGCTGCCGCAGGATCTGGGCCCCGCACCGAGCGTCAATCTCGCCTACACCGGCGTGGTGCCGCTGGTGATCGATCCGGGCAATCCCCAGACCCTCTACATCGGCACGTTCATGAGCTACGACAGCACGATCGCCGGCACGGCCGAACCGACGCTCGCCAACGGCGTGTTCAAGTCCACCGACGGCGGCGCGACCTGGACGCACATGAGCAACGGCCTGCCGCGCATCGGCGGCCCGGCGAGCTCGCACTGGGATACGCTGGCCCTGGCGATCAACCCGGCGAATACGCAGGTTCTCTACGCCGGTGTCATCGACTTCTACGCACCGGTCTGGGCCGGCCATGTGTACAAGACCACTGACGGCGGAGCGAACTGGGCGGAGGCGGACATCGGCATCGCCGGTCAGGACGTGCGCGCGCTGTACGTCGACCCGAGCGACGCGACCGGCAACACGGTCTACGCGGCGACCGGCGGCACCGCCGCGAATCCGGGCGGCGTCTATCGCACCACCGACGGCGGCGCGACCTGGAACAGCTTCAGCATCGGTCTGCCGGCCGATGCCGCGACCGCACTCGCCCTGCCGAAGCAGCCCACCGGCCAGCCGACGCGCGTGCTGACGGGCACCAATGCCGGCGTGTGGGACTACACCTTCGCTCCCGACCCGGACGCCGACGGCGCACCGTCGAGCATGGAACAGTCGGTGCAGTCGGGGGATGGCAACGGCGATGGCCTACCGGATGCGAACCAGACCAGCGTCGCCTCGCTCGACGCACCGGCGAGCAGCTCCGGACCGATCGGCATGGCCAGTCCGAATGCCCCCTCGAACGTGACGATGACCACCAGCATCGTCGGTGGCACGTGCACCCAGCTCAACAACGTCAGCGACCTGCAGGCCAGCCTGTATCCGCCCGATCCGATCGGCAGCGCAACCAGTCATGACCCGTGGGGTCTGGTCAGCTTCTCGCTGCCCGGCTGCAGCAGCGCGACTGTGCGCGTGAAGTTCCACGGCGCCAACTTCGGCAGCGGCTGGTTCTGGCGCAATTACGGCCCGCGGCTGCCCGGCAACAGTGCGAGCTTCGGCTGGTACACCTTCTCGGGCGCCCGGCTGATCGATGCGCAGACCTGGGAACTCAAGATCGACGCGAGCCGCCAGGGCAACTACCGCAGCGATGCCGACAACATCCTGTTCATCGGCGGCCCGGCCACGCTACCGGATCTCGTATTCGACAACGGCTACGAGTGACGCTTCGTCCCACACGTTCCTGAAACGAACGAGGGGGCCGCATGGCCCCCTCGTTCGTTTCCTTGCCCGGCTGCCGGCAATCAGGACGCCGGCCAGGCCCCGATTCAGCGCTTCTCGATCGGCAGATAGGCGCGATCGTCCGGGCCGACGTAGTTCGCGCTCGGGCGGATGATCTTGCCGTCGATGCGCTGCTCGATGATGTGCGCGCTCCAGCCGGAGGTACGCGCGATCACGAACAGCGGCGTGAACATCGGCGTCGGCACGCCCATCATGTGGTAGCTCGAGGCCGAGTACCAATCGAGGTTCGGGAACATCTTCTTGATGTCCCACATCAGCGTCTCGATGCGCTCGGAAACCTCGAACAGGCGCGGGTTGCCGCCTTCCGTACACAGCTTGCGGCTGATCTCCTTGATGATCGGATTGCGCGGATCGCCGATCGTGTACACCGGATGGCCGAATCCGATGATGATCTCCTTGCGTTCCATGCGCGCACGGATGTCGGCCTCGGCCTCGTCAGCCGTACGGTAGCGGGCGATGATTTCCATCGCCACCTCGTTCGCGCCGCCGTGTTTCGGGCCGCGCAAGGCCCCGATCGCACCGGTGATGGCCGAGTAGAAGTCACTGTTGGTGCCGGCGATCACGCGCGCGGTGAAGGTGCTCGCGTTGAACTCGTGCTCGGCGTAGAGAACCAGCGACTGATCGAGCGCACGGGCATGCAGCTCGCTCGGCTTCCTGCCATGCAGCAGGTGCAGGAAATGCCCGGCGATGGATTCGTCGTCGGTCTCGGTCTCGATGCGCCGGCCGTTGTGGCTGAAGTGGTACCAGTACAGCAGTATGGAACCGAAGCTCGCCATCAGCCGGTCAGCGATATCGCGTGCTTCGGCAATCGGGTGTGAATCCTTTTCCGGCAGCACGGTGCCGAGTACCGACGCGCCGGTGCGCATCACGTCCATCGGGTGGGTCGCCGCCGGCAGCAGCTCGAGCGCGCCCTTGACCGGCTGCGGCAGGCCACGCAGGCGCTTGAGCTTCTCGCGATATGCCTTGAGCTCGGACCAGGCCGGCAGGTGCTCGTGGACCAGCAGATGGGCGACCTCCTCGAACGTGGCCTTCTGCGCCAGATCGGCGATGTCGTAACCGCGGTAATGCAGATCGTTGCCGCTGCGCCCGACGGTACAGATCGCGGTATTGCCGGCGGCCACGCCGGACAGCGCCACCGATTTCTTCGCCTTGGGGAGAACCTGCTGGCCCGATTCGCTCATGGTCTGCATTCCTTGGGGTCGAGGGTCGCGACGGGCGACCCGATCGGCGCGCATTGTAGCCTCGTGCGCCGGCATCGCCGACGCAGGCGGTCTTCTACCAAAGTCAGGGAGTCACCATCGATCGGCGGCATGCGGGTGCCCAGTGCGCCGCCCGAATCTGGCGGCGCACTAGGACAGACGGCCGTCATGAGCGCCTGCGGCAAAGCGGCACAGCCACGCGCCGCTCAGGCCGTGGAACCCGGCAGGGTGTAGTCGAATTCGTAATGATGCTGCCCGCCGGTGATGGTGATCTGCATCCGGCCGCGCAGACCGGCCAGCTCGCCCTCGGCGGAATCCGGAACCACGGCGATCGACTGCGCTGGCACACCACGCTCCAGGGCCGAGGCGTGCTGCAGCACGAAGCTGCCGGGACGCCCATCGAGCGTGCCGACGAACTTCTCAAGCGCGACATACGCGGCCGAGCCCTGCACCGCCGTCATGAAGGCGAGCATCTCGCCGTGACTCACACCGTCGAGTGCGCCATGGAAGTGCTTCTCGATGCTGCGCCGGCCGAGTCCGTCCGTGACGCCCGGCGCTTCGGGCTCGAGCGCATCCAGCTTCACGTCAAAGGTGCCGCGTGCCTGCCGGCTCATATCAATCTCCAGAGTGGCCTCGGGCCAGCCGCCTACGCCGATGCGACCGGCCCTCGCGCCGCCTCACTTGCGCTGGCCGAACAGCGTGTCGAGCTTCTGTTCGAAGGCGTGGTAGCCGATGCGATCGTAAAGCTCTTCGCGGGTCTGCATCAGGTCGATCACGCTCTTCTGATGACCGTCGCGACGGATCGCGGTATAGACCGCCTCGGCCGCTTTGTTCATCGCGCGGAACGCGGACAGCGGATAGAGCTGGATCGCCACGCCGACCGAGGCCAGCTCGTCGCGCGTGAACAGCGGCGTCTTGCCGAACTCGGTGATGTTCGCGAGCACCGGCACCTTCACGGCCTCGACGAAGCGTCGGTAGGTCGGCAGATCGTAGGCGGCCTCGGCGAAGATGCCGTCCGCGCCGGCCTCGACGCAGGCGAGTGCGCGCTCGATTGCGGCATCCACGCCCTCGACCGCGATCGCGTCGGTACGCGCGATCAGGAAGAAGTCGGGGTCAGTCTTCGCATCGGCCGCGGCCTTGACGCGATCGACCATCTCGCCCTTCGTGACGATCTCCTTGCCCGGACGATGACCGCAGCGCTTGGCGCCGACCTGGTCCTCGATGTGGCAGGCGGCCGCGCCGGCCTTGATCAGTGATTTCACGGTGCGCTCGATGTTGAACGCGCTCGGCCCGAAGCCCGTGTCGATGTCGACGAGCAACGGCAGATCGCAGACGTCGGTGATGCGGCGTGTATCGGTCAGCACGTCGTCGAGCGTATTGATGCCGAGATCCGGAAGACCGAGCGATCCGGCCGCCACGCCACCGCCCGAAAGATAGATCGCGCGATAGCCGGCACGCTGGGCCAGCAGTGCATGATTGGCATTGATCGCACCGATGACCTGCAACGGCTTCTCGGCAGCGAGGGCGGCGCGGAAACGCGCGCCGGGCGTGACGTTCTGGCTCATGGGGTCTCCTCGGGAATCGGCTGGATTCTAGCCGATCGACGGCAGCACTCGCCGGCATGCCAGCAGCCCTGACGCCACTTGAATCGGCGCCTGCCGGCGCCACCGGACCGCTCCGTCCGCACGGCGCGGGCGCATGCGATCACATCGCCACGCGCCCGCGGTGGCGGCCCGCGTTCCGGCGACACGGCCCCTCGCGTCTCAATGACCGGCATCCGGCTTGCCGGCCAACGCGCGTCGCACCTCCTCAAGCGCGTGCGGATCGTCGAGCGTCGACAGATCGCCCGGGTCGCGTGCCTCGGCGAGGGCCTGGATCGAGCGCCGCAGCAGCTTGCCGGAGCGCGTCTTGGGCAGTATCGGCACGACGAACACGCGTGCCGGCCGTGCCACTGCGCCGAGCATTTCGGTCACCCGCATCATCATGCCGTCGGCCGCGGCGCGTCGGGCCGCTTCGTCGGCGGCCGCGTTCTTGAGCGTGGCGAACACCACCGGCACCTGCCCCTTCAGCTCGTCGTGCACTCCGATCACCGCCGCCTCGGCGACGGACGGATGCGTGGCGACGGCCTCCTCGATCTCGCGCGTACCGAGGCGATGACCGGCGACGTTGATGACGTCGTCGGTGCGGCCAAGGATGAAGTAATAACCTTCCTCGTCGCGCACGGCCCAATCGAGCGAGCTGTAGAGCAGCTCCTTGAAGTGGCCGAAGTAGCTCTTGAGGAAGCGCTCGTCGTTGCCCCAGACCGTGCTGAGGCAGCCTGGCGGCAGCGGCGGCACGGCGACTAGCACCCCTTTCTCGTTCGGCGCGGCATCCTGGCCCGTCATCTCGTTGATCACGCGCAGCCTGTAGCCGAAGTTCGGCATGCCGGGTGAGCCGAACTTGATCGGCTTGAGGTCCAGACCCGGCTGCAGGCACAGCACCGGCCAGCCGGTTTCTGTCTGCCAGTAGTTGTCGATGACCGGCTTGCCGAGGCCTTCGGAAATCCACTTCGCAGTCGGCTCGTCGAGCGGTTCGCCGGCGAGGAACAACCACTTGAACTTCGAGAGGTCGTACTTCGTCAGCCAGGCCGGATCCTGCTTCTTCAGCACGCGGATCGCGGTCGGCGAGGAGAACATCGTGCGCACGCCGTATTCAGCGCAGAGCTGCCACCAGATGCCGGCATCCGGACTCGTCGGCAGGCCTTCGTAGAGCAGCGAGGTCGCGCCGACCAGCAGCGGTCCGTAAATGTTGTAGCTGTGCCCGACCGCCCAGCCGACGTCCGAGGTCGAGAACATCACCTGCCCCGGGCCGACGTCGAACACCGTGCGCATCGACAGCACCAGTGCGACGGCGTGGCCGCCGACGTCGCGCTGCACGCCTTTCGGCTTGCCGGTCGTGCCTGAGGTGTAGAGGAGATAGCTCGGCTCGTTCGATTCGAGCCAGGTGACCGGCACGTCCTCGCCGGCGTGCCGCGCCTTGAGCTCGGCGTAGTCGAGATCGCGACCCGGCTTGAGCGTGAGTTCGCGGTCGAGGCCGCGATTGACGATCAGCACGTTCGCCGGCGGGAACTGGGCGAGGTCGAGCGCTTCGTCCACCAGCGGCTTGTAGCGCACGACCTTGCCGCCACGCATGCCGGCATCGGCGGCGATCAGGAGCTTCGGTTTCGCATCGTCGATGCGCAGCGCGAGGTTGTGCGAGGCGAAGCCGCCGAACACGACCGAGTGGATCGCACCGAGCCGCGCACAGGCCAGCACGGCGAACACGGCTTCCGCGAAGTTCGGCATGTAGATGACGACGCGGTCACCCTTGCCGACGCCGAGACCCCGCAGCACGGCAGCGAAATCGACGACCTCGCGATGCAGCTCGCGATAGGTGAATGGCGCGCGCACACCCGTCTCGGTCGAGATCGCGACGAGGGCGAGCTGGTCGCCGCGCGCCTCGAGATGCCGATCGACGGCGTTGTGGCAAAGGTTGGTTTCGCCGCCGACGAACCATTTGCGGAACGGCGGGTGGCCGTATTCGAGGATCTTCTCCGGCCGCTTGTGCCAGTGGATGGCCTCGGCCTGCTCGGCCCAGAACGCTTCGGGTTCCTCAATCGAACGGCGGTAGAGATCTTCATAGCGCATGGACCACCCTCCCAGGTAGGACCGCGCAAGGCTAGTGCAGCCCCAGCGGCCGCGGTACGCGCCTTTGGTCGAAACGTGAGCCGCGATTGACCTCGAGCAAACCGAAGCGGGATCGGCGCGACATCGCGCCACACCAGGCCAGCTCTCTGCCGGCTCCCGAAACGACGAAGGGCGGCATCTGCCGCCCTTCGTCATATCGTGCATTCGCGGCCGTGTCGCGGCCGTCCGATCAGCCGAGCAGGTGCGCCACCCCGGCGCGCTCTTCCTCGAGCTCGGCCAGCGTCTTGTCCATCATCTGGCGGCTGTAGTCGTCGATCGGCAGATCCTTCACGCGGGTGTATTCGCCGTTCGCGCAGGTCACCGGCACGCCGTACATCACGTCCTCGGGAATGCCGTAGCTGCCATCCGACGGCACGCCCATCGTCACCCACTTGCCGCTGGTGCCGAGCACCCAGTCACGAATGTGGTCGATCGCCGCGTTCGCTGCGGACGCCGCCGAGGACAAACCGCGCGCCTCGATGATCGCCGCACCGCGCTTGCCGACCTTCGGGATGAAGGTCTCGCGGTTCCAGGCCTCGTCGTTGATCTTGTCCTTGAGCGAGACGCCGCCGACGGTCGCGAAACGGTAGTCAGGATACATCGTCGGGCTGTGGTTACCCCACACGATCAGCTTCTCGATGTCGGCCACGGCCACGCCGGCCTTCTCGGCGAGCTGCGACAGCGCGCGGTTGTGGTCGAGGCGCAGCATCGCCGTGAAGTTCTTCTTCGGCAGGTCCGGCGCCGACTTCATCGCGATGTAGGCGTTGGTGTTCGCCGGGTTGCCGACGACCAGCACCTTCACATCACGACTCGCCACGGCGTTCAATGCGGCGCCCTGTGCGGTGAAGATCTTGGCGTTCTCGAGCAGCAGATCCTTGCGCTCCATGCCCGGGCCGCGCGGACGTGCGCCGACCAGCAGCGCGATGTCGGCATCCTTGAACGCAACGTTCGCATCGGCCGTGCCGACCATGCCGGCGAGCAGCGGGAACGCACAGTCTTCGAGTTCCATCATCACGCCCTTGAGCGCGGCCTGTGCCTTGTCGACCGGCAGTTCGAGCATCTGCAGGATCACCGGCTGATCCTTGCCGAGCATCTCGCCGGAGGCGATGCGGAACAGCAGCGAATAGCCGATCTGGCCGGCAGCACCGGTCACGGCAACACGAACGGGGGCTTTCATGGGACGACTCCTCGGGTTTTCCTGGGGCGGGCGCAGCACCCGCCGTGGGTCTTCTTGCGGGGAAGGTCGGCGGCGGGCCGGACCCGCCGCCGGGAGTTCAGGTCAGCTCCGCGAAGAACTCGCGGAAGCGCTTCAGGCCCTCGGGCAGCTGCGCGGTCGGGCAGGTGTAGGAGATGCGCAGCGCACGCGGCTCGCCGAAGGCCGAGCCCGGCACGCAGGCCACGCCCTTGGCCTCGAGCAGCGCGTTGCAGAAGTCGACATCATTAGCGATGAGCTTGTCGCCGTGCTTCCTGCCGAACGCGCAGGAGATGTCCGGAAACACGTAGAACGCGCCCTGCGGCCGCGGGCACTTCACGCCCGGGATCGAGACCATCGCCGCGTAGACGAGATCGCGCTTGGACTGGAACTCCGCGCACTTCTGCATAGATACGTCCTGCGGACCGGTGAGCGCGGCGATCGCGGCGGCAGTGACGATCTCGGGGATGTTGGTGATGTGGTTCGAATTCAGCGTGACGATGGCCTGGGCGACGCTCTCGGGACCCGCGACGAAGCCGACGCGCCAGCCCGGCATGCCATAGGTCTTCGACAGCGAATCGACGTGGATCACGCGCTCGCGCAGCTCGGGCCGCGCGTTGACGACGTTGTGATAGCCGACGCCGTCGAACACCATGCGGTTGTAGATGTCGTCGCAGATGATCCAGACGTCCGGATGGCGCACCAGCACGTCGGCGAGCGCGGCGATCTCCTCGCGCGTGTAGACCATGCCGGTCGGGTTCGACGGATTGTTGAACAGGAACACCTTCGCGCCAGGCAGGGCAGCATCGAGCTGGGCCGGCGTGAGCTTGTAGTTCTGCTCGGCCGGACACGGCAGCAGGCGCGCCTTCGCGCCGACGATGTCGGCGATGTCTTGGTAGGTCGTCCAGAAAGGCGCCGGGAACACGATCACGTCGCCAGGATCGAGCAGCGCCTCGGCGAGGTTGTAGAGGATGTGCTTGGCGCCGATGCCGGTCGCGACGTGCTTGCGCGTGTAGCCGGTCAGACCACCGGCCTCGAGATGCCTGAGGAACGCATCGAGCAGCGCATCGGCACCGCGGTTCGAGCCGTACTGCCCCGAATCCCTGGCGAGCGCCTCGCGTGCGGCGGCGTAGACGTGCTCGCCGGGCAGGAAATTCGGCACGCCGATCGAGAAGCTGACGATGTCGCGACCTTCGGCCTTGAGCTTCTTCGCCTTCTCGGCGACCAGCATGATCGCGCTGGGCTTGGCATGGCCCATGCGTTCGGCAAGCTTTGGCATGGAAATCCTCACGGGATGCGGGGCGCGGCGGCGCGCGATGGTAGCACATCGCACTGCAGCATCCGGTCGCCTTTGGTCTTATGAACAAGGCTCATCACGCGCGGTGCGGCTGACTCTGTCAGCGCACCGCGCGGACCGATCGAATGCCCGTCATCCGCACAGGCCGGATGCCACCTTACTTGGCAGGGAAGCCCGATGCATCGAGCGTCGCACTCCACTGCGCGACACGTGCCGCCTGCGCGGCGAGCAATGGATCGGCGTCGCCCACGATGGTGACCGAGCCAATCCGGTCGCCGCCGCGGATCGCATTGACGATCTTCTGATCCTCGGCATCGACCACCGCGCCGAATACGGTGTGCTTGCCGTCGAGCCACGGCGTGGCGACGTGCGTGATGAAGAACTGGCTGCCGTTCGTGCCGGGGCCGGCGTTCGCCATCGACAGGATGCCGGGACGATCGTGACGCAGATCCGCTCGGCACTCGTCCTCGAAGCGGTAGCCCGGACCGCCGGTGCCGGTGCCGTGCGGGCAGCCACCCTGGATCATGAAATCCGCGATGACGCGGTGGAAGCTCAGACCGTCGTAGAAGCCGCGCCGGGCGAGGTTTACGAAACTCGCGACGGTGACCGGCGCCTGGTCGGCGAACAGGCGCAGCTTGATCGTGCCGCGGCCGGTGGCGATGTGAGCAATGAGTTCGGACATGGCGGGCTCCGCGAAAAGGGCGTCGATCTTACCGCTAAAAGTCCCACCACCCGGCCCGGAAAGTTCACCGCATGCGGCCGGATCACTAAGATGCGCCGCTTTCAATGGGGGAAATCCGGCCATGTGGCGAGCGCTCGCCTTTCTCGTCGTGATCACCGCCGCACTCGGCGCGCTGCTGAAGCTCAAACCGCAGACGCAGCGGCCGGTCTTCGACGGCTACTGGGAGATGCGCCTGAAGATCAGGGCCGGCAACCGCGATCTGGATCTCGTGGCGCTCGGCGACCGGCCCCTGATGCAGGAATGCGAGGGCGGCGCGCCCAAGCTGGCGCTGCCCCAGTTCTGCACCGATGCGGTGCACTGCGCCACGCAGGACTTCCAGTGCGAACGCGAGATCGCACCACGCTACCAGCGCATGCTGGACATGCAGCCGGCGAACCTGCATTACCTGCACTACGCCATGCAGACCTCGGAGGGCCTGCGCCGCGTCATCATCGTAGGCTGGGGGATGACGGAGGCCGAATCCGCGGAGATCTGCAAGCGCCTCGAGCACGAGGCAGGCCCGAAGCAGAACGAGGCCGTCGCAATACACTGCATCTGAGGCACGCAGCCTGCGGCAGGCATGCGCGCCGCCCGCGGAAACCGCGGCCAAGGCCAGCCCGATTGCTGCGCAGCCACAAAATTCGGGATTCGCGGCTATAATGCACGCTTCCTTTTCCCCGTTCAGCCTGCCGCGCCATCGCGACGGGCCAATCGCCATGTCCATCGAAAAGCTGCGCAACATCGCCATCGTCGCCCACGTCGACCACGGCAAGACCACCCTCGTCGACCAGCTGCTCAAGCAGTCCGGCACCCTGAGCGAACGCGCCGTCGTGCCCGATCGCGTGATGGATTCGAATGATCTCGAAAAGGAACGCGGCATCACGATCCTCGCCAAGAACACCGCGATCCGCTGGAAGGACTACCGCATCAACATCGTCGATACGCCGGGCCACGCCGACTTCGGCGGCGAGGTCGAGCGCGTGCTGTCGATGGTCGATTCCGTGCTGGTGCTCGTCGATGCCTTCGACGGCCCGATGCCGCAGACGCGCTTCGTCACCCAGAAGGCGTTCCAGATGGGCTTCAAGCCGATCGTGGTCATCAACAAGATCGATCGCCCCGGCGCACGGCCGGACTGGGTCCTGAACGCCACCTTCGACCTGTTCGATCGCCTTGGCGCGACCGAGGAGCAACTCGATTTCCCGGTCGTCTACGCCTCGGGCCTGCAAGGTTATGCCGGCATGGATGCCGAGGTGCGCAGCGGCGACATGGACCCGCTGTTCCAGACCATCGTCGACAGGGTGCCGACGCCCGCGGTCGATCCGGAAGGTCCGTTCCAGATGCGTATCAGCCAGCTCGACTACAACAACTACGTCGGCGTGATCGGCATCGGTCGCGTGCAGCGCGGCAGGATCCGCACGAACACGCCCGTGGTCGTGGTCGATCGCGAGGGCAAGCGCCGCCAGGGCCGCGTGCTGCAGGTGCTCGGCTTCATGGGTCTCGAACGCCATGAAGTGCCCGAGGCACAGGCCGGCGACATCATCGCGATCAACGGCATCGAGGCGCTGGGCATTTCCGATACCGTGTGCGCGCCGGATCAGGTCGAGGCCCTGCCCGCGCTGACCGTGGACGAGCCGACGATCAGCATGACCTTCCAGGTCAACAACTCGCCGTTCGCCGGCGACAAGGAACGCTCCGGCGGCAAGTTCCTGACCAGCCGCCAGCTGCGCGATCGCCTGACCCGCGAGCTGATGCACAACGTCGCGCTGAAGGTCGAGGACACAGCCGAGGCGGAGAAATTCAAGGTCTCCGGGCGCGGCGAGCTGCACCTCTCGATCCTGATCGAGAACATGCGCCGCGAAGGCTACGAACTCGCCGTTTCGCGGCCCGAAGTGATCGTCAAGGAGATCGACGGCCAGCTCATGGAGCCGTACGAGCAGCTCGTGGTCGATCTCGAGGAACAGTACCAGGGCGGCGTGATGCAGCGCCTCGGCGAGCGCAAGGCCCAGTTGAAGAACATGGAACCGGACGGCCGCGGCCGCGTGCGCCTCGAGTATCTGATCCCGGCGCGCGGTCTGATCGGTTTCCAGACCGAGTTCCGCACGATCACTGCCGGCACCGGCCTGCTGTTCCACGTGTTCGACCACTACGGCCCGAAGGCCGAGGGTGCGATCGCTAAGCGGCCGAACGGCGTGATGATCTCGAACGGTCAGGGCCAGGCTCCGGCCTATGCGCTGATGGGCCTGCAGGAGCGTGGCCGTCTGCTGGTCGGCGAGGGCGAGGAGATCTACGAAGGCCAGCTCGTCGGCATCCACGCCAAGGACAACGACCTCACGGTGAATGCGCTGCGCGCCAAGCAGCTCACCAACATCCGCGCGGCCGGCAAGGACGAGAACGTGCAGCTCACGCCGCCGATCAAGATGTCGCTCGAACAGGCGCTCGAGTTCATCGAGGACGACGAGCTCGTCGAGGTCACGCCGAAGCAGATCCGCCTGCGCAAGAAGCATCTCACCGAGAACGATCGCAAGCGCGCCTCGCGCAGCGCGTGACCAGCCGGCGCACGTCTCGCCTGCCGCCGAGGCGGCAGGCGAGCGCCGCGGCGATCACTCGACGTCGAAACGCAACAGCTCGACCGGCAGCGGGCCCGGGCCGAAGAAGAGATTGTCGAAATCCGCGGTGAAGGCGCCGGTGGCGGGATACTTCACGACTACCGCGCGCACCAGCGCCGAGCGCACGCCCTCCGGCGCAGCCAGCTCAGCCGGACCGATCATCGTCCAGACATCGAAGCGCGGCGGCGTGCGACCGACACCGAGCGGCAGGCCGTGCGGGCTCGCGCAGGCCGCATCGTCGTGCCACCACACCGTGATCTGGGCGAGCCCATCGAGATTGGCGCCGGCACCCGATGGCATGCGCAGATGCCCGGCGAGCGTGTAGCGCAATCCGGCCGTGACCGGCACGCACTGACCGAGCGTGACCGCGGTCGTAGCCGTATTCGCGGTATTGCCCAGACGCACCGAGCCGGACGAACCCTGCCCGCCCGCGTCGGCGGCCTGCCAGCTCGC
>Ga0116193_1002095_pt1 | contig 15502 bp, 13 predicted proteins | sample AD_UKC115_MetaG_FD_89892 | JGI IMG/M metagenome (GOLD analysis project Ga0116193, IMG submission 89892) | Active sludge microbial communities of municipal wastewater-treating anaerobic digesters from Hong Kong - AD_UKC115_MetaG | ecosystem: Engineered > Bioreactor > Anaerobic > Digestate... | reverse complement strand
TCCGGCCTGGATCGCACATGCTGCAGGAAATCGCCCGGCTCCATTTCGACGGTCAGCTCGACGAGGCGGCCGTCCGCTATCGCGCCCTGCTTGTCGAGCAGCCGGACAACGTCGATGCCCTGCACCTGTTCGGTACCCTGCTGCGCCAGCGCGGCGCGTTCGACGAGGCCGCGACGCTTCTCGCGAAAGCCTGCGGACTCGCGCCCGAGCGTGCCGACGTGCGCGTCGAGCTGGCCGGCGTGCGCCTGCTCGAACACGATGCGGCCGCCGCGCGCGAACTCGCCGAGGCCGCGGTGCGGCTTGATCCGAACCAGCGTGGCGCGCACACCCTGCTCGGTCAGATCGCGCTGATCGAAGGCGATCTCGCCACCGCCGAGAGTCGCTATCGCACCGCGTTGCGGGTCGACGAGGACGACGCCAATGCCCTCGCCGGTCTGGGCCATCTGCACCTCGAGCGCGGTCAGGCCGACATGGCCCTGCGTTACCTGACGCGCGCGGCCGAACTTGCGCCGGGCGAGGCGTTGATCCAGTTCTCGGTCGGCCGTGCGCTGCATGCGAACGGCAACGCCGCGTTCGCCGAGCGCGCGCTGGAGAACGCCCTGCGCCTGCGTCCGGACTTTCATCCCGCACGCCATCTGCTCGGCCAGCTGCTGATCGAGCAGCGCCGCCCGCAGGAGGCCGAAGCGCAGTTCGCCGCGCTCGGCGAGACGCCGGCACACCGGCTCGTCGGCCTGCTGGGACTGGCCGATGCCGCGCGCGGTCAGGGCCGCCTCGAGGACGCGATCGTCCGCTACCGCGAGGCCCTTGCGCTCGATTCGCGCCAGCCGCGTGCCGTGCAGGCGCTCGGTTCGTGCCTGATCCAGCTCGGTCGCGACGACGAGGCGCTGGCCGCGTACCACGCCTATCTCGTGGTCGTGCCGGACGACAGGCTGATCCTCGCCGCGCTCGGCGACTTCCACATCCTGCGTGGCCGCCTCGACGAGGGACGCGCGGCATGGCGGCGCCTGCTCGAGGCGCATCCGGACGAATCGGTCGCGGCGCTGCGTCTGGCGCTGCTCGCCGAGCGCGCCGGCGATTTCGCCGAAGCAGCAGCCTGTGCCGTGCGTGCCGCACGTCGCCACGTGGATGATCCGGAACTCGCCCTGCTGAATCTGCGCAGCGCCCTGCGCGAGGGTGACGACGCGGCGGCGCGTCGTCAGCTCGACGTCCTCGCCCGGCTCGCCCTGAACCCGGGGCAGGCGCGTCTCGCCGAGCATTACCAGGGCCTGGTCTTCGATCGTGCCGGCGCGCCGGCCGCGGCGGTCGAAGCCTGGCTGCGCGCGCAGGCCGATCTACCGATCGCCGTGCAGGCGCAGGAGGCGCTGCCAGAAGAACTCGCCGCGCGTCTGGCCGAGCCCGCGCCGCCCGCGGAAACCATGGCCCCGGTGTTCCTACTCGGCCTGCCGGGCAGCCAGGTCGAGCGTGTCGCGGCGCTGCTCGCCCAGCAACCGGGGCTGACCCTGCTGCGCGATCGCGCCGTGGCCGTACTGCGCGAAGACGATTTCCACGATCCGGATTTCCCGGCCTATCTCGCCGGCCTCACGGCCGAAGACGCGGCCGCGCGCCGTGCGCGCTGGGAGCGGGAACGCGCGCGGCTCGGCCCCCCTGCGGGCCGTCCGGTCGAATGGCTGCCGCGCTGGGACGCACGCTTCCTGCCGTTGCTGCGCCAGGCGTTCCCGGGCGCGCTCGTGCTGGTGGTCGGCCGCGATCCGCGCGACGAGCTGCTGAACTGGATCGCCTATGGCTGGATGCCGGGCTTCCCGATGGTTCGCCCGGAGACAGCGGCACACTGGCTGGCCAAGGCGCGCGTACATCTCGATGTCTGCCGCAGCGCCGCGGGCCTGGATGTCCGCTACGTCGATGCCGACGCCCTGCTCGCCGATCCGGCCGGCCACGGCGCGCCACTCGCCGCCGCGCTCGGCCTGCCGGCGCTCGATGCCGGCCCGCCGCAGCTCGGCCTCGGCGGTCTGCCGCTCGGCTTGCCGGCGGGACGCTGGCAGGCATATGCCAAGGTGCTCGCCGATGCCTTCGCCAGTCTGCCGTCGCGCGATTGATGCCGCGCCTCGACGGCCTGGCGGGTGCGGAGTAAAACGGCGCAGGAGACGACCGCGTGCCGTCATCGTTTCCGCATCGATTCGAGGTTCCTTCCATGCGCCTGACCAGTGGCCGTTTCGCCGACGGCAAACGCATCCCGGCCGAATTCGCGTTCGGTCAGCCGGGCACGTCCGGCGAACCCTGCGTAATCGCCGCCAACCGCAATCCGCCGCTCGCCTGGTGTGACGTGCCCGACGGCACGCGCTCGTTCGCGCTGTTCTGCATCGATCCGGACGCACCGACCGTCGGCGACGACGTGAACCAACCTGGCCGCCACGTGCCGGCCGACCTGCCGCGCGCCGACTTCGTGCACTGGTTGATGGTGGACATTCCGCCGTTCTGCCGCGAACTCGGCGCGGGCAGCTGCAGCGAGGGCGTCACGCCGCACGGCAAGCGCCGCCCGCCCGGGCCGCCCGGCGCCGTGCAGGGGCGCAACGACTACACTGGCTGGTTCGCGGATGACGAAGCGATGGCCGGCGACTATCTCGGCTACGACGGCCCCTGCCCGCCGTGGAACGACGAGCGCGTGCATCGCTATCGATTCGAACTGTACGCGCTGGACGTGCCCTCGCTCGGCCTCGCCCCGGGTTTCGATCTCGCCGCCGCGCGCCGTGCGCTCGCCGGACACGTGCTGGCCGCGGGCAGCCTGACCGGCCGTTACAGCCTCAATCCGGCGGCGCGGGACTGACGCCGCCGGCCGATCACAGCAGGCCGTAAGTGCGCCGCTTGCGGTACAGCGTCGAGGCGTCGATGCCGAGCGTGCGCGCCGCCTCGTCGAGGGTTGGCGTGCTGCCGAGCACCGCTTCGATGTGGGCGCGCTCAAGCGTACCGAGCGGCAGCGGATCACCTGCGCGCGGCAGTCCGCGCCGTACTGGCCCGCTGCCGCCGGCGAACGGCAGGTGCTCGGGCCCGATTTCGTCGCCGGCACAGAGGATCACCGCCCGCTCGATCGCATTGTGCAGCTCGCGTACGTTGCCGGGCCAGGCGTGTGCCTCGAGCGCGCGTGCCGCAGCGACCGAGAAGCGACGTGCTGGTCGCCGGTAACGCGCGACCAGCGCGACGAGCAGATCCGCGGCGATCGGCAGGATGTCCTCGCGACGCTCGCGCAGTGGCGGCACGGTCAGCGCGATCACGTCGAGCCGGTAGTAGAGATCCTGGCGGAAGCGCTGGGCGGCGACCTCGGCGGCGAGATCGCGGTTGGTCGCCGCGATCAGGCGCACGTCGGCGTGCTGAGTGCGCGGATCGCCGACCCGCTCGTACTCGCGATCCTGCAGGAAGCGCAGGAGCTTCGGCTGCAGGACGAGCGGGAAGTCACCGATCTCGTCGAGGAACAGCGTGCCGCCTTCAGCGACCTGCACGCGGCCCTGACGCTGCTCGGTGGCACCGGTGAACGCGCCGCGCACATGCCCGAACAGCTCGCTCTCGAGCAGTTCGGCGGACAGCGACGGGCAGCTCACGGTCGTGAAGGCGGCACCGCGCCGTGCGCTCCAGGCGTGGATCTGGCGTGCGAGTACGTTTTTGCCGGTGCCGCTCTCGCCAAGGATCAACACGGTTGCGTCCGATTGCGCGGCCTGCTGCGCCTGTTCCAGCACGCGCAGCATGGCGGGGCTCGCGCTGCGTAGACCGCCGGGTGGCCCGCCCGTGCCGCATTCCAGCTCCTCGATGCGCCGTTCGAGCCGGCGTGCCTCGGCTTGCTGGGCGACGGCGCGCAGCAGGTCCTCGGGATCGCACGGCTTGACCAGGTAATCCGCGGCACCGTGGCGCATCGCCGTCACGGCCGCACCCGCATCGCTCTCGGCCGTCGCCACCACCACGCGCATCCAGGGCGCCAGCGTGCGCAGGGTCGGCAAGAGGTCGAGACCCGAACCGATACCGAGGTGCAGATCGAGCAGACAGACGTCGAACACGTTCTGCTCGATCGCCGTCAGCGCCTGTGTCGTGTCTTGGGCAGTGCGGACCCGGTGGCCGGCATCCTCGAGACACAGGCGGAAATTGCGCAGCACGCCAACATGATCATCCACGAGCAGGACCCGCATGCCGTGTGCCGAAGCCGTGTCACCCACGGTCTCCCTCCGTTGCGCGACTGGGACCGTGCAGTTTGCACGGTCCGTGCCGGGCACTCGGGCGCATTGCATAGGTCCTGTCATGCCGCTACTTGGGTAAATGGCTGATTCAACGCGCACTCGCAATCTGCCGCTGCTTGGCACGGAGCTTGGAAGTGATTACGGGCATCGAGCCGGTGACCATCATGTCTGGTTCGGCGTGTCGGTCTATCAGGGAGAAAAACCATGCTGTATTACGCGCTCGTGTTTCTGGTCGTCGCGATCATCGCTGCCATCCTCGGTTTCGGGGCCGTGGCGGGCACTGCCGCACTGATCGCAAAAATTCTGTTCTTCATCTTCCTCGTCCTGTTCGTGGTCTCGCTGATTGCCGGCCGGCGCAAGCGGACGGATTTGTAAAATGGCTGCCCTGTGCCGGGGCACGGACGCTGACAAACGACATTCGGTGGATCGATTCATCTACGGACGTTTTCTGGCAAGTATCGGAGAAGGCGATGCAGCACCTTGGTGGCCTGAAAGACCTGATCGAACTGTTGAACGACGGCGCGAAGTTCTATGCCGAGGCCATGCAGAAAGTGCATGAGCCGGCATTCCGCGACCTGTTCGCGCATATGGCGGACACCAAGCGGGCGATCGCCGCCGATTTGGCCAGCCAGCTTGTTGCGTCTGGCGAAGCCCCGCCGCACGGCGGCACGCTGTGGGGAACGCTGCGCCAGACCTACGCCGACCTACGTTCGCGCCTGGACGATCAGCCGGAGACGGTATACGTCGCCCAGCTCGAGCAGACCGAAGACCGCATTCTCGAAGCCTTCCGCGAGGAACTCGATCGCACCATGGATTCCGCGCTGCGCATGGTAATCGAGCGGCATTATCCCGAGGTCAAGCGCATGCACGCAGAAATGCGCGAACTCAAGCATCAGCTCGCCGGTTGAGCATTGTATTATCAATTTACCGATTACTGTGTATTTCGCTGGAGTCGTGAAGAAAAGCAACATGAAGATATAAGGATGCAACCACGGCCACGGGATGGCGACATGGATGGCCGGGGCGGCAAGGATGCCGCGGGGACGATTCCCTTTTCTTGGCGTGGCGATCACTGGCGACCCTCCCCTTCCCAGTCGCATCGACGCGTCTTTTCGGCACCGCTGTGAAGCGGCGCGGCGCGCGACCCGAAACTATCAGCAGCGCGTAAATTGTCGGCGGCGGCACGACGGAGCCGCCGCCGCATCTTTTTCTCCGCGGGGAAGAATTTCAGGCGCGTGCGGCGCTCGTCTGTTCGACCTGTGCCAACGGTAGTTCGAAGGCGAACAGGCTGCCGCCGCCGGGCCGTGGCTCGAACCAGAGGAAGCCATGCATGCGCTCGATGTCGCCCTTAGCGATGGCCAGCCCGAGGCCGGTCGAATAATCCGCCTCGTCGTCGATTGAGCCGGGCTGGGCGAGCCGCGCGAAGCGCTGGAACAGCCGTCGCCGCTCGCTTTCCGGTATTCCCGGGCCGGCATCAGACACGTAGACGCGTGCATGCCCGGCACGCGAGTCGTCGAGCCGCACTTCTACCGCCGAGCCGGATGGCGCGAAGCGGATCGCGTTCGACAGCAGGTTCTGCAGGACGTTGCGCAGCACGGCCGCGTCGGCCAGGGCGCACAGCGGCGGTCCACTGCAGACCAGGCGCACCGACTTCGTTTCGGCCGCCAAGGCCTGCAGTGCGACCACGCGCTCGATCAGCTCGCGCAGGTCGACCGGAGCGAGGTGGAACTCGCGTACACGTTCGGTCTGCTCGCGATGCGACAGGTAGCGGTGGATGAAGCCGACAGCCTCGTCGCAGCAGGCGACGATGTCCGCCGCGAGGCGCAGGCGCCGTTCCGCTGTGACTTCCGGACGGCGCAGCATCTGGGCCGCGAAGCGGATGTTGGCCAGCGGATTCTTCAGGTCGTGCGCGACGATCGCGGTGACGTCGTCGCGCTCGCGGGCGATCTGCCGCAGATGGTCGTGCGCGCGCTTGAGCTTGATGTGCGTGGCTACGCGTGCGAGCAATTCCTCGGCGAGGAATGGCTTGGTGAGGTAATCGACCGCGCCGCTCTCGAAGGCGCTGACCAGCGAGCCGCGCTCGGTGGCGGCGGTCAGGAAGATCACCGGCACCTCGGCGAGCGCTGGGTTCTTGCGCAGCTCGCGGCACACCGCCACGCCGTCCATGCCCGGCATGAGGAGATCGAGGATCACCAGATCCGGCTTGCGCACGCGCGCGCGTGCCAGCGCCTGCTCACCGGAAGTCGCCGGCATGACCTCGTGGCCGGCGCGCGTGAGCATGGTGCCGAGCGCCTGCAGGTTGGCCGGCTGGTCGTCGACGACCAGCACCAGTGCGTCCTGGACCGGATTAATTGGATTCATGCCGAGGCCTGCTCGGGGCGCCGCTGGCGCTCGAGTTCGGCGATCCGCTCCGGCAACTCGGCCAGCGTGATCTCGAGCATCTGCGGATCGAAGCTCTCGGCCGCGTGCCAGAGACGCAGGGCATAGGCCTCGAGCGTGCTGCTGCCGCAGCGCTCGGCGAGCGCCTGCAGCTCGGCCGCCAGGCGCGAGGTATCGCGCACGGCCAGGCTCGCCGTGAGCTCCGGCCAGCGCGTGCGCTCGATCCGATGCAGGCTGTCGAGCACTTCCGGCAGGGCATCCGGATGCGCCAGTTGCGCTTCCCCAGGCGGCCTGCCGGCCTGCGGCACCACGCGTGCGAGTTCGGCGAACAGCACCTCGCGCGTGATCGGCTTGCGTACGTAGCCGTCGAAGCGCTCGCGCAGTCGGGTCTCTTCGCCGAGCAGGCTCGAGGCGGTCACGGCGACCACGCGGGTCTCGGCGAGTGCGGGCTCGGCGCGAATGCGCTCGAGCGCGGCGAGGCCATCCATGCCGGGCATGCGGATGTCCATCAACACCACGGCCGGGCAGTGCAGCCGCGCGAGTTCCACCGCTTCGGTGCCGGATGCCGCGCACAGCACGCGCAAGGGCGTGCCGCGCAGCATGGCCTCGATCAGCTGGCGGTTGAGCGCGATGTCGTCGGCGACCAGCACGGTGCACGGCGGCAGATCGTCGAGCTGACGCGCCGGTGCGATCGCCTCCACCGGTGGCAACGCGAGCGGCACCTCAGGCAGGTTCAGGGTGAAGCACGAGCCTTCGCCGCGCCGGCTGGTCACCGCCACGTCACCGCCCATCATGCGCGCGATCCGCCGCGTGATCGCGAGGCCGAGGCCGGTCCCCTGGCGCGGCACGCCTTCGCGATGAAGCTGCGTGAACGGCTCGAAGATGCGCTCCTGATCGGCTGCGTCGATGCCGGGCCCGGTATCGATGATCTCGATGACCAGACGCACGCGGGTTTCCTCGTCGCCATCGAGGCGGGCCGCGGCGTGCACCGTCACCGAGCCGCGATCGGTGTACTTCACCGCGTTGCCGATCAGGTTGAAAAGGATCTGGCGCAGGCGCGCGGCATCGAGTTCGAGACCCTCCGGCACGGTCGCGTCGAGCTGCGCGGACAGCATCAGGCCCTTCTCGGCAGCCAGTTGGGCGAACATCGCGAGCATGCCGTCCACGGTCTCGCGCACGCTCATCGGCGCTGGCCGGATCTCGAGCTTGCCGGCCTCGATGCGCGAGATGTCGAGCACGTCGTTGATCAAGGTGAGCAGCGCCCGCCCGCTGCTCTGGATCGCATCGATGTAACGCTTTTCCTGCGGATCGGTCGCGCGCTCGGCGAGCAGCTGGCTGAAGCCGAAGATCGCATTCATTGGCGTGCGGATCTCGTGACTCATGTTGGCGAGGAAGCTCGACTTCTCGCGGCTCGCGCGGTTCGCGTTCTCGGCCGTGCGGCGCAGCGCTTCTTCCTCGCGCAGGGTGATGAGGTGCCGGCGCAGCAGCAGGATCGAGGCGAGGCCGGTCACGAAGGCGAGACCGAGCGCGGTGTAGCTCGTGGCGCTGCGTGCGCTGACTACGCCCTGCAGCCGGTGCTGCTCGGCGTCGATGCGATCGCGCAACGCGAAGCCGAGCCGGCTCAGTGCGGCACGGATGTCATCCATCGTCTGCCTGCCGATCTCGCTGCGGAACACCGCGAGCGCGGGTTCGCGACCCTGGGTGTGGTACAGCGCCAGGGTCGCGGCGATCCGGCCACGCTTGGCGGCCAGCGAGTCTTGCACGGCGGCCAAGTCGCTGCGCAAATCGGGCTGGCTGGCGAGCAACGCGTCGATGCGCAGGAACTGTGCCGGGATGTCCTTCTCGGCCTGCTCGTAGCAGCCGAGGAATTCACGGTCGTCGGTCAGCAGGAACCCGCGTTCGCCGGATTCGAGATCGACGGCCTGCTGCTGCAGCACGCCCACCTCCTGCAGTGCCTCCTGCAGCATGGCAACCCGCTGCAGCGTCTCATGCAGCAGCCGGCTCGTACTGAACGCGGCCCAGGCAATGCCGAGCAACAGCGGCAGCAGGAACAACGAAAGCCACAGGTAGCGCGGCCAACCGCGCCATGTAGCGCTGGATTGGGCGTCGCGGGTCGCCTCCATCCGAAGTCCTCCCTCGACCGACGATCACGAAGGGTGGACGCTCCGTTCACCCGCGTAAGCCACCCGTGAAGCCGGCGCCTGCGAAATCGCCCGATAACGGCTTGCGCACGCCACGGCATGCCGCCGGTCGCAGATCAGAGAAAGCAATACAATCAGTAGTTTACGGTGTATCGAGCACGCCGTGGCAACGCGTCGTGCCGCGTTATCCGGATCGACAAGGAATGAAACAGGCTTTCGGCACGCAGGCCCGATCAGCCGGCCCCACGCAGGCCGAGCAGCAGGGCCGCGCCGAGCGCGATGCGGTAGACCGCGAACGGCGTGAAGCGATGGCCGCGCAGATAGCCGAGCAGCCACTTCACGGCGGCAAACGCGGTCACCATCGACGCGGCGAAGGCCAGCGCGAACGCCCCCCAGTCCTCGTGCAGGCCGCCGTGGCGTGCGTACTTGAGGAACTCGTAGCCGCTCGCCGCGAACATCGTGGGAATGCCGACCAGGAAGGCGAAGTCGGTCGCTGTGGCGCGATCACGCGTGCCGGCCAGCATGGCGACGAAGATCGTTGCGGCCGAGCGCGAGGTGCCGGGGAAGACTGCCGCGACGACCTGGGCGAGGCCGACCGCGATCGCGACCGTCCAGGTGATGCGCGCGGACGGCGCACCGCGCTCGGCGATTCGCTCGGCGGCCAGCATCCACACGCCGCCGATCATCAGCGCCCAAGCGACCGGCGTCACCGATTCGGGAAGCTTGAAACCGAGCCGCGTGACGGCGAAGCCGAATCCGGCGGTCAGGCCGAAGGCGACGGCGAGCTTGGCGAGATAGTCGCGATTCGCCGGTTCGCGCCAGCCGCGCGCGAGTTGCCAGAGCCGCTCGCGGTAGATCAGCACCACGGCGAGGATCGCGCCGGTCTGGATGACCACGTTGAAAAGGTCCGAGCGTGCGCCGAGCCAGTGCTCGGCGATCAGCAGATGGCCAGTGCTCGAAACCGGCAAGAATTCGGTAATGCCCTCGACGATGCCGAGCAGCAGGGCGGCAAGCAGATCGTTCACGGTGCGGATGGCGATGGCTCGCGCGCAGGCCGTGCGCGCCACGGTCGCGCGAGGCGCGCGGGCGGCAAGCATACGCGACCGGCCGGGTTCCCGGCGTGGCTGGCGAGGGTCCTGGCACGAGGCATGCCGGCACGAGCACTGTTGCGGTGCGGCAAGGTCTGAATGAATCCCCAATCTGGTGCAATACGAGCCTGCGGACGCGCCGGCTCTCGCGTAAGTGGCTGTTGCATAAGCAAACGATCGATTGGCACGCGGTTTGTAAAGAACCCGTCACCGAAACCCAACCGATCGGAGTTGTACATGTCTGCCGAACAAGTGTTGAAGCTGATCAAGGAAGAGAACGTCGAATTCGTGGACCTGCGCTTCGCCGACATGCGTGGCGTGCAGCACCACATCACCTTCCCGGCCAGCGCCGTCGATGCCTCCACGTTCGAGGAAGGCAAGATGTTCGACGGCTCGTCGATCTCCGGCTGGAAGGGCATCAACGAGTCGGACATGGTGCTCATGCCCGATGCCGACAGTGCGGTCATCGACCCGTTCTACGCACACAAGACCCTCGCCCTGGTCTGCGACGTGCTCGAGCCGAGCACGATGCAGGCCTACTCGCGCGATCCGCGCTCGATCGCCAGGCGCGCCGAGGCATTCCTGAAGTCCACGGGTCTCGCCGACAGCGCGTTCTTCGGTCCGGAGCCCGAGTTCTTCATCTTCGACTCGGTGCGCTGGCAGAACGACATGGGCAAGGTGTTCTTCGAGATCGAATCCAGCGAGGCACACTGGAGCTCGAAGTACCGCTACGAGGAAGGCAATTCCGGCTACCGTCCGGGCATCAAGGGCGGCTACTTCCCGCTGCCGCCGGTCGATTCGTTCCAGGACCTGCGCGGCGAGATGTGCGAAGTCCTCGAGGCGATGGGCCTCAAGGTCGAAGTGCACCATCACGAGGTCGCGAATGCCGGCCAGTGTGAAATCGGCACGCGCTTCAACACGCTGGTGAAGAAGGCCGACGAGCTGATGGCGCTCAAGTACGTCATCAAGAACGTCGCCCATCGCAATGGCAAGACCGTGACCTTTATGCCGAAGCCGATCGTCGGCGACAACGGCTCGGGCATGCACGTGCACCAGTCGCTGTCGAAGGGCGGCCAGAATCTGTTCTCCGGCGACCTGTATGGCGGCCTGTCGCAGACCGCGCTGTACTACATCGGCGGCATCTTCAAGCACGCCCGCGCGATCAACGCGTTCACCAACTCGACCACGAACAGCTACAAGCGCCTGGTGCCGGGCTTCGAGGCGCCGGTGATGCTGGCCTATTCGGCGCGCAACCGTTCGGCGAGCTGCCGCATTCCGTTCGTGACCAACCCGAAGGCGCGCCGCATCGAGATCCGCTTCCCGGATCCGATGCAGTCCGGCTACCTGTCGTTCGCCGCGCTGATGATGGCCGGCCTCGACGGCATCCTGAACAAAATCGATCCGGGCGCGCCGATGGACAAGGACCTCTACGACCTGCCGCCGGAAGAGGAAAAGAACATCCCGACGGTCTGCCACAGCCTCGACCAGGCGCTCGACGCGCTCGACAAGGATCGTGACTTCCTCAAGGCCGGTGGCGTGTTCAGTGACGACTTCATCGATGCCTACATCGAGCTAAAGCTGCAGGAGGTGACGAAGTTCCGCGCCTCGACGCATCCGCTTGAGTACCAGATGTACTACGCCAACTGACGATCCACGGGAGGCCACAGGTTACGGCGGTGAAACGGCGGATGTCCGGCCCGCCGCAGGGCGGCGGGCGTGCGGAAGGGATACGCGGCAATGCCGCGCGAGCAGCCCTTCCTCACCCGCTCGGATACCCGATGTACTGCGCCAACTGACCATCCCGCATGTCACCACCCGCGTGGGCGGTGGCCGGGGAATGGGGAGACAAGCCCGCCGTGCGCAACGCACGGCGGGCCAGGGGAGCCGCCGCGATGACGTGGCGGCAGCGGACCGGCAGCCGGCCGGGTCACCGCGCACGCGACGCCCGTCCGGGCGCCGCGGGGGATCACGATGCCAGTTTCCACAAAAAGAAAAACGTGCCGCACGAAGCGGTATGCACGGGAGGGCAGCGCGTAGCGCGCTGGACCGCGGGAAGCGTCGACGAAGGGGCGATACGACCCCGCTACATGAGGAGCCGCGCCCGGCATGGACAGCCGCACGGGACGTCGCCCATGGCGGCGTGCCACTTCTTCCCAAGCCCGATCCGGAGATCACGCATGAAGACCCGTAACGCCGTTTTCGCCTCGCTCCTTCTCGCCGCCGCCGTCTGCGCAAGCGCGCAGGCCCAGTCCTTCACCACGACCGGTTCGGTTGCCGTGACCAACGACTACCTGTTCCGCGGCCTGTCCCAGACCGGCCAGGATCCTGCCCTGCAGGCCGGTGTCGAGGTTGCCCACAGCAGCGGCTTCTATGCGGGTGCCTGGGGCAGCAACATCAGCTGGCTCTCGGATCTCTCCAGTGCCGACGTGCCGATCTCCTCGAGCCTGGAGGCCGACCTCTACCTCGGGTTCCGTCACACGATCGGCGAAAAGCTCAACTTCGACGCCGGCATCTACACCTACTACTACCCCGGCGACTATCCGCACGGCTTCACGCGTCCGTATACCACCGAGCTTTACGTCGGCCTCGGCTACGGCCCGTTCACGGCCAAGTACTCCTACGCGCTGACCAACCTGTTCGGCTTCTCCGACTCCGATGGCAGCGGCTATCTCGATCTCGGCTTCAACTACGAGATCGCGCCGCAGTGGACGCTCAACCTGCACGCCGGACATCAGTCCGTGAAGAACTTCGGCGATGCGTCCTATACCGACTGGAAGGTCGGCGTCACGCGTGCTCTCGATGGCGGCTGGTCGGTCGCGCTCGGCTACTACGACACCAATGCCGACGAACTCGTCTACACCAATCCGCAGGGTGACTACGTCGGCCGCGCGACCGGCGTACTGACCGTCACCAAGTCGTTCTGAGCAGCCGGAGAACGCCCATGAAACTGATCACCGCGATCATCCGTCCGTTCAAGCTCGACGAAGTGCGCGACGCGCTCTCGCAGGCCGGCGTGACCGGCATCACCGTCACCGAAGTGAAGGGTTACGGCCGCCAGAAGGGCCATACCGAGCTGTATCGCGGCGCCGAGTACGTCGTCGACTTCGTGCCGAAGATCAAGCTCGAGACGGCCGTGGCCGACAACCGCGTCGATGCGGTCGTCGAGGCCATCACCGAAGCCGCGCGGACCGACAAGGTCGGCGACGGCAAGATCTTCGTCATCGACCTCGCCCAGGTGGTGCGCATCCGCACCGGCGAGATCGGCGACGACGCGCTCTGACTCCGGCTGCGAGGACCCACCCATGATTCACGAAACGATGGTTCGCCCCCGCGCCCGTTCGGGTGCGCTGTGGCTTTCGATGCTCGGCATGGCCCTGCTTTGTGCCGCTCCGCTCGCTCTCGCCCAGGACCCGGCCGCCGCAGCCGCGGCCCCGCCGCCGCCCGTGCCGAACAAGGGCGACACGGCGTGGATGCTGACCTCCACGGCGCTCGTGCTGCTGATGTCTGTGCCGGCGCTCGCGCTGTTCTACGGCGGCCTGGTGCGCAGCAAGAACATGCTGTCCGTCCTGATGCAGGTGTTCGTCGTGTTCTCGCTGATCAGCGTGCTGTGGTTCGTCTACGGCTACAGCTTCGCCTTCACCGAGGGCAATGCGTTCTTCGGCGGCACCGGTCGCCTGTTCCTGTCCGGCACCGGCAACCCCTTCAAGGGTGACTGGGCGCTCGCCGCGACCTTCAGCAAGGCCACGCCGATGTACGAGATCGTGTTTGCGGCCTTCCAGGCCACGTTCGCGGCGATCACTTGCGGCCTGATCCTCGGCTCGATCGTCGAGCGCGTGAAGTTCTCGGCCGTACTGCTGTTCATGGTGCTGTGGTTCACCTTCAGCTACATCCCGGTCGCGCACATGGTCTGGTTCTGGCCGGGCCCGGATGCCTACACGGATGCCTCGAAGGTCGAAAGCCTCACTGCGACGGCGGGCCTGATCTGGCAGTGGGGCGCGCTCGACTTCGCCGGCGGCACTGTGGTGCACATCAATGCCGGCGTGGCCGGCCTGATCGGTGCCTACGTGATCGGCAAGCGCACCGGCTACGGCAAGGAGATCATCAAGCCGCACAGCCTGACCATGACCATGATCGGCGCGTCACTGCTGTGGTTCGGCTGGTTCGGCTTCAATGCCGGTTCGGCACTGGAGGCCAACGCCTCGGCCTCGCTGGCCTTCCTCAACACCTACCTCGCCACGGCCTGCGCGGTGCTGTCCTGGACCTTCGCCGAGTGGCTGCTCAAGGGCAAGCCATCGATGCTCGGTGCGGCCTCGGGCGCGGTGGCCGGTCTCGTCGCGATCACTCCGGCGGCCGGCAACGTTGGCATCCAGGGTGCCTTCGTGATCGGTCTGGCTGCCGGCCTGATCTGTCTGTGGGGCGTAACGGGTCTGAAGCGCCTCCTGAAGGCCGACGATTCGCTCGACGTGTTCGGCGTACATGCCCTCGGTGGCATCGCGGGTGCACTGCTGACCGGCATCTTCAACTCGCCGGACCTCGGTGGTCCCGGCTCAGTGCAGGACTGGGTCACCGTCACCGCGGGTTATCCGGGTATCGGCGCACAGCTCCTGATCCAGGCCAAGGCCGTCGGTCTGACCGTGATCTGGACGGCGGCGGTCTCGCTGATCGCGTTCAAGCTCGTCGATCTGATTGTCGGCCTGCGCGTGACCACCGACGAGGAGCGCGAGGGACTCGACATTGCCTCGCACGGCGAAACGGCCTACGAGCACTGATCCGCATTCGCCCTGCGGACGCCAACGAAAACGCCCCGGTGCGAACCGGGGCGTTTTTCGTCTTGCGATCGCGTGGCGCTGGACGTGACGTTCAGAGGCCGTCCTTCGCGTGCAGGGTCAGCACGGCCTTGTCGGCCGGCAGCATCGCATCCCACTTCTTTATGTAGTCGAGCTTCTTCGTGCGGATGTCGGCCGCGTGCGAGCGATACCACTGTTCGGCCTCCGGCGTGAGTGTCACCCAGTCCGTATCACGGTTCCATTTGGCGAACGCCTCCGACCTGAGGCTGTATTCGGCGGTCGGGTCGTCGTGGATCGGGATCAGCGAGAAGCGCGCCTTCCACACGCCGATGCGCGGCTTCACATCGACGTAGTAGGTCTTGCCGGCATCGAGATGCGCGATCATGAAATCGGCATTCTCGGCCTGCACCATGAATAGGTGATCGCCGGGTTCCGCCTGATAGGCGAGCTTGGTGCCGGCCGAGACGATGCCGATGAATCGGTCTTCGGGCTCGGCGGTGTCGTACACCGACGACTGGATCGCACCGCCGAACGACGAGGGCCGCATGAACACCACCATGGCCTTGCCGGGTGCCGGCGCGTGCGCCTCGCCACCGCCCTTGACCATCAGCGAGGACTGGCAGCCGGCCAGACCGGCTAATGCCACGAAACCGGCGATGCCACGAAACAGGTTTTGCATACGAATTCCTCTCGACTCGAAGTGGATTCCAGCGCCATGACCGGCTCACGGCGCCCCGCGCGGATTGCAGCAGAGGCTGGCTCGATCGTCCAGCGGCTCGAAGCGCGGAATGTGTCGGATATACGCAGTCGCGTACCGGAACCCGTCAGCCGAAGAACCGGTAGCACACTGCGATCGAAGCGAGCACGCCGGCGAGGTCGGCGATCAGTGC
>Ga0116193_1002094_pt1 | contig 15503 bp, 11 predicted proteins | sample AD_UKC115_MetaG_FD_89892 | JGI IMG/M metagenome (GOLD analysis project Ga0116193, IMG submission 89892) | Active sludge microbial communities of municipal wastewater-treating anaerobic digesters from Hong Kong - AD_UKC115_MetaG | ecosystem: Engineered > Bioreactor > Anaerobic > Digestate... | reverse complement strand
TCCGGCCGTTAAATTCCAGCAGATGAAAGTTGCGGTTGGGCTCAAAATGGCGGTATTCGTCGAAAACATCGTAGGTGGGAAGCAGCGATTTGTGGAAAACATCCCTGATTTGCCCGTCGGCCAGGAAAAAGGCGGAGTTGTACAAATTTTTTCCCCGTTCGCTCTGGTTCAGCGAAGGGGCGCCCACCAACGCTGCAATCCCCTGGCAGGCAGCGGCTATTTCACGGACAGCCTGCCCGGCACGCATAATGAACTCCTTCTTTTCGAGCAGGTCGTGCGGATAATAGCCGGTTACGGCAAGTTCCGAAAAAACAACCAGTTCGGCTCCTGCGGCTTTGGCTTTTCCGATATGCTCAATGATTTTGCGCGAATTTTCAGGGAAATCACCAATCCTGAAATTGATCTGGGCCAGAGCGATTTTCATCATGCTGCAAAAGTTGAATGCGATTGCAAATCTCCTATTTTTAAAGCAGATTCGCAATATTATTTTCACTGCGTCGTATTGAAAAGAAAATTAACAGGTATGAAACTGGTCCAAAAAATCGGGTTGGCTGTCCTGGTGGCAGCAGCTTTTTTTTCATGTAAACCCAACCGTTTGAAGGTTGATATTTCAGCAATTGATGAAACGGTAAAAATCGTCCGTTTCGATCAGGAACTTTTCGCTTTAGGCAATAATCCGTCGACCGGGCAACTTGCCGCACTGCGGGAGCACAATCCCGATTTTGCCGATCTGTTTTCCTGGAAGATCATTCGGGTCGGTAGCCTGGATGACGACAGCACCACCTCCCTGATGCACCTTTTTTTGACCGACACCATGGTAACCCATGCCAAAGAGCTGGTTGACAAACAGTTTTCCGACTTCCGGAAAATTGAAAAACCACTGGTCCAGGCCTTTAAATACTACCGTTACCACTTTCCCGACAAACCTTTTCCGGTAATTTACACCTGTGTTTCAGGCTTTAACCAGTCGGTATTTACGGCCGAAAACCTGATCGGCGTGAGCCTCGACAAATATCTGGGAGCCGACTGCATCTATTACGACCTGTTGGGTATTCCGGAATACAAACAACGCAAAATGTATCCGGCCCGCATGGTTCCCGACGTGATGTATGCCTGGGCAATCACCGAATTTGAAATCAGTCCGGCAGCAACCTCGGTTCTCGATCACATCATTCATGAAGGAAAGCTGCTCTATTTTACCGAAGCAATGATGCCGACGGCTCCCGATTCACTGAAGATCGGATTCACGGAAAAACAGCTGAAATGGTGCAAAATGAATGAAGCCCAGATGTGGACCTATTTGATTGAAAAAAACATGCTCTATTCGACCCAGCGAATGGATATCATGCGGTATGTGAACGATGGCCCTTACACCAACGGTTTTCCGCTCGAATCGCCCGGCAGAACCGGTGTGTGGATTGGCTGGCAAATCGTCCGGCGATACATGGAAAAACACCCGGAAATTACGCTTCCCGAGCTGATGAAAAACCACAACTACCTGCAAATCCTCAACGGTTCGGGATATTCCCCGCAAAACTGAACCGATTTATTTGCCCCTTTTCTGTAAAAGGTTCCGACAGGTTTAAAAACTCTTTTCGAATCACCTTCCGGGCAACCATTTTCAGAGACAATAAAATTGTAATCCGACAAAAGCAAATCAAAAAAGGCTGCCCGAGGACAGCCTTTTATGTTGAAATTCATCAGACAAATACACTTCTACTTGAAAATATATTTTATTCCGATTTGCATTTGCCAGCGGGAAGCCGGGCTTACAAAATCACGGAAAGTTTGGCTAAGTACCGTTTGTGTTGAACCACTTCCTGCAGTTCCGGCCGGCACATAAGGAAAGGCAAAAGTAGGTTCGGCTGTTGCCGTAGGTTTACCAACCATTTTCAGGAATTGATATTGCTGGTAACCTAACACAGTGGTTTTTTCTACTCCCCAGTTTTTATTGATAAAATTGCCAAAGTTCACAATATCAAACGAAACCCGTAACGTATTTCGTTTACCCTTTTCTGATGTCAAAAAGAAATCCTGTGTGAAGTTAAAATCCAGTTTATTGATGAAAGGGGCAACCCCTCCGTTACGTTCGGCATATTTCCCTCTTCTTTGGCTCAAATAAGGATCTTGCTTAATAAAGTTATCCAATTGTGCCCAAATTTCATCGGTTGTACGCGGATCTGCCGAACCATCTTTAACCAATTTAATCTGGTCTTTGGTTTCAGGAATAAACACAAGGTCGTTTTCACTTATTCCATCTCCGTTTAAGTCACCATTGTAGGTATAAGAGTATCTAAAGGGTGAATATCTCTGGAATACAAATCCAAAGGAAGAAGTAGTCATGTTAAAGAATGACCTGCTGTAGGTTCCCGTCAAAAGGAGCCGATTTGGGAAACTTCCTGCCGAATAACCGAGTTCTTCTGCATTAGGGTTAATGGCAGGTCTATACCTCCAGGCTGACAATGCTACCGACGAACTCCCATCTGTTACACTTTTCGATTGACCAAAAGTATAGGATCCACTTAAGCTAAGCCCTTTAAGTTCTCCTTCAAAATCCTTTTGTAATTGAAGGGTCGTATAAAGGGAATAACCTTCTGAAGTGTTTTTCATCATTACCGCAGAAGTTGCTACATCGCTTGTGGAAGTTTTTGTATAAACAGTACGCTTGTCTGCTCCCAACATTTTAAAAGCGTCGGAACTGTTGTCGTTGGGAAGGGCAATATTTGAATGATAAATGTTATTAATATCCTTGTTATACAGAATTTCTGCCGTGGCAGTCCATCCATTGCCAAATTTTTTATCAATGGCAACATTGGTTTTCCAAAGTTGAGGATATTTAAAACCCGGATCCGTAAACGCGATTGCAGCTTTTGGAGGAGTACCGGCACCCGGCGAATAATTTGCATCTCCGTCAAAACCCCGGTTGAGTAACGCTCCTGAACTAGATTTTGAGAGTTGGGCGAAAAGTAACCCATTGTTTCCAGCCTGGTTAGACAACCAAACATAAGGAGGAGTACCAGAAAAGATACCTGTTCCACCACGAACCTGGAAAGTACGATCATCAAATACATCCCAGTTAAAACCTAAACGGGGAGAGAACAGCGGGGCTGTTTCTGGATATTTAGAAATATCAATTTTAATTCCGCCCTGAAATGTTTCAGCAGCCAATTTATCATTGGGCAACAAATCGGTCAAGAAGACAGGGACATCAACCCTCAACCCCATGGTAATATTGAGGTTCGGGATAATATTCCATTTATCCTGGGCATAAAAACCCAACGACAACACTTCAACCTCTGCATAAGGGAAATCGGGTTGTAAAGAATATGCTTTCGTATATTTGGTTGTCAAGCTTTCAAAGGTTCCTTGTTTTCCGCCTGCAATCCAGGCGTTGTAATCATTAACTTCTTTGTAGAATGCATCAAAACTGTTAAATTCCCATACTCCAGCATAATACCGGGCATATCCGTTCAAAAATTTACGATAATCACTTTGTGTTCCCAAAGTTATCAGGTGTTTGCCTGCATTGATCATGAAGTTGTCCTGAATCTGCCAAATATCACTGTTCAGTTTGTTGTTATATGAATTTTCTTCTGTACCGACCGTCGTGGCGATCAAAGAACCTTTTACATAATCAGAACTCTTAGCTCCACTATAATAACTCCATCCCGTTCCATTCAGGATGTCAACCTGTGGGAAGAAACCACCATCCATGTCCCTAAAATCCCGTAAGGCAGAATACCCAATTTTAATAGTATTTGAAAATCTTGAGTTAAAAGTAGTTACAAGATCTGCCATTACAATATTAAAATTGTTGTTTGTCCTGTAATATGATGAAGAAAATGGAATACGATCGGCACTGGGACTGCGTGATCCTCCTGTTGCTCCCGAACCGCTGGGCATATTGGTATTGAATGATTTCAAATAGAAATATTTAACACTCAATACATTTTTAGGATTGATATTCCAATCCAAACGGGTTGTCAGACGGTCTGCTTCGGTTGGCACACTCGAAGTATTGTATTTACCGGGGTAATAACCAAACTTTTCCTCCAGAAAATCGGAAAAGGTTTGAAGGGTATTTACATCAACGATGGATTGTCCGTCGCCTTGCTGTCCTTTTGCAGGACTGGGCTGCCAATTAATGGGCGATTCCTTACGATCCATCTCGCCATTGATGAAGAAGAACAATTTATTTTTAATGATTGGTCCGCCTACCGAAAAACCTTTCTGGTTATAAGTAAAATCATTTTTATCCAATGTAAGCGTTTTTTGCTTTCTTCCTTCCAAATCAGGACTTTTGAAATAATAATAGGCCGATCCTGTCCAATCGTTGGTTCCGCTTTTAGTAACCGAGTTAATACCTGCTCCCGTAAAAGCCCCATTTCGAACATCATAAGGAGCAATCATAACCTGAATCTGTTCAATCGCTTCAAGGCTAATTGGTTCTGTTCCAGATGCTCCAAGAGAAGAAGAAAGTCCAAAAGAATTATTGAATGAAGCCCCGTCAACCGTAACGTTGTTGTAACGATAAGATGTTCCTCCAAAATTTCCTCCACTACTCATTGGGGTGAGTTTGGTAAAGTCATTAAGAGAACGGCTGATCGTTGGTAATTTCTCCATCATGTCGCTGGTAATGATTTCCTGTGCTCCTGTCCGGTTCGAGCTGAATCTGGAATTTTTCGATCCAAGAGCAATAACCTCTCCGATTTCAAGGGAGCTCTCTTCAAGCGTAAAATTAAGCTTAGCTTCTTCACCCAAAACCAAAAAAAGATCACTTGCTTTCCTGGTATTGTACCCTATAAACGACACTTCAATTTCATAAGGTCCACCGATGCGCATCCCATTAATATTGTAGCGTCCATCATTCGCTACAACTGTCCCGTAGACAGTTCCTGTCGGAATGTGCTTGGCTACTACTGTCGCACCCAAAAGTGGTTCATTACTTTGTGAAACTACCCTTCCGCTCATCCCGGAGGTTGTGACTTGCGAAAATGATGTTGTCACTGCAATCAGAAGTAACAACAACGAAACGGCTAATTTTCGTACTTGTTTATTCATACAACTCTTGATTTAAATTATTTTGCAAAATTAGTTTTCATCGGTTCCGGAAAATTATTCCAATGTTATCTTATCTTCAATAAATTTCTAAAACGTGCATGTATGCTGTGTTACAGAGGTTTTCTACAACTGAATCAGCTCAATTTCCATAAACAGGTTTATTAAGTTTCAAACTTTTATCACAGCCTCAAGATGATACCTTTTCTGCTTAAAATTAATGATATAACCCATTGATTTTCGTCCGCCGGATCTTTTTTACCGTCCATTTTTCAACAGCTTATGAGCATGCTGAAGATAAAACAAAAAGGTGTCATTCTGCTTTTATGACGCTAATAATCAATATTTTGTGATGATTTTTTTCGAAATAATATGTTGTCGTCCAAAGGATTTTTTTTTATTCATTCCACACACCCGCCGATACCGTTTTCCATTTATTCGGTTTTTTGTCTGCATTTTTAGAGCAACACCGGTAAACCGGTGTTGATTCGCTTAAAATCTGTACTTTTGAAAAAATATATACAAGTCATGGAACAGTTCAGTACCCGTCAAAATAAGATTTCACGGCTCATTCAGAAAGAGCTGGCAGAAATATTTCTGAAAGAATACCGCTCCCATTTTTCAGGAACACTCATCAGTGTAACGGTGGTTCGGGTAACAGCCGACCTGTCGCTGGCACGGGCCTACCTGAGCATCTATCCTTCGGAAAAAGCAGCCGAAACCCTTGCTTCCATCAGGCTGATTTCCAAACCTATCCGGGGAGTTTTGGGCAAAAAAGTCGGGAAACAGCTGCGGGTTATTCCTGAACTCGAATTTTTTATCGACGACAGTCTCGACTATATCGACAAAATTGACCGGTTGCTTGAAAAATAACCGGCACTTCAAACAACGATGAACCTGCCTCTTTTTATTGCCAGAAAATACCTGTTTTCCAGGAACAAGCAGCACATTATCAATATCATTTCCGGAATTGCTGCTGCCGGAGTTGCCGTTGCAACCATTGCGCTGGTGGTGGTTTTATCGGTTGCCAACGGATTTGAAGGGTTGGTTAAATCCTATTTCAGCATCCTCGATCCCGACTTAAAAATCACGGCTGTTGAAGGAAAACTTTTTGATCCGCAATGGATTACCGACAGTGTCCTGCAAAAAGTTCCGGAAGTGGCTGGTTATGCTGAAGTTATTGAAGAAAACGCCCTGATTAAATACGAAAACCGCCAGTATATTGCCACCATAAAAGGAGTTTCGGATGAATTTAACCGGATTACCGGTGTAGACAGTCTGGTTTTCGAAGGAAATTTTTTGCTGGAACACGAAGGAATTCCGTATGCCGTTCCAGGAAAAGGGGTGGTTTTGCAATTGGGAATCGGACTTGATTTTAGCAATCCGCTGCACCTTTACGTCCCGAAACGGGGGTTGAAAATGAATGCCAGTCTCACCAACGCCATGAACTACCGGTTCATCTATCCGTCAGGTGTTTTTGAATTGCTGGAAGAGGTTGATGCCAGTACCGTTTTTGTACCGATCGATTTTGCCCGCGACCTGATGGATGCAGGTGACCAGGTGAGTGCTGTTGAAGTAAAGTTAGCTCCGGGGGTTTCCGTAAAACAGACACAGGAAAAGATCAAGACGCTGACTGGCGGCGGGTTCCACGTGAAAAACAAATACCAGCAGCACGATATGCTTTACAAAACCATGAAATCAGAAAAATGGGTAACCTACCTGATCCTGGTTTTTGTGCTGGCTGTTGCCTCTTTCAATATTTTAGGCAGTCTTTCCATGCTGATCATCGACAAACGCGATGATATCCTGATCCTGCGCAGTATGGGCGCTACCGACGCGCTGATTCGCCGGATCTTCCTCTTCGAAGCCTGGCTGATTTCGATCGCCGGCGCAGTTGCTGGCCTCATAATTGGACTGCTGATCTGCTGGATTCAGATTAAATTCGGCGTCGTTCCGTTGCCCGGAACCGAATCTTTTGTCGTAAAAGCCTACCCGGTTGCCATAAAAGCGAGCGACATCCTGCTGATTACTGCAATTGTGCTCGGAATCGGATTTCTGGCAGCCTGGTATCCGGTTCGGTTTATCGGGCAAAACAGTAAAAATCAGACAAACGTAGTCTGATTCCCCCAACCCACGCGATTTTACTGTTCCAGCCTGACTTTTATAAGATTTTTTAGTTCCAAAAGATTTTATCTTGCAGCCAAAAAACATGAAAGCGCTGGTAAAAAGCAGGCCTGAAAAAGGTATTTGGATGGAAGATGTTCCGGTTCCCCACCCCGGAGCAAATGATGTACTGATCAAAATCAAAAAATCGGCCATTTGCGGAACCGATCTCCATATTTATAAATGGGACGAATGGGCCCAGCAGGCGATAAAAACGCCCGTTATCATTGGTCATGAATACATGGGCACGGTGGTAGAAGTCGGCGAAGAAGTTGACCGGGTGTCGGTAGGCGAACGGGTAACAGTGGAAGGCCACATTTCGTGCGGTTTTTGCCGTAACTGCCGGCGGGGCCGCCAGCACATCTGCGACCATACGGTTGGCATCGGCGTATCGCGCGACGGAGGTTTTGCCGAATACATCGCTGTTCCGGCCAAAAACGTGCTGCAAATTGATTCGCGTATCCCCGACGAAATCCTCTCAATCATGGATCCGCTGGGCAATGCAACGCACACGGCCCTCTCCTTCCCGTTATTGGGTGAAGATGTCCTGATCACCGGCATTGGTGGTCCGATTGGTGCTATGGCATCAGCGATCTGTAAATTTGCCGGCTCCAGAAATATTGTGGGCACCGACCTGAGTGAATATCGCCGAAACCTTGCCCGTCAAATGGGCGCTACACGCGTTATTAATCCCGCCACAGAGAGTATTCGGGAAGCCATGTCAACGCTCAGTATGGTCGGCGGCTTCGACATTGGCTTGGAGTGTTCCGGATCTCCTGCTGCGTTTAACGACATGGTAAACAACATGTACAACGGTGGCAAAATCAGTCTGCTGGGATTGCTCCCGAATTCCACTCAAATCAATTGGAGTAAGCTAATTTTCAAAGGTTTAACCCTAAAAGGGATTTACGGCAGAGAGATGTATGAAACCTGGTATCACATGGAGATGATGTTGTTGTCGGGATTGGACATATCACCGGTAATTACCCACCGTTTTCCGGCTGACGAGTATCAACAGGCATTTGAAATCATGGAAAAAGGAGACTGCGGAAAAATTATTCTTGACTGGGAATAAAAATCCGGCCGAGTGAAAAACCGTATCCTGTCCCTTTTCACAAATAAAAAGTTCCCGGTAATCGAGCTGTTTTCGGTTTGATTACCGGGAACCTCTGTTTTCTTTCCTGATTATTCGTAATTTTGAAAGAAAAATAGTGCACTTGAAGAGAGGTTTGGTAATAAAATCGACGGGAAGTTGGTACACCGTAAAATGTGATGCCGGGGAGAAATTTGAGTGTAAAATCAAAGGCAACCTGCGAATTAAAGATATCAAAACAACCAATCCGATAGCCGTGGGCGATTGGGTTGACTTTGAATATCTGGAACGTGAAAGTATTGCACAGCAGCAAAAAATCGGTCTTATTCACCGTATTTCCGAAAGAAAAAATTACATCATCCGCCGCTCGCCCAACCTGTCGAAACAGGCGCATATCATCGCAGCCAACATCGACCAGGCCTTTTTGATTGTTACCATCAACTATCCGATTACCACCACCACATTCATCGATCGTTTTTTGGCCTCAGCCGAAGCCTACCGCATACCGGTTATCCTGGTATTTAACAAAACCGACCGGTACAATACGCACCAGAAAGAGACCATGAGCAACCTGATCAATTTGTACCAGAATATCGGCTACAAATGCCTTAAAACCTCTGCAAAGATCAACGACGGTCTCGATCACTTGCAGCAGCTGATGAAAGGTAAAATCAGCGTTTTTAACGGCCACAGCGGCGTTGGCAAGTCAACGATCATCAACCGCCTGCAACCCGGATTAAACCTGAAAACCCGCGAAATATCGGATTATCACGAAACCGGCAAACACACCACCACTTTTTCCGAACTTTTCGAGCTCGATTTTGGTGCTTATATTATCGATACCCCCGGAATTAAAGGTTTTGGGATGCTGGAGATGGAAGCCTGGGAAATTTCGCACTACTTCCCCGAAATTTTTAAAATCTCCGCCGAATGTCAATACGGAAACTGCTCGCACACGCATGAACCGGGTTGCGCGGTGAAAGAAGCCGTGGTTAAGAAAAAAATTGCCGCGTCGCGGTACATCAGTTACACCGGACTTCTGAACGAAGACGAAAAATACCGCCCGGCCTATTAGTGATGTTCCACGTGAAAACGAGGCCCCCTTTTTCTGAATCAGGAAGCTTCACCAGCAAAAAAAGGAATTTTCAAAATCTGCTCTGTTGAATAATTACTCCGGCAGGTCAGGCTGACAAAATAAATTCGACTGGCGTGTGTTATGTTTTGTTAAATCAACAACAAATACCTTATTACCAGTGTATTAAAATCGTTTAAAATTTATTTCTGATTTTATGATATTTTATTTGACGACCGATTTTGAGTTGAAGGTGCAGAATTTTGCTGTTTGGATTGAAAATAGGCAAAAATCAGGGTTGCTTTACTTTTTCCGACAACCGGAGTGAGTTCTTCAATAGAAAGATTTTGAATATTCTTAACGGACTTAAAAGTTCCGAGTAATTTTTGCATTGTTGCCGGACCAACACCGAAAATATTTTCCAATTCGCTTTTTAAGAAAGCACCTGAGCGTTTTTGACGATGAAAAGTAATTCCAAAACGGTGTGCTTCATCGCGCAATTGTTGTATTAACTTCAGCGATTCAGACTTTTTATCCAGATAAAGCGGAATCTGGTCTCCAGGAAAATAAACCTCTTCGAGTCGTTTGGCAATCCCAATAATTCCGGTTTTGCCCCGCAAACCAAGTTCATCAAGTACCTTAACAGCGGCAGAAAGTTGTCCTTTTCCTCCATCAATAATAATTAACTGGGGTAAAGGCTGCTGTTCTTCCAATTGTCGTTTATACCGCCTGAAGATGATCTCTTCCATGGAGGCAAAATCATTGGGCCCTTCAACAGTTTTGACATTAAAATGACGATATTCTTTTTTAGCCGGTTTCCCGTTCACAAAAACAACACAGGCAGCAACCGGATTGGTTCCTTGCAGGTTACTGTTATCAAAACATTCGATACGACGCGGAATTTCAGAAAGCTGAAGATCCTTTTGTAAGGTTTCCAGAATACGCTCGCCGGATCGTTGCGGTTGTGTAAGTGCAAGCTGTTTTTCTCTTTCTAACCGGTAATACTTGGCATTTCGCAGGGAAAGTTCAAGCAATTTCTGCTTGTCACCGCGCGCGGGTACCTTAAATTCGACATTTTTCAAGGTAATATCCAATTTAAAAGGAACCAGTATTTCGCGGGCGTTACTAAAAATCTTCTGCCTGATTTCAATAATTGCCATGGGTAAAAGATCGGCAGCCACTTCATCCAACTGCTTTTTCATCTCCATGGTAAACGTCTGCACAATGGCTCCCTGAATAATTTTGAGATAATTTACCACGGCAATTTCAGCATCTTCATCGATAGTAAAAACGTCGACATCCGTAATGGTTGGACTTACTACTGTTGAACGGCTTTGAAATTTTTCGAGTGAAAAAAGCTTTTCTTTTATTTTATGAGCCTCTTCAAAACGATAATTTCGGGCATAATCGTCCATCAAGGCTTTTAAATGTTTAATAACTCCGGAAATATTGCCTTTCAGAATATCTCTGATTTCAGCAATCACCTGCTGGTATTCGGATTCCTCAATCAAACCTTCACAGGGCCCCAGACAATTTCCGATATGATATTCAAGGCAAACTTTAAACTTGTTTCGGGCAATATTTTCAGCTGTAAGATTGTAATTGCAGGTGCGTAATTTATAGATACTCTTAAAAAGTTCAAGTAAAGTACGCACGGTAAGATATGAAGTATAAGGCCCGAAATATTCTGATCCGTCACGAATTACATTTCTGGTTTTAAAAACACGTGGAAATCTTTCATTTTTGATACAAATCCACGGATAAGTTTTATCATCTTTCAACCGAATATTATACCGCGGCTGGTACTTTTTGATCAGATTATTTTCCAGCAGCAAAGCATCCTCTTCTGAATCGACCACCAAATGCCGGATATCGGAAATTCTCCGAACCAACATGGCTGTTTTACGATTTTCAGGAACTTTTGAAAAATAAGAAGAGACGCGCTTTTTCAGGTTTTTAGCTTTACCGATATAAATAATTTTACCAGTATTATCGAAATACTGGTAAATACCGGGCTGGTCGGGCAAAACGGCCAGCTTTGTTTTAAGATAATCAATATTTTTATTGAACGCTTTCATTCACGGAAAGCAAAAAATTTACCTTAATAGCGAATTAACGTGTGGGTTTCATAGGCAGTTAATTCTCTTTTTAAAGGAGTATCAATAAAAGAGAGATCACAAATAAAACTCAGATAAACCTTTTTAACGCCTAATTTTTGAACCAAATTCAGAGCAGCCATAGCTGTTCCACCAGTGGCAAGCAGATCATCGTGGATCAAAACCACATCATCAGCAGTTAACGCATCTTCATGTATTTCGATCATATCCGCGCCATACTCCAGATCATACGCTGCGGCTAACGTTTTGGCCGGCAATTTACCGCCTTTCCGAATGGGTACAAACCCTGCTTTTAAACGATAAGCCAGGGCTCCGCCCACAATAAATCCCCGGGATTCAAGAGAAACAACCTTGGTGATTTTTTTATCTTCAAAATAACCGGTAATACAATCCACGACTGAACCAAATGCATCGGCATCTTTTAACAAAGTGGTAATGTCTTTAAAATTTATTCCCTTTTGAGGGAAATCCGGAATTTCACGAATATATCCTTTCAAATTCATATTTGGTTTTTTGTGTTCCACGTGGAACATTAACGTCCTAATAAAATCAAGAGTACATTGATATCGGCAGGAGATACACCGGGAATGCGGCTGGCCTGCCCGATAGTTTTTGGATTGATGGTTGATAATTTTTGTCTGGCTTCACTGGACAAGGAGTGAATAGCAGGGTATTCAAACTTATTTTCAATAACCAAGTGTTCCAGGCGTTTCATTTTATCGGCCAGTTGCTTCTCTCTGCTGATATAGCCATCGTATTTAACCTCAATTTCGGATGATTCCAAAATTTCATTATAACGATCAGCAGGATAACCTTTTATAAAATTATTTAGCGGTGTAATATGCTCAATTAAATCAAAAATTGAGATTTGGGGTCGCAATAAAACATCATACAATTTGACTCCCTGTTTTAGCTCGGCTGTTTGTTTTTGTAATAACAGCTCATTAATAAACTGAGGTTTTATGCTGAAATTACGCATAAAAGAAACCAATTTATCGCGTAACTCAATTTTCTCCTGAAGCAATTGCATCCGTCTGGCTGATGCAAGGCCCAGTTCGTATGATTTTCTGGTCAACCTTTCATCAGCATTATCCTGGCGTAATAAAATACGATACTCGGCCCGGCTGGTGAACATCCGGTAAGGTTCATCAACACCTTTGGTTATCAGATCGTCAATCAGTACACCAATATAAGCTTCATCACGATCCAGAATAAAATCCTTTTGTGTAGAATGCGCTTTCAAATGTGCATTTATTCCAGCCATTAAACCCTGTGCACCTGCTTCTTCATAACCAGTTGTTCCATTAATTTGACCAGCAAAATAAAGGTTGGAAATCAATTTGGTTTCTAAGGTAGGAAAGAGCTGGGTAGGATCAAAAAAATCATATTCAATGGCATAACCAGGACGGTAAATCGTTACATTTTCCAGTCCGGGCACCAATCGCAACGCTTCGTACTGAATATTCCAGGGAAGGGAAGAAGAAAAACCATTCACATAATATTCGGCGGTATGCTCACCTTCCGGTTCCAAAAAAAGCTGATGCCGTTCTTTTTCAGCAAAAGTGACGAGTTTGGCTTCAATGCTCGGACAATAACGAGGGCCCAAACTTTGAATGGTACCGTTGTACATCGGCGAATCATCAAAACCAGTTTCAAGCAAGGCATGAACAGCGGGATTGGTATAAGTAATCCAGCAGGAACGCTGTTTCAATTCCGATTTTACTTCTGGTAAATAGGAAAATTTATAATAATCTTCCTCGCCTTTCTGTTCGGTAAGTTGGGAAAAATCAATTGTGCGTCCGTCAATTCGGACCGGTGTTCCGGTTTTCAGACGACCCGTTCTAAAACCGACGGAAGCCAACTGATCTGTAATATGATACGAAGCGGCTTCACCAATTCTTCCGCCCTGCATCTGCTGACGGCCAACATGAATAAGCCCGTTTAAAAAAGTTCCATTGGTGAGAATAACGGTTTTAGATTTAAACTCCACACCAACACGGGTACGGACACCTTCAACCACTCCATTATGAATGATCAGCGAAATAACGGCATCCTGCCATAAATCAAGATTGGGAATACTTTCCAAAGTCAACCGCCAAAATTCGGAAAACCGCATCCGGTCACTTTGAGACCGGGGACTCCACATGGCCGGGCCTTTCGAGCGATTGAGCAAACGAAATTGTATGGAAGATTTATCGGTAATAATACCAGCCTGTCCTCCCAGTGCATCAATTTCACGAACAATCTGACCTTTGGCAATACCACCCATCGCCGGATTGCAAGACATTTGGGCAAATTTGGTCATGTCCATCGTAATCAGTAACGTTTTCGAACCCAAATTGGCTGCTGCAGCTGCTGCTTCACATCCTGCATGCCCTCCACCCACGACGATTACATCATAAAACGGTAACATAATCAATCATTTAAAATGTCAAATTTTGACAAATAATAATTCTCTTTCTCTCTCATCAATCGTTCTTCTTCAGGTTCTTTATCGGGATAACCGGCCAAATGTAAAACGCCGTGAAAAATTACCCGGTACAACTCCTGATCGAAAGTGGTTCCAAAAGTAACAGCATTATCCTTAACACGATCAGTGCTGATAAACAAATCACCAGAAATCTTCTGTTGTAAAGTGTAGTCAAACGTTATAATATCGGTAAAAAAATCATGGTTGAGATACTCCCGGTTCATCCGGAGCAGATAGTCGTCGCTGCAAAAAACAACACTAATTTCGCCAACCATAAATTTTTCTTCTTTAATCAGTTCTGTCAAAAAATTGCGGATTTTAACTTTTTCGAATTGAAACGGCGGAATATCTTCCAGAAAAAAATTGATCTTACTCACGAATCCTGATTTTAAATTCACAAATATTTCCCCTCTCCTTAAACTGAATTCCTTCACAAATATGCTGAATGAGGTAAATGCCACGACCAGTTTCATTTTTAATCGACTCAGGCTGGGTAGGATCTTTCAATTCATTATAATTGAACCCTTCTCCTTCGTCAATAATCCGGAAATGCAAGTGGTTGAGACAAACAAAAGTTTCAACCTTAACCATTTTGTGGACATCGCTTTTATTACCGTGCATAATGGAATTGGTAACTGCTTCTGAAACACAAAGTAAAACCTTGTTAAAAAATTGACTGTCAAGGTGATAATCTGAAAAAACTTTGCTCAGAAAACTTTCAACATCGGCCAACTTGCACGTGTCGGAAATAATATTTAACTGTTTCTTACCGGGGGACATTGTTATTCATATTTTCTACATAGTTTTTGAATTTCTTTTGATAAAAGTTATTCAGCTTCAGTGAATTACGTTCAAAATCTTCAATAGTTACGCTGTTTTTTTCCTTTGGCTCAAAAAAACGGGCCGGATTGCTGTAAAACTTATCATCAGCTGTATTCGACTCTCGTTTGTTATCCTGATCCCGTTCCATTTCAGCTTTTTCAGCTTCCAGCAACCGCGAAAGTATCTCTTTCTGACGGTTAATCATAACCGGATTGACCTGTTTATTCATCAGCAACTGCCGGTTTTGTTCCAAGAGCTGGTCAATTTGCATCAACTGTTTGCGCGATTCGTTACCCAGTTGACCACTGTTCATCAGTTCTCTCAACATTTGCTGAAACATTTCATGCTGGATCAACGATTCGGAAAGCTGGCGGCTGGTGGGTTTACCATTTCCTTTTCGCATCTCTTCAATCATTCGTTCGAGCTGTTGTTTAATACTTTCAGCCTGCTTTTTTATTGAATTCATGGGAGGACCACCAGGTTTACCAGATTCGCAACTTTCATCGCCCTGGGCGGCAGAATTCATCTGATCTTCAATTTGTTTCAACACATCGCTCAGGAGCAGCGCCAGATTGTTGGCGGCTGTAATTACAAACTGTTGGTTCACACCGGCTTCATTCACTAAACCTTCATTAAGCAACTCCGACGCACGGTTGAGATTGAGCTCCATCACCAGCAATTCGTTATTCACCGTACTGCTGACCTGTG
>Ga0116193_1002092_pt1 | contig 15515 bp, 12 predicted proteins | sample AD_UKC115_MetaG_FD_89892 | JGI IMG/M metagenome (GOLD analysis project Ga0116193, IMG submission 89892) | Active sludge microbial communities of municipal wastewater-treating anaerobic digesters from Hong Kong - AD_UKC115_MetaG | ecosystem: Engineered > Bioreactor > Anaerobic > Digestate... | reverse complement strand
CGTGCATGGGGCGGATCTCATTCGCTGGATCATGGGGCATCCGGTGGCCGTCACGGCCGCCATGGGTTGCAACAATGACAAAGGCCGCGAATCTAATGGCACAGCCGTCTTTGAATTCGCCAACTGAGCGCAAGCCCTGCTGCAAAGCGGAACGATCTATGCCGGCGCCACGACATGCCTGGAGGCGCACGGCGAAAAGGGCAGTCTGGTTGTCGAAGGCTCTGATATGGCCTCGACAACCTGACAGGATTTAACGTCCGCTGGACTTCAGCCCGGAACCCTGAGTGGAAAGTCTTCAACACTAAGACGGACTTCGGCACGCCGAAATACCATCAGAATGGAATCTGCACGTTTATTGAGTGCCTCCGGCGCGGCACGCCCGTTCCGTGCCAATTGGAAGACGGCCTTGGAGCATTCGCAATGATTGATGCCGCTTATCGTGCAGCCCGGAGTGGAAAACGTGTGCGCATCTCCGCTGACTGAGTTTCGGATCGGCATCGACTTTGGCGGAACGAAGATCGAGGGAGTAACTCTTGATCAGCGTGGCGCCGTTGTAGCCCGCGAACGACGGCCCAGCGAAACCGAGGGCGGTTATGAGCACATTTGTTCCAATATCGCGCTGGTCTATTCTGCCTTGGTTGAAGTTCTTCATGGCCGCGCTCATTTGTTGGGAATGAGTGCGCCAGGCGCCACTGGGCCAGACGGCCTGCATCGCACCGGCAATCCCGCCTGCGTGAATGGCCAACCATGGCGCGCGGACTTGCAATGCCAGCTCGGCCATGCTCTGGCCATCGAAAATGATGGCGCCTGCTTTGCCATCGCTGAAGCGCGTGAAGGCGCGGGGCGCAACTACAATCTGGTATTCGGCGCCACGCTGGGCACCGGATGCGGCGGCGGAATTGTCTATCGCGGGGAATTGGTTTCCGGCAGACAGTCGCGCGCGGGCGAATGGGGTCATGTCATCGTGGACGAAAATGGCCCCCTGTGCATGTGCGGACGCCATGGATGCGTGCAAACGTATATTGCAGGACGCAGCTTGGAGCGGCGCTATCGAGAGCAATGGGGTGTTGATCGCTCGTTGAGCGATATTCAGAACGACTACTTAAGTAATGATCCTTGCGCGCAGGCGCTCATGACGCGCTTTTTTCACGAGTTCGGCCTGGCAATGGCCAATGTTGTCGCCATGCTGGATCCCGACGTCATCGTTCTGGGCGGCGGCGTTTCAAATATTGAAGGTTTATATACTGAAGGCGCGCGCGAAATGACCGCTCTTCTTCCGGCCTATGTCACGCCTCCGCCTATTGTTCGCAATGAATTGGGAGAAGCAGCGGGCGCTTTGGGCGCGGCATACATCGGCATTTAACATGGAGTGGATGAAATGCAAGACAAGATGAACAGCAAGAAAACCCCGAATGTCATCATTTTCATGATGGATACTCAAGGCGTCGTCAACATGTCGGCCTATGGCTATCGCCGCAAAACGACGCCAAATATCGATGCCCTGCTCAGCGAATGCTGCCTGTTTGAAAATCATTTCGTCACGGCGCCGTGGACTCTTCCGGTTCATGCCTCCATGTTCACCGGGCGCTATGAGTCCGGCCATGGCGCCGGCGCGCAGCACGAGGCGCTGGAACCCGGCATTCCCCACATGCCCGAGGTCTTTCGCAAGAACGGCTATCGCACGGTGGCGGTAAACAATAATTATTGGGCCAGCAACAAGACGGAATGGTCGTCGGGCAAAGGTTACGATGAGGTGATCCATTACAACCTGCCCGAAATCGCGCCGGTGCCGCCGTTCATTCCCAGCGACAATCCCGATGAGCGCGATCGCGGCGCATTGAAGGGCATTGGCGTGGCCCACAAGTGGATTCAGGACAATTACGTCAATGGCGACGGCAAGCCATTCTTCATGTATTTCAATGCCTATGATATTCACGATCCATTTTATCCGCCCGAGCCTTGGCGCAGCCAGTTTCTACTCGAAGGCTATAAGTACGAGGATATACGACAGACGCAATCGTATCAGAATCCCGGGACGATTGGCGATGTGACGCCCACGCTGGACCAATGGATGGCGCTCGCTTCGCTGAAAGACGCCAACACAGCCTGCGTCGATGATCGCGTGGGAAAGTTTGTTGAAGCCTTGCGCCAAAGCGGAGTGCTTGACGATACGATCTTCATCATCACCGGCGATCACGGAGATTGCATCGGGCAACACATCGGCTATGAAATGCACAGCCAGAACGGCGTGTATGACCACGTCTGTCACACCCCATTGATCATCCGCTATCCCGAAGTCTTCCAAGCAGGCAGCCGCTGCGAGGAACTTGTCCAGATTATCGACATCTTCCCCACCTTAGTGCAAATCGTCGGCATCGAGGATAAACAAGCCGAAGTCAGCATTGTAAGGAAAAGCCTGCTCGACGCCCTGAAAGGCCCCGTTCGCGATTTCGCGCTGATCGAAGCGCAGCGCTCCGTCCACAACATGCGTATCACCTGGTCCAAGGCCAAGGACATCGAACACGCGGATGTGCGCATGTTCAACGTCTGGTATAAGGCCGCGCGCACCAAACGTTATAAATACGTATGGGTGTCCAACGGCGATGATCGCTTGTTCGATTGTGTCAACGATCCTGACGAGCGCTGGAATATCATTCATAAAATGCCGGAAGAGGCGGCGCGGCTTCATAAGGGGATGGAAGAACTGCTCATGTCGATGGAGCAGCGCTACTATCCCGATCTGATCACCCCGGATCGCCAGTTGCGCTATGATCCCGTGGTGACAACAACACTGGCGCGGCGCTTGGGCGCGTGGGGATTCTATCAGCCGGGCATCCTGCCGGCATGGAATGACGAGGCCAAACAGGAAGCCATTGAACGGCTGGCTGAATGGGGCAAAAAACGCGCCGACGTCCTGCCGCTGAATGTGCTGGAGTAAGCGAATCCGGCATTCTGAATAACAAGTAAAACGCTGCTTACATAGAAAGAGAATCCTCTGGTTCTGCATTGGAGGAGTGGGTTAAAGTCTGGCTTCGTAAAATACTTTCATCTCATGCGAGCCAAAACGTCGTGACCAATTTCCATCGCCCATTGATCATTGCCCATCGCGGAGCGTCATTCGAGGCGCCCGAGAACACGCTGGCCGCATTTGAACGGGCATGGCGCCAGGGCGCGGATGGCATTGAATGCGATATTCGCCTGACGCGCGATGGCGAAATTATCTGTCTGCACGATCCCACGACCGAGCGCATTGCCGCGCCCGCCCTGGATCCGGCCAAAAGCACGCTGGTGCAATTGCGCGCGCTGGATGCCGGCGCGTGGAAGGACGGCGCCTGGGCAGGGGAAAAAATCCCCACGCTGGGCGCGGTGCTGGCCACCATTCCTTCCCAAGCGCGCATTTACATTGAGATCAAATGTGGCGTGGAAATTTTCGCCCCGCTGCGCAAGATACTGGCCGGATCGAGCCTGGCCCCCGAGCAAGTGATTATCATCTGCTTTGATCCCGCGGTTATGATCCGCGCCGCCCGCGAAATGCCCGGGCACAAGCGCCTGCTGCTGCGCAACATCACCGCGCATCGGCCGCTGCCCACGGCGCACCGCATCCTGACGCTGCTCAATGAGACGTGCGCCGACGGGCTGGACATTCGCGCCCACCGTTCCGTCGGTCCGACCCTGTTGGAACGCCTGCGCGAAACCGGCAAAGAACTGCATGTGTGGACGGTGGATGAGCTGGCCGAAGCGCTGCGCTACCGCGATATGGGCGTGGACTCCATCACCACTAATCGCCCGGGGTTGTTGAAAGAAGCAATTGCCGTTGGCTTGAACGACTGACCCATATGACCCATATTATTGCTTGTCATCCTCATCCTCCTCATCGCCCCAGTTCTGGTAATGCTCATCCGGAACACTTTCCATCCAGGCATCCTCGTCATGCCATTTCTGCACGGTCTGGCGATTGGCGCGCTTGCGGCGGTAATAAGCGTAAAGAAACATGGCTGTGATGATCGCCCACAGCACGCCTCCGCTGCCCAGCACGGCCACCCACGACCAGAAGTCATGCAGCGTCTTTTTCCATTGCGCTTCATAAGCGCGCATCAGCGGAAGGTCATCCAGCCATTCGGTCAAACGCGGCCCGCGCACCGGGTCGGCCAATTCCTCCAGCATGCCCGCCGCGCCATTCACAGGGTTATGTTGCTTGAGCAGGAACGAGGTAAGCGAGTAGGCCTGCCGATACGCAAGCGCCCGTTGCGCTGGATCGGAGGGGAACGATCCGGTCAGCTCATCAATGGGCAGCAAGCGTCCGGTGCTGTAGGCCAGCGTCAGTTGCCATGACGAAGCGGCCTGCTCCAAGTCGCCCGAAATGTGCATGGCCAGCCCTTCTTCGAGCCATAGTGGAGTGCGATCGACGACGAACGCGCCGATAAAAAGGTGCACGAATTCATGCGTGAGAGTGACCTGCTGTTCGCCCGGAGAGGATTGGCGGAACTGCTGGCCGTTGATGATGATGCGGCCTTCATCGGGAATCGCCGCCGCCGCCAGATGCTCCGGGCGCATATGCAGCCGCTGCTCGACCTGAGTCGCCGTTGCGGCCCATTCAATGGTCACGGGCTTGGAAAATGTAAAATGGCCTTGCGAATCCACAATCTGCCGCGCCTGAATAATTTGTTGCTGGATTGAGGGGCGAAGCCCCTGTGGGACGGTGGAGTCGAATGTGATTTGCAACGGGCTCGCCGCGATGGCGGACGAAGTCGTTGCAATCAATATCAAGCAGAGTATAGGGAAGACCAGCCAGTGTTTCATGCGAATTATCTTACGCAGAATTCTATACAGAGGCTAGTGCGAGCATCTTTGGAAATTTTGTAGATTATGTAGGATGGGCCAGCGGCTCACCATTCTTCGAATGCACTTGCTATCCGGCGGTTGTGGTGGGCCAGCGGCCCACCCTACAATTAAATACTCTGCTGCTTTCTTCTCATAAAACTTGATGCCATGCCTTGGGTTGGTTCATGCTGTCCGATTATGTCATCACGCGAACTCATTGAACGCTGTTCCGTTATTGTCCCCGTCCATAATGAAGCCGGCGGTGTGGCGGGGGTGTTGCGCGCATTGGCGCAAATTTCCGAACTCGCTGAAATCATCGTCGTGGATGATGGCTCCAGCGACGGCACGCGTGAGGCAATCGAGGCCGCCCAAGTGCCGCGCGTACGCGTGCTGGCGCATGAGGAGAACCTGGGGTATGGCGCCTCGCTTAAGACTGGCATTCGCGCCGCGACCACCGACTGGATTCTGATCATCGATGGCGATGGAACCTATCCCGTGGAGCGCATTCCCGATCTGCTGCGCGAGGCTTCAGCGGCAGATATGGTCGTCGGAGCGCGCAAAGGCATGCACATCCCGCTGGTGCGCCGCCCGGCGAAATGGATGCTCAATCGATTGGCCAATTACCTGGCGCAGCGACGCATTCCCGATCTGAACTCTGGCTTGCGCATCATGCGCCGCTCGGCGCTGGAGCCTTTCCTGTCGATCCTGCCGCAAGGGTTCTCATTCACCACGACCATTACGCTGGCCATGCATGTCAATGGCTACCGCGTGCATTACCTGCCCATCGATTATCATCCCCGCACCGGGCGCTCCAAAATCCGTCCGATCAAGGACACGCTGAATTTTCTGCAATTGATTCTGCGCACGATTGTCTTTTTTGAACCGCTGCGCGTATTTGTGCCGATGAGTCTTGGTTTGTTTATCGGTTCACTAGCAGTGCTGATCTATGGCATTGCGATGGGGAAGATTGATGATGGCACGGTGCTGGCGCTGTTCATCACCGGGCTGCAAATGCTGGCCGTGGGCCTATTGGCCGACTTGATCAATCGCCGCAGCGAACGCCCCGCGCAACATAAGCAGCAGTAAGTAGGGTGGGTCTTGACCCACCACACAATAGATTAGCATGCGAATCGTGGTATTGGTGGGTCAAGACCCACCCTACTTATAAGAATTCAGAATTGTGTTGCTGATGGCGCGGGTTCGCCTGAAAATCAGCAGATTCCATTCTTCAAGTCGAGGTATTCGTTGATGAAGCCGGTGGTCAAGGCGGTCATTCCCGCCGCAGGGATGGGGACGCGTTTTCTGCCCGCGACAAAGTCGCAGCCCAAGGAAATGCTGCCCATCGTCGATACGCCCGTCATGCAATACGTCGTGGAGGAGGCGGCCTCGGCGGGGTTGCAGGACATCCTGATCATCACCGGGCGCGGCAAGCGTTCCATCGAGGATCACTTCGACCACAATCCGGAACTGGAAGAGCAGTTGATGCGCAAGAAGGATGAGCGCCAACTGTTGCACATGCGCGGCATCGCCGATATGGCCGAGTTGTTTTACATTCGCCAGAAAAACCCGCGCGGACTGGGACATGCGCTGTTGCATGCACGCCGTCATGTGGATGATGAAGCCTTTGTCGTGTTGCTTGGAGACACCCTGATGTGGGGCGCGGGAGATTCCTGCACGCAGCAATTGGTGGATGCTTATAAGAAATTGAACAAGCCGGTGATTGCGGTCGAACGCGTGGATCCTGATAAGACAGGTCGCTATGGGATCATCGAGGGCGTTGAAGTGGAGCCAGGGCTATTTCGGTTGAAGCAATTGATTGAGAAGCCAGCCCCTGATGAGGCGCCAAGCAATCTTGCCATCGCCGGGCGCTATCTGCTGCAGCCGTCCATCTTTGATGCCATCGAGACCGCCGAGCGTCAGCGCGATGGAGAGATCGGGTTGACACCGGCGCTAAACAAACTGGCGCAGGAAGACGAAGTCTATGCCATGCTTTTTGAGGGCAAGCGCTACGATATCGGCAATCGGCTGGATTACGTGCTGACGACCATTGAATACGCCTTGCGCCGCGAAGACATCGGCCCCGCCGTGCGGCAGCATATCGAGCAATTATTGGCAGAAGATTAAGGCTAGGGCCTAAGGCTATTATGGCGAAATGCCATTTCAAAAGCAACGAGACAGCAAATTCACATTAGCCCCGCGATTTATCGCGGGTAGTCAATGGCTTTACAAGATAACCGTTTCAACGGTTTTCTCGAGGAAGATCGCTAAAATGATCAAACGCCATGTCGCGTCATCTACCCCGGAATGAATTCCGGGGCTAATGAAAACAGGACCGATGGAAATCTTCTCTCAATAATCCGGAAGGACTAAGATTATCTTTCGCGCAATTGCTTGGGAATGTCCTTCAGCATGGCATCGATTACCTGGTCGGGCTGAATGCCTTCGGCTTCGGCCTCAAAGTTCAGGATGATGCGATGGCGCAACGCCGGATGCGCGGCGGCCTGAATATCCTCAAACGCCACATTGAAACGTTCATGAATGAGCGCCCTAATTTTTCCAGCCATGATCAGCGTTTGCGCGGCGCGCGGCGAAGCACCCCAACGCACAAACTTCTTCACATCGGCCGTGGCATAGGGGCTGGAAGGTTGCGTTGCCATCGACAATCGAACGGCATAATCCTGCACATGCGGGGCGATGGCCACTTCGCGCGCCAATTGTGACCAGCGCCGCACGGAATCCTTGTCCATCACCTTCGTCCCATGCGGCTCATAGGCGCGCGTGGTGCGATCGAGAATCGAGGCCAATTCCTCGCGCGAGGGATAATCCACCAGCAACTTGAAAAAGAATCGATCGAGTTGCGCCTCGGGCAGCGGATAAGTGCCTTCCTGCTCCAGCGGGTTTTGCGTGGCCAGAACGAAGAACGGCGGATCGAGGCGATAGCGCTTGCCAGCCACCGTGACGGTCTTCTCCTGCATGGCTTCGAGCAAGGCCGACTGCGTTTTGGGCGTGGCGCGGTTGATTTCATCGGCGAGCAGCAGGTTGGCGAAGATCGGACCCGGCTCGAATGCAAACGAGCGTTTGCCGGTATCTGGATCCTCGTTGATCATGTTCGTGCCAATGATGTCCGAGGGCATGAGGTCGGGGGTGAATTGGATGCGGGAGAAGCGCAGTTCCAGGCAATCAGCCAGCGTGCGCACAAGCATCGTCTTGCCCAGCCCCGGCACGCCTTCGAGCAGGCAGTGCCCGCCCGCGAAGAGGCTGATGAGCACGCCCTCGACGATATTTTCCATACCGACAATAACCTTGCCAATTTCGCTGGCCAGTTTCAGGTAGTCTTCGCGAAAACGCTGGCTGTCGATGCGCACGTCGCTGGTGAGTTCGGTCATTCGGTTTTCTCCTGGGGCAGTGCAAAAAAGGAGCACGTTTCATGACCCCGAAGGGGTCTCATATGAGTAGCCACGGGTAGCAACCCGTGGGATTCGTGTTCAGAAACTCGACCCGAAAAGGGTCGAATGTGAATTTAGCTTTCATGTCATGACAATCCTTTTATATCTCTTATAACGGGTTTCAGGCCACCGCGATTCAGATTCGACCCATTCAGGGTCGGAATTATCATGAGTGAACCACGGGTTGCGACCCGTGGCTATTCACATTCGACCCTTCGGGTCGGAAGCCAGCATTATGCAATTACTTCGCCGCCATCCCAGCAATTTTATTTTGTAATTCCCGCACCTTATCCCTGAGTTGAACGACCTCTTTGGGCGTGTTGTTTTGCACATAAGAATCGGCGATGTCGCGCATCAATTCCAACTTCAATCCTTGCTGCGCCTTTTCGAAATACGCCTCCGGCAGCCCCGATGTCTTGCGCATTTCCGCTGCCTTCTCGGGCAACTTTGCCTTTTCAACGGCAGTCGCCAGTGCGGCGGCCGTCCATCCACCCTCCGGCGCCTTGCGGGTAGGATCAATGCGCGTCATCGCCATCTCAGCCATTCGCCCATCGATCAAATATGAATGTTCTTTGTCACGCGCCAGATCATAGAAAATCAGCGACATCACCAGTTCCGTGTAACCGCTCAGCGAGCGCCTTTGCTCGGGTTTTATGCTCTTTAACGTCTCATCATTTCTTGCTTCCTGCTCGAAGGCGCGAACCTGCTGCTCGGTTTGCTTGCTTAACTCCTTCGCCTGCGCCAGGTGCGGGTTATCTTCAGCGGCCTTCTTTTCCGCTTTTTCGAGTTCTGCTTGCGCTTGCTGTAATTGCGCCTTTTTCTCCTTCAAGTACTGCTGCTCTTTCGGCGATGCAGCCACGGCGCTGTCGCCTTCGCCATGCTGGCGAAGGACATTCATCTTCTCCTGCAGGGCGCTCATTTCCATTATGGCGGCATACCATTCATCGGACCGGCTGTACTGCAGATAATTTTTGTACAGCCCATAGAGCAGCCGGTGTTCCTCATCGGCATGGATGTAATCCAACACTTCAGCCGGTAGATTTGCCTCCATCTTGATCTGCTCCAGTGTTTGCGGCAGGTGCAGCGGCGTGACATAGGCCAGATATGCCGGCAAGTCCAGACGGAGCTGCGTCAGCGTGGCCGTTGAATCTTCATCGCGCGGCAACACCGTCTGCAGCGGATACGTCTTCACCAACTCTCCATAAAATGGATCCTTCGCCAGCTCAACCAGCCGCAACATGCGCCAGGCATTTATATATTTTTGCAGCGATTCCATGGGTATCTGATTGAGCTGTCGAATAATCGATGTGCCGGCGGATTTGCTGCGTGGATGCGAATTTAATTCATCATAGCGCTTCTGCACTTCGGCCACTGTGGTGCCGGGCTTCTTCCATTCCTTCTCCAGCGCCTCGGAGCGCGTCTTCAGTTCATCATAGCGTTGCTGAAGCGCCAGCATCTGCTCGCGTTGGCTGGCGGATAATGGCTTCAGCGGATTTTCCGCGCGTGTCAGTTCCTTGCGTTTTTGTTCCACCAGATAGCGCTGCTGATATAACCCCTGTAAATCAGATTTCTCCCGGCTGCGCGCCAATTCCTGTCCGATGGACTGATATACGAGATTATTCAATGTTTCCTTTTCGGCCTCCGCATAGGCCAGTTGCACTTGAACGGGCGCCATGCCGAGTTCCCGCGCCTGCTCATCAATTTTCTGCCGCAGCGCCTTCTCGGCATATGGAGCCTTCTGCTGAATTTCGCTCAATAATTCGCTCTCAGGCGCGTTGTATTTTAGCTTTGGAAATCCAGCGAGCAGGTTGCCTTGGGAAAACATGACCACCCGCTGCGCGGCAAAGCGCCCGAACTGCGGGTGTTGTGCCAAGTCCAGCGCCACAACGGCGGATGCCATTTCGCTGAGATACGGTTCGCCAGGAGCGGTGCGCTTGGTGATGGCCGGCTGAGACGCGGCCAGCGTGGTGGAGGTGTCCATGTCGGCATCAATCCTGGCAATCCGTTCCTGCGCATACTGGTCAAAGCGCCCAATGTCAGGATACTTCTGCTGCAATTGCTGTTCAGTGCGCGCAACATTTTGCTCAAGGGAATCGAGTTGCTTTTTCAGGATGTCAACATCGGCCGCGAAAGCGGCATGGCACAATAACGCAACAAAGAGGATGAAACTCAGAACACAACGATGCAGGCACATGGAGAAAGTTCTTTCGTGAAAGATTGTCGCAGCTTTCCTCTAATACGACGAGTGTTGGCAAATCCGAGAAAGTTTGCAATTAAAACCGCAAAAGATCGGCTGACCTACTCCAACCCATATTCCTCCAACTTGCGATAAAGCGTCTTGCGCCCAATGCCAAGAATGCGAGAGGCCTTGGCGCGATTGCCTTCGGTTTGCATCAGCGTGACGCGGATGAGTTCGCGCTCAGCGGTGGCAATGGACGACCCCACCGCCAGCGACAGTTCATTGTTCTTTGGCTCGGCGCGCTGAATTTCGGGCGGCAGGTTGCGCACCGTCAGTTCATCGCCCGTGGACATGACGACCATGCCTTCGAGCACATTGCGCAACTGGCGCACATTGCCCGGCCAATTGTAGTTTTGCAGGTGAGCCATGGCATTGGGTGACATGCGCAACTGCGGCCTGCCGTTTTCTTCGCAAAATTCCTTTAAGAAGGCATGGACCAGCAGTGGAATGTCTTCGCGGCGTTCGCGCAGCGGCGGGAGTTGGAGCCGCACTACATTGAGACGGTAATATAAATCCTCGCGGAATTTTCCCTCGCGCACACGCTCTTCAAGGATGGTGTTGGTCGCAGCGATGATGCGTACATTGACCTTCAGCGTGCGAATGCCGCCGACGCGCTGCACCTCCTGCTCCTGTACGGCGCGCAGGAGTTTGACCTGAAACTCCGGCGAAGTCTCGCTGATTTCATCGAGGAAAAGCGAACCGCCGTCGGCCAGTTCAAAGGCGCCGGGCTTTTGCTTGAGTGCATGCGTGAAGGCGCCTTGCTCATGGCCGAACAATTCGGATTCGAGCAGCGTTTCCGTCAACGCGCCGCAATTAATCTTGATGAAATTATGCTCGCGGCGCGGGGAATTATAATGAATAGCGCTGGCGATCAATTCCTTGCCTGTGCCGCTTTCGCCGCTGATGAGCACGGCCGCGCGACTGGGCGCCACCTGGCGCACCTGTTTGAACACCGCCTCCATCGCCGCCGATGAACCAATGATGTTGTCGAAGCCATAGCGCACATCGAGTTCCTCGCGCAGCGCCTGATTCTCGCGCTCCAACCGGCGGGCATTCATGATGCGGTCCACCAGCAGGTTGAGTTCCTCGGGGTTGATTGGCTTGGTGAGATAATCCTTCGCGCCGGACTTCATCGCCTCGACGGCGGAATCGACGGTGGCATGGGCGGTGAGAATAACCACATCGGTTTGCGGCGAATCCTTGCGCGCATGCTGGAGCAGTTGATTGCCATCCAGACCCGGCATTTTCAGATCAGTAATCAGCAAATCGACGGGATTCGCCAATAATAGTTTCAATGCTTCGTTGCCATCGGCCGCCAACAGGATGTTGCCTTTGTCCTCCAGCGACCATTTCAGCCCCTCGCGTGTGGGTTTCTCGTCATCGGCAATAAGAATGGTGGGTTTCATAGTTTATTCAATAAGTCTTATAAGTTCGACCCCTATGGGGCCGGATAATTATATATGCGCTGAAGCTACTAATGTGTGCCTCCTCCGGAGGCGCCACTGAGTATTTTCGATCTTATGTCCCTTTTTTCTCTAATATCCCTTGTGTCCACCCCTTATGTCCCCTTGGTCCCTTATGTCCCTTTGCCCCTCACGCCTTCCCCGGCAACAAATTCCTCGGCTGCAAGGGCAGCGGCAATTCAATGATTATCCTTGTCCCTTTGCCCAATTCGCTTTGCACCTGAATCTCGCCTTTGTGTTCATGCACGATACGATAGACCACCATCAGCCCCAGGCCCGTGCCATGAAACTTTGTCGTCACGTACGGCTCAAAAATCCGGCTTAGCTGTTCCTCTGGAATGCCTGGCCCATTATCGCTGAAATCAATTCGAATATTCTCGTTCGTCAGGCTGGAGCGAATCCAGATCCGCCCTTTCTGCGGCTCCATCGCTTCGAGGCTGTTCTTGACCAGATTGCGGAAAGCGAGGCTGAGTTGGATTTCATCAATGCGCGAAGGCGGAATGTTTGTATCCAGATTCATCTCCACCTGCGTGCCACGTTCGGCCACTTCGCTTTCCATGAGGAAGGCGAGTTTTCGCAGGACGTCATTCACATTGCACAATTTGAATTGCGGCTGGGTGGGGCGAGCAGCCTGCAGGAACTCATCCACAATGCGGCTGAGGCGCTCGACTTCCTCAGTCAGAATTTCAGCCGATTGAACGGCGCGCCCAAGTACCTCGTCACGCAATTCCTCCGCTGGGCGGCTGAGCGTGCGACGCAATAAATGAGCGTGAATATTCAAATTGTTCAGCGGATTTTTGATTTCATGCGCCACACCGGCCGTCAGCGTGGCCAGGGAGGCCAGGCGCTCAGCCTGTATGCGCCGGTCCTCAGCGCGTTGGCGCTCAGTGATATCGCGGAAAAGCGTGACAATGGAGACGGTGCGCAGTGTCTCGTCTCGCACGGGGATGAGCGTAATCTGGTATGACTTCTCCGCCGCCCCAAAAAGCGTGATTTCCAGGTTCTCGATCTGGCTTCCGGCGGTGTTGTATTGCTGCAAGCGGTCATGCAGCCGGCGGTCGCTGATCTGCTCCAGGAAGGATTCGCCAATGATGCGGCGCCGCCCCCAACCCAGCATCGCGCGCACGGCGCGGTTCGCGAATAAGATGCGCCCCTCATGATCGGTGACGACCACGCCTTCGAGCAGGTTGTTCAGCACGCTTTCGAAAAAGGTCTTCTCGCTTTGCACGCGCGAGAGGAAGTTCTCGATCTCCTGCGGGCTGATCTTGCCGATTTTTTCCAGAAATTTGCCGGCAAATGTCTTCGACTCGGCAGCAGGCATGCTCCATCCGCCTTAGGTGGCTTGAGGACCACTGCATACCATGACATGTGTCATAATGCAACAGCGGGCTGATATTTTTGCTGGAGCCTGCAATAATAAGAATTGAAGGTTTTATCTGACTCCTGCCAAAATAAGGCAATCCAGCTTGAGGCCAAACTCCAATGAATCTGCAGAGCATTTCCAAAGTAAAATTGGGCATTATCGCTCTGCAAATCATCCTGCTTTTCGCTTCCATTAGCTTTCAATGGCTGGTGAGTTTGTACGCATTGACAAATGATTCAGGGCATACAGGAATGTCAGCAGAATTTTTTGCAAGTGTGCCGTTCTTCATTGGATGCATTGCTGTTCTCTTGATCCCAATACCGCCTGCAGGTCTGCGTTTGATCTCGCTGAGTGTCTTAATTGCAGGAGCACTTGGTACATTTTTCCCTTATTGGATGTCCAGTGCCGGTATTTTAGTGCAATACGAACTGTGGCTTACTAGATCAGGTCTGGAAGATATTCGCCCGGCATTTTCCAATGGTTTGATACTGGTATATATGCTTGCAACCGCTAGCATCTGTCTCTTCCTCTTTATATGGGGACTACGTTCCATTTTCTGCAAATCTGTCAATGCACCTGCAGAATAACATCAAAAGGCATGAGGATGCAGGCGATGTCCGGGTCAAGGTGGTTTCTTAGTATTCTTGCTCCTTTCCTCCTCTTTGTTGCTATGTCCACCACATCCCGAGCTCGCCAAGTCACCATCACTGTTGATACGGCCACTCCCGATGGGCAAGCCAATCTCGAACTAGGCGTCACCGAGACACAGAACCGTTGGGAAAACGGCAATGCCATTGCCGTTAACCGTGCGAAGAGTTTGTTGGCCGACTGCACGCATTTGCGCAATTTCCACATGATGGGCTGGGGTCAGGGCGATCCGCAACCCGCGCCCGGTGATCCGATCGATTTCTCCAAGATGAAAGCACGCATTCAAAAAATGCAGAATCCTGGGGACGATCTGATGATCACGTTCTGCACGGCTCCGGGATGGATGAAAAATGGCGATGAATGGGACATGGAATCGCGCGTAACCAAAGAGCATTTCGCCGATTTCGCCAATCTCTGCCAGGAATGCGCACGGCAGTTCCCGGAGGTGAAGTTCTTTCAAGTCTGGAATGAGATGAAGGGTTTCTGGGATCCAACAATCGTCAACAGTGACAACTCCAAAGGGAACTGGAATTACACCGATTACACCGAGATGTATAATCTTGTATATGACGCGGTCAAAGCCGTTCGGCCTGATGCAAAAGTCGGCGGGTATTACACGCATATCGCGGGCGATGCCTTCCAGACGCTTGGCGGCTCAGGCGCACATACCTATACGCCAATAGGCGCGATGGATCATGACTCGCTCAGCTACTGGCTGAAAAATAAACATGGAGCCGATTATCTCTGCATCGACCGCGGCGTCCATGATGGCCATGATCCAAATGTCTTCACCGAAGCGAATGCCATGGCGCTGGCGTGGACGTACAAGAAGATCGAAAAAGACATTCGCGCGTTGACCCCGGATCTGCCGATCATCTGGTCGGAGTACTATGGCATCACCCCTGCGAGTGGCGAGCAGTTCATTGCCGCCCAGTGTGCTTCATTTTATTACCACATGATTAAAGGCGACACTTCCAACCAGCGGCTGCGGGCTTTGCTCTGGAGTCCGGTAGGTGGTGGCAACACGCCGCATGACCTGATCACAGCCACTTCCAATACACTGGGCGGGCGGTCCACGCCCCACTATCAGGTTTTCAAATGGCTTCACGACATCTTTCCGCCCGGGACGGTGCTTTACAGAACAACATCCTCGGACACTCTGGTCGAAGTATTGGCGAATGCCACATACGCAATGGTGATCAATAAGTACAATGAGACTGTCGGTGTCACGCTGAATGGTCGGTTCTATGAGTTCGCCCCTTATGAGGTTCGCCTGATTCCCGTGCTCACCAGCAGCGTCGGCGGGCAGTGGTGGCAGTTGCTGGAGTAGAATGCGGAAGAACGGCTGAACACCTGATAATCTGTTCTGGAGTTGCATCTGTGGCGGCATTGCGCGATTCTGGCTGACATGACTGCCTATGATTTGCTTTATCTTGCCGCCGCGCCAATTATCCTGCCGGCCATTGGCTATAAGCGCCTGACGCGCGGGAAATACCGCGAGAGTTTGCCGGGGATGTTTGGGCGTGGAACGGACT
>Ga0116193_1002090_pt1 | contig 15519 bp, 10 predicted proteins | sample AD_UKC115_MetaG_FD_89892 | JGI IMG/M metagenome (GOLD analysis project Ga0116193, IMG submission 89892) | Active sludge microbial communities of municipal wastewater-treating anaerobic digesters from Hong Kong - AD_UKC115_MetaG | ecosystem: Engineered > Bioreactor > Anaerobic > Digestate... | reverse complement strand
TCATCTTTTAGAAAAGGTATTTTCTCTTGATAAGCAGCATTCTTACACTCTATACTTTTTTTGATAATGGTTCGGCATACTGATTTTGCTTTTAATATCATTATCGTGATTTCAAAATCATTATTGGTAATTTCTTCCGGGACAGTGGCAATCAACGCCTGTAATTTGGTCGATTTCTTTTCCGTGATTTCATTGGCACTAAGCAACATTTCATAAGTGATGGGTTTGGTCATAAATCCACGGTTCAAGCGATCATTGTCAATGATATTTTTTTTGTCACAATCATACTGACTCTCTTGCACAAAATCCAAGACAATGGCATCATCCTCTTTTCCAATCAATTTGCGAAGTTTTTTGTAGTCATCACAGATGAAATAAACATCATCGCCTTGAAGTTTAATATATTCGGATAATACTTCTAAATTATTGTCTTCCATGCACTTTTTACAAAGCTGTTCATCATAATCATATAATCCCATTTTGCTCTTCGTAAAAGGAACCTCTTTTTGGTAAACAGGAGGTTTTCCCTCATTTAAAGTCCTATCATTACCCAAAACATAAGAAACATATACATTTTTCATATCTTTATCAACCCCAATCCCTATCCCAATAAGTGTGTATTTTTTATCAAAGAGAATTGCAGCCTGTTTCATATTTTTCAGTATAGGAGTAATTAACTCCAGACAAAGATCATAATAAGAATACTCTTCAATTCCTCTCGAAGATTTTGCTTTTGAAGCCAACTCGGTGGCTCGGTGTGAGTATCCCACAAGTCTGAGTCGCTGAGATGTGAATTTGTACGGAGCAATATTTTCAATAGTTCGTGTCATTTTTTGTGCTTGATACTCAGCTTGCATCTGCGCAATAGAATCCATCTTTATATTTTGTTTAAGCGGCAACGAAAAAAAGAATTCTGCACGCGCTGCATTAATCATATCTAACATACAGTTGTATAAAATATTTGGATTGCAATCCACAGGGTTATAATTTTTAGTATAATCCTTATTGGTTTTTATGGATTCTCCCGTAAAATTTAGATAGGGATTTATGTTTTGAGCGAATGTTAAACCGCTGAATGTGAATATGATGATACTTATCAGAAGAGAGTATTTTTTATTCATAATCTTTTAATTTAAGGGAATGAAAATTTTAGCAATAATAATAAAAAAAATCAAATGATAGGTAAAATTATTCCTAAATGATTTTTTATTCATATAAAACCCAAGGCAAATTCTTTCTTTTTTCTATTTTTTATTAAAACTTGAATAAAATGAACTTTCAGAATTGTATTGTTTGTTGTTTTATGAAAGTATTCCAATTTTTTTTTGTTATTTTTGCATTTTAAATACAGAAGATGAAGATTGTTAAAGGAACTTCCTTGGCGATGGAGATTAAGGAAAGCTTAAAAGAGAAAATTGCACTCTCTTCGTTGCAATTTCATCGTTCTCCTTCTCTCGCTTTGATTTTGGTCGGATCTGACGAACAAAGCAAACGTTATGTGCAAAAGAAAGTGGCCGCCTGTGAAGAAGTTGGAATTGTTCCCCGTCTTTTTTCACTTCCGGAGACTACCTCCCAACAAGAATTGTTGAATTTAGTGACATCGCTGAATGATGATACTGCCACAGATGGGATATTGGTTCAATTGCCGCTGCCCCCTCATATTGACAAAAATTTGATTATTAATAGTATTGACAGCCAAAAAGATGTAGACGGATTACACCCATTTAATATTGGGAAATTGACTTCCGGACAAGAGGCCATTATTCCTTGTACTCCCAAAGGAGTTCTCTCTTTACTACGGTCATTACATATTTCTTTAAAGGGCAAAAACGTCGTGGTTATAGGTCGCAGTGATTTGGTGGGAAAACCGATGGCGCAATTACTTCTCAGGGAAAATGCTTCTGTTACAATTTGTCACTCGCACACTTCTAATTTGGAAACATTTACACGCAATGCCGATATTCTTATCTCTGCAGTAGGACAATCCAACTTGATTTTACCGCACATGCTAAAGAAAGACGTTGTGGTTATTGATGTGGGAATTAGTACGTGTAATGGACGCTTGGTCGGAGACGTATTTCATCCGGAAAGATTGTCAGAGCTCGAAGAAGTGGTTTCTATAATTACGGCAGTTCCCGGTGGTATCGGACCGATTACAGTGGCTGCACTGCTTGAAAATACATTTGAAATTTATAATAAACGTTTATCCATTTAAAATAATACAATTATGCTTGCAACAATTATATGGACGGTTGATCCGGTTGCTTTTTCAATAGGAGCACTCGAAGTTCGCTGGTACGGAATTCTTCTTGCTATCGGTTTTTTCCTTGCTTATTTGACACTTTCTCGCATTTTTTTAGTGGAGAAATTATCTCAGGAATTATTGGATAAGTTGTCCTTTTGGACGATTATTTGGACCATTGTCGGTCTTCGAATCGGACATTTTCTCTTTTATGAACCGGAGCAATTTATAAAAGATCCGCTTTCGATTATTTTACCTTTCAGCAACGGGCACTTTGTGGGTTACCAAGGTTTGGCTAGCCACGGAGGGGTTATTGCCATTATTTTGTTTATTATCTATTTCTCATGGACACGCAAAATGAATATTTTGTGGCTTTTGGATAGGCTCAGTATTGCGGTTCCTATTGCGGCAGCTCTTGTGAGATTGGGAAATCTAATGAATCATGAAATTGTAGGCAGTATTACCACCATGAGTTGGGCTTTTAATTTTACTCAAGGCGGGCCTGGTGTCGAAAATACATTTCGTCATCCGGCACAATTATACGAATCAATTGTCTATCTTCTTCTCTTTTTTGCCTTAATTATTTACTATTTTAAGTTTGCCCGCGGGAAAGTTCCCGCTGGAAGAACTACCGGAATCATTCTCTTCGTAATCTTTACCGCCCGGTTTATTATCGAATTTTTTAAAGAGGTGCAAGTCGCTAAAGAAATTCAAATGGTCGAAAATATTGGGTTGAATATTGGACAAATCCTGAGTCTTCCATTTATGTTAATTGGGTTGGGATTGTTGATCTATTCATTTGTAAAAAAGGATATTCCAAGTTATATTGAAGTCCTGAAACCGAAGAAAAAATAATCATTCTTATCGCTTTATAGTTCTGATAAACAAATAGACAGGGAGGTGATCTGCATATCCCCCAATATATTTTGGTCCTAAATAGGTGCGAAAAACCTTTTCTCCTCCGTATTTTTCATCCGGAACCATCATAAAATCTGCTTTGAAAATATGAGCTTCCCGTCCCACAATTAATACACGGTTATCCTCTTCCAATAATGCTTTTGATACAATTATCTGATCCAAACATCCCCAAAAATCTTCTCTTTTATGTGTTCCCATATTCTGTTGCTTGAAAAATGGAAACATAAGATTGTATAAATCCCCCTCTTTATTTGAAAAGTCAACGGCTCCCAAAATTTTTGAAACACTTTCATCTGTTGGATAATCATTGAAATCTCCGGTAATCAAGATATTACATCTCGGATTTTTTTTCAATAAGGTGGTTACATATTCACGAACAAGTGCCGCATAATGGTTGCGTTTTAAAATGGTGGATGCGTATCCTCCGTATCTTGAAGTCCAATGATTGACAAACAAATGCAAGGAGTCTCCCTGTGGAAAGGTTGCGACCACGTATAAAATATCGCGATTTTTGGAACTGGTTTCAAAGGGAAATACAACCGGAATAGGTTCACTATATACGATTTTTATTCTCTCTGAACGATAGAGCAATGCGACCTCAATTCCTCGCATATCGGGTGAATCATAATGAACGATTTTGTATCGGAATTTTTTTAGCGGAGAATGATAACATAGTTGTTCCAACACAAAACGGTTCTCAATTTCAGCCAATCCTATAATATCAGGTGGTTCCCCTTTTCCCATTGCCAGCAAAACTTTCGCAATGTTACTTACCTTTCGTCTCATTTTTTTGAAAGTCCAATGATTAAATCCCTCAGGAGTAAATGCTTCATCATTTTTAAGAGAATCATCCCGAGGGTCAAAAAGATTTTCTGTATTGTAAAAGGCAATCAAATAGCGGTTTGTAGAATCACCGGTTTGTGAGAATGATATGATTATCGAATTGAAAATTAAGAAAATAAAAAACAATAGAAATTTCAGTTTCATTTTTTATAGACGAAAATAGGAAATTTCTATTGTAAAATCAAGTCCCGGATTTTGTATTTTTTCTAAAATATTATTTTTGGAAAAATAACTATTCGGCAAAAGGAAACAACAACATCACTACAAAATAGGTCCAAATTTTACCAACTGTTTTCCTGCTTCATTTTCAGTAAAATTCTCAAAATTTTGAATAAATGAGTCGGCCAATTTGCGAGCATTTTCTGCATAAGCATCTTTGTCCGTCCAACTATTTTCAGGATTAAGAATTGCTGAGTCTACATTGGGAACACAAGTGGGGACGCTTAAATTGAATGGTTTTATAGTCACGGTCTCACAATCGATCAAATTATCATTCAAAATTGCCGATATGATGGCGCGTGTATCTTTGAGTGAAATACGTTTTCCGACGCCGTAACCTCCCCCGATCCATCCGGTATTGACTAAATAAGCCGTTGCATTGTGTTCTGTGATTTTCTTTGCCAAAGCATCTGCATACACAGTAGGATGCAGCGTTAAAAATGCGGCTCCGAAGCAAGAAGAGAAGGTCGGTTGCGGGGTGAGAATTCCACGCTCAGTTCCTGCCAATTTTGCAGTATAGCCACTTAAGAAATAATACATCGTTTGTTCTCTGTTTAAGATGGAAACCGGTGGCAATACCCCGAAAGCATCGGCAGAGAGAAATATGATTTTTTTGGGATGAGGTCCTTTGGAAACCGGTTTTACAATATTGTCAATGTGATAAATAGGGTAGGAAACCCGCGTGTTTTCGGTTTTGGCTGCAGAACTGAAATCAATATTACCTTCTTTATCAATAACGAGATTTTCCAAAAGAGCATCTTTTTTGATGGCTCTGTAAATATCGGGTTCTTTTTCTTTGCTTAAGTCAATACATTTAGCATAACAACCTCCTTCAAAATTGAAAACGCCTTCGTCATCCCATCCGTGTTCATCATCTCCGATTAGGGCACGATCGGGGTCAGTGGAAAGTGTCGTTTTTCCGGTTCCCGAAAGACCGAAAAAGATAGCTGCATCTCCTTTTTTGCCAAGATTGGCGGAACAATGCATCGCAGCCATTCCTTGCAAAGGAAGATAATAGTTCATGATGGAAAAGATTCCTTTTTTCATCTCTCCTCCGTACCAAGAACCTCCAATTAATCCCATACGTTCGGTTAAATTGAACGCCACAAATACTTCACTGTTCAACCCTTGTTCTTTCCAATTCGGATTGGTCGCTTTACAACTGTTTAATACAATAAAATCTGGTTTGAAATTGCGAAGTTCTTCCTCCGTAGGCCGAATAAACATGTTTTTTACAAAATGTGCTTGCCAAGCAACTTCTGTAACAAATCGAATGCGAAGTCTTGAGTTTTCATTAGCCCCGCAAAACCCGTCCATCACATACACTTTCTTATTGCTGAGCTGATTTTGACTTATCTTTTTCAGATCGTTCCATATTTCCGGTGTTATCGGTTTGTTGTCAGATCCTTTTCTACCCTTACCTGCCCACCAAACATGGTCGCGTGAGGTGTCGTCCATGACAATATACTTGTCTTTCGGAGAACGACCGGTGAAAATACCCGTGTCTACCGACAAAGCTCCTGATTTTGTCCAAAAAGCTTTTTCGTATCCTTCTAATAAAGGATTTATTTCATGTTCGTATAATTCGTCATACGACAAATTATAATAAATTTTTTCGGGATTTAAAATTCCCAATTGAGCCAATTGATCTTGTATTGTTTGCATGATATATAATTTAAGATGTTATATTTCAAAAGATTACTATTTTGTAAAACTTTATCCCCCACTCATGCAAACTTAGAAAGTTTTTTAATACAAATACAAGAACAACCAAGAAAAAATCTAAAGCAACATGATTTGTACCTTTTTTATGGCATCAACCAATCGGTCAATTTCTTCTTTAGTGTTGTAAAGAGCAAAAGAAGCCCTGATAGTTCCGGGAATTCCGTATTTATCCATAATCGGTTGGGTGCAATGATGTCCTGTGCGGACGGCAATTCCCCATTTATCTATCAATAGTCCTGCATCGTATGGATGAATGAGATCAAGTATAAAAGAGATAATCGAAGCTTTTTCTTTTGCTTTTCCTATAATCGATAATCCGGGTATCGATAACAATTGCTTCGTTCCGTACTCCAAAAGTTCATTTTCATATTGAGCAATTTTAGAAATGCCAATCCTATTGATATAGTCAATGGCACTCTTGAGCCCGATTACATCTGCCACATTGGGCGTGCCGGCTTCAAATTTAAAGGGAAGTTCATTAAAAGTGGTGTGGGTAAAAGTAACTCGTTGAATCATCTCACCTCCTCCCTGATAGGGCGGCAACTTTTCTAACCATGCTTCTTTGCCGTACAATACTCCAACGCCCATTGGACCATACATCTTATGTCCTGAAAAACAATAAAAATCACAATCCAAATCTTGAACATCTACAGGCTGATGAGACATCGCCTGTGCTCCGTCAATCAATACGGGAATGTCCTTTTTATGAGCGATTTCGATAATTCGTTTAATTGGATTGATCGTGCCTAAGGCATTCGAAATATGGGTAACGGCAATAATTTTAGTTTTTTGGGTAAGCAACAACTCCAACTCCTCTATCTTTAGATTTCCCTCTTCATCTATAGGTAAAACTTTCAAGTGAGCACCTTTTTCTTCACAAATCATTTGCCACGGAACAATATTGGAATGATGCTCCATTTCTGAAATAATAATTTCATCTCCTTCATGCAGAAATGCTTTACCGAAGGATGAAGCTACAAGATTAATGGATTCGGTAGTTCCTTTGGTGAAGATAATCTCGTGTTGATGTGCTGCATTGATAAAATGCTGCACTGTGGCGCGGGACTCTTCAAATGCCGTAGTGGCCTGTTGGCTCAAATAGTGAACACCCCGATGGATATTACTGTTGAGAAGCGTGTAGTAGTCTATTAAGGAATTAATTACCTCTTTCGGTTTTTGCGTTGTAGCTGCATTGTCCAAATAGATCAAAGGATGACCGTTTACAGTTTGGTCTAAGAGTTGAAAATCATCACGGTTCATAACCATTTTTTTTAGTCGGTAAATCAAAAGAAAGATCTTTTCCGATTAGTTTTTGAACTACAAAAATACGAAATTAATTTGGGATGATAGAGTGTATTTTTTTGTATTTTTGCTTTTTATATAAAAAAATTAAAATATAAATACATATAATATATAAGAGATGAAGAAACATTTTATTTCTACGGAATTTCTTGGCTTAGAATCAGTAAAAACTATTTTGAATAAGAAAATGCGCTTGGCATTATCCGAAGAGGCAGTCGATGCCATCAATAAATGTCGTTTCTATTTGAATGAGACGATGCAGTTTGCTACGGAGCCGATTTACGGAGTTACGACAGGGTTTGGTTCCTTGTGCAACACCTCGGTTTCAATGCAAGACCTTTCTACCCTGCAAAGAAATCTCGTCATTTCACACGCGTGCGGCATCGGGGAAGAAGTGCCCCAAGATATTGTACAACTGATGCTTTTACTAAAAATCCAATCCCTTTCATATGGGAATTCAGGGGTACAGTTGGAAACCGTGCAACGGCTGATCGATTTTTATAATGCCGGAGTCTATCCTGTTGTTTACCAACAAGGTTCGTTGGGCGCTTCGGGAGATTTGGCTCCGTTGGCTCATCTTAGTCTTCCTTTGTTGGATTTGGGCGAGGTTTACTATAATGGAAAAAAACATCCGGCGGCTCATATTAACCGAAAATTTGGGTGGCAACCTATTACGTTGCAATCCAAAGAAGGATTGGCACTGCTCAATGGAACTCAATTTATGAGTGCTTATGGCGTTTGGCTGCTCCTCAAAGCTAAAAAATTATCGTGGCTCGCGGATATTATCGCTGCAATTTCTCTTGATGCCTTCGACGGTCGAATGGAACCGTTTCATATTTCGATACAATTGGTGCGTCCTCATATAGGTCAAATCTTGACAGCCGCTCATATTAATGAAATACTTGAAGATTCAGAAATTATTACGCAACCTAAAGAACATGTTCAAGACCCCTATTCGTTCCGTTGTATTCCTCAAGTGCACGGAGCCACGAAAGATGCTTTGCAATACGTGATCGGCGTATTTGAAACCGAAATGAACTCCGTTACCGACAACCCTACCATTTTCCCGGAAGAAGATATGATTATTTCCGCAGGCAATTTTCACGGTCAGCCGCTTGCCATTGCCCTCGACTTTCTCTCCCTCGCCATGGCTGAATTGGGAAATATTTCGGAAAGACGAATCTATCAATTGATTTCCGGTAAAAGAGGGCTGCCCTCTTTCTTAATCAAACATTCAGGACTCAACTCCGGCTTCATGATTCCTCAATATACGGCCGCCTCAATTGTCAATCAAAATAAAACTTTTACCATGCCCTCCTCTTCCGACTCTATCGAATCTTCTCAAGGACAGGAAGACCATGTGAGTATGGGGGCCAACGCCGCTACAAAAGCATTTCTCGTGGTTAACAATGTGGAGAAAATACTGGCCATCGAATTGCTGAATGCTGCCCAAGCACTCGAATTCAGAAGACCGCTCCAATCATCCCCTTTCATTGAAGAATTTCTGCAACATTATCGCAAATATGTTCCATTTGTGGAAAAAGATACGGTAATGTATCCGCTTATTCAAGCATCCCAACAGTTTATCCAAGGAGTTGAGGTGGTGATGCCGGAACAGTTTTAATTTTTTTTAACTGTTTTTTGTATTAAAGAAGATTGTAATGGAAAATTAAATATTTAACAAAAAAACTAAAAATGAAAAGAAACCTTTTTTTAATTTTTCTTTCTGTGATTCTCTTATCATCGTGTATGATGACCAGAACTAATGTCGGTACTTATCGTCAAATGCCGGGGGAAGAATATACATACAGTAAAGGCAAACAAGTCTATTTGTTCTGGGGATTGTTGCCATTGGGATATACCAATGTTGCTACCCCTGAAGACGGTAATTGCCAGATCCGTACCTATCATAATTTCTGGGATTTGCTCTTATCTACCGTTACGGCAGGCATCTTCGATATGCAGACGATTAAAGTGAAAGCCAAAAGACAACCCCAAACCGGAGAATTTATACATCCTCTAAATGAATAAGTTGCATATTTTATTTAAAAAAATGCAGTTTTCTCTCTTTAAAGGATGGGCAACATTGTTTTTTTTTGTATTTTTGTCCAATTGCATACTATTTATTAAAAAATTACAGCTATGAAAAAAAATATTTTTACCTTTTTTCTTTTATGTTGTATCCTAATTACAGGCCAATCACAACCTTTTCAAGGTAATGAAAAAGGAGTTTGGTATGAACCGGATACTATTTTAGCTTTCGACATTCAATATCCTACAAAAACGAATTTAATTCCATGGGAAAAAATTATTTACACTTATGATGCAAATGCATTGAGATTGTCTGAAGTGAGAATCTATTGGGATTACGATCAGAGCAATTTTACAAATACCAACGGGCGTAAAACTTTATATACATACAATGCCGATAACTTGTTGGAAAGCCAAACACAGCAGCAGTGGAATAATGTATCTTCTTCCTGGGAAAATCAGTATTTTAATACTTATGCTTATCAATTAGGCAATATGACTGAAGAAGTTCAATCTGCTTGGGATACAGCTACGCTCTCCTTTCTTCAGGAAATGAAATTTTTATACACCTATGATGAACACAATAATCCCGTTTTATTCGAATCTCAATCATGGAATGACTCTCTTCAAGTATGGGAAACATGGCATGGATACAGAACGGATTATGTGTATGATAATGATTTTAATGTGCTCTCAAAGATTGAAGTTTTTCTGAATTCTACAGATTCTAATATCTACACCTATACCTACGATGCGAATGGAAATATGCTCTCTGAAACTTATGCCTATTCCTCCTTGGGAGTGTATACCAATTATACCTATTTGACCTATGCGTATGATGCCAATAATAATCTTATTAAACGCGTTACCTATGAATGGGATGCCGATTCAAATGATTATGTTTATGCCTCTTGGGATGGTAGAATTACCTACTCTTATGACACAAGCAATAATCGTATTTCCCATGTAAGAGAAACTTATGATTATGATCAGCAAGGCTGGCTGGTGGATGGCTGGAATCCACGACTCGACTGGACCTACGAAAATGATAATGCCGTGCTTATCAATGCTTATGCTTATGATTATGATATCTTCGAATGGGTGCCGACCATGTCCGGGCACGTGGAATTGCACTATAATAATATGAAATCAACTTTTGAAATGTGGACCGGCGGTCATCAATTTGAAATAAGCTATCAAACTTTTCAAACACCGGTTTTAGTCAAACCCAATGCTTATATCAACATCACCTGTTATCCCAATCCTACCCAAGATGTGTTGTATTTATCGGGACTTTTGGAAAAGAGCAAGCTCGTTATCTATGACCTGAATGGCAGAATCGTGCAAAAAACAGACGTATCCAATAGTCTTGAAACCATTGATATGAGTAAACTCGAAAATGGGCTTTATTTTATTGAAATTAGTAATAGTCAACAGAAATCTTCTTATAAAATAGTAAAACAATAAACTGCATTGTTGCTTTGCGACTTTTTTAATCTTCGGAGAAATGAAATATATTCTTCGAAGATTTTTTTTATTGGTGTCCGGTAAAAAATAAAAACCATCAAAACCCAATGAAAAGTCCTTGATAATCAAGTACACAATTTTTTTTAAAAAAAAGTAAGTCCTCTAATCAAAAAAGAACTATCTCTGCCACAAAGCACGCGCGCAGGCTGGGCAAAAAGGAGAGGCGGTGGTGCTGTGAATGACAAACAGCTTCGCGGTTCTTGCAAAACCGCTTGTCGTTTGCATTTTCTCGTACGAAGGTAAGAGGAAATGCCTTGTTTTTTTAGAACCGCTTAGCTGATTGGCAGAGCAGGAGGAATTCTTTTTGCCTTGATTTTTTGGTGCTTTTGTATCAAGACAAAATTATGAAAAGATAAATCAAGTAAATTTCAATAATTTCTTTTAGTGCCTTATGGTTGCAAGCTTTCTTCGAGATCGTACATTGTTTTCTCGGCACTTATTTTCATGGATACCAATAATTTTCATATGATATCCCTGCCGAAATGTGGGGGATTGTATACGCATGCGTTACATTATGCGTTGTTACAATTGTGTTTTATTGGATTCCGATATCGTACTATGCAATACAAATGGTGCGTCTGCAGTGGCATTCTGTTTGGCCATGTAAATACTCACATTTAAATCGAAACCCAGCAGAAAGATGAAACAATTCCAATAAATACATAGCAAAATGGCAAAAAGAGCTCCGATGGAGCCGTAAAGCAGATTGTAATTGGAAAAATTGGAAAAATAGATGTCCATTACCCACAATAAAAGTACCATAAAAACGGAACAAAAAGTGGACCCGGCAGAGAAATACCGAAAATATTTCTTGTTAATAGGGGCAAAATAGTAAAATGCCGAAACCAAACTGTATATCAAAACAAATATCAACAACCATTTGAGTATGAGTACAAATGTCGTTGTAAATGCGGCCGGCAAGGTTACATGTGCTGTGATATACTGCAACACCGGAACCCGTAAAGAGAAAATGAAGACAATTGAGATGATAATCAAAATGGCACTGAACAATAAGCCGATATTGATGAGCGTTTGTTTGAAAAAATTGCGTTTTTCAATGTCAAAATAGGTCGTATTCAAAATATTGACAATGGCATTGACGCAAAAATAAGACAACCATAAACCCAGTATGAAGGAAAACGAAAAGAGAGTTCCGTTTTGTCGCATTACTACCCCTTGAATAACATCGGCCAAAGCCGGCCACACATAATCGGGAACGATAGATTCGAGAAAGGTGTATAAACTTCGCCGCACCGACTCCCCCAAAAAAGAGATAAACGAGAAAAGTGCCATCAAAATCGGAATCAACGCAATAAAAATATGATAGGTGAGGGCGGCAGTCCGCTGAAACAATTGCCCTTTAATCAAAGATTCGATAAAAAATTTCATCACATCATACAGCGGAACTTTTTCAAAACCCGGCAAAATAAGCAAACGACTAATCCCAATCAATCGCTTTACCCAAGCGGAATTTTGAATGGCATCAATTTTTCCTTTAATTTTCCTCGATAATGACATGAAGAATAAGGTTATTTGGAAAGTAATTCCTGATTAAACGTGAGCAGATGGACGGCTTGCGGGAGAATGTTGATTTGGTAATCTCCAACCGGAAGCATTTCCCCCTCTACCTCTCCGAGCAACAATCCATTTCCTTTGATAAGTAATTGATTGCATTGGAAATGTGTAACCTCTTTGAGTCGGATATGCGTTCCGGCGTACAAATTTTTTACATTCCCCATCACTTTCCATTTGGAAAGATCTCTAATTGCGACCACATCCAATTGCCCGTCGTTCGGGACAGCCATTGGCACTTGTCGCATACCATTGCCGTTATATTGTCCAATACCTACGGCAATCGTATAAATCTTATCTTTGATATGCTGCTCCTGACAAACCAATTCTGCCGGTTTGGCTTTGTAGGAAAAAAGCACTTTGAGCAATCCGAGCAAATAGACCAAGGAGGGAAAGCGGGCAGGTTTTTTGCCTTTGGTTTGATCAATTACCGCGGCATCAAATCCGAAGCCGGCGATATTAAGGAAATAACATTTCTCTGTTGCTTTGTTGTCGCTAACAGATTCCACAACACCGATATCATGCAAAATAAAGCGGCCATCTCCGAGGGTTTCGAGGTTGCGGGTTACTGTTTCCGGGTAGAGATGCGTGCGGCTCCAGTCGTTGCCGGTGCCAATCGGAATTACGGCAACAAACACCTCCGTTGTATCGATGCCGGAAACGAAAATCCCGTTGATGCTTTCATTCAGCGTTCCGTCACCGCCGGCAATCAGAAAATGTCGTTTTCCCTCTTGGCACAGCCGACACAAGAGTTGACGACAATCGCTGCCGGAAGAGGCAATATGTTTTTCGTAAAGAATTGATAATTTTGGTAATTGTGTTTCTAACGATTGCCACAGTGCCAAACGTCGAAATCCTAACGCGTTGGGGTTATAAATGAGCTGCCACTCCACCCCGGAAAAACTTTTGTTAAAAATTCCCATTCCATTATAATTTCGGACAAAAGTACGGAAAAAAATGATTGTGGGGATAAATTCATGAAAATATGTAAATATTATAGAAAAATAGTATTTTTTCAACTAATTGTATGAATATATAAAATATTTTTTTATATTTGCAGGTTAAAAATTACATGGAGATATATGTATTTTTTGATATAAAGATATTAAAATATTGAAATACAATTAATTGATTGTTTTTTTATTCTTTATATTTTAAATATATAAGTTATTGTAAAAAAATAATGATAAAAATAGATGAAATTAAGAAAAAAATATAGTGTTTTTTGTCAAATATTCCCCCAAAAAAATATTTTTTTACGAAAAAAAAGATTTACATTGTGAATTTATTGTATAAAATATAAATATATATTAGAATCTATAACTAATCAAAATAAAGCAATATGGAAAAAAGTACACTTTTTCAAAAAAACAGTACTCTAAAATTTCAAAACCGGAAATTTAATTTTAGTTCGGTATTTCCTAAACTACTTACCCTATTATTATTAAGTAGTTTAAGTACATCTGTTTTCGGACAGTTGATACAACAGTACAAAGCAGTGCCTAACGCAACTACCGGAACTACGGTTACTGCTCCTACAAAACCTTATCGCGTGATTGCGGGAACCTCCGGAGCACAATTGCTGTACGGTTCTACATCAACGTATAGTTTACCGAGTGTGAATCAGGCCGTTCAGATTGATTTTCCGTTTGATTTTAAGTACGGGACTAAATATTTTTCAGCCAACAGTGATAAAATTTATATATCCCCGGCTTGGAACTATGTATCGTTTGGGGCAGCAGGAAATCCTTCTTATCCATTTACTTCTAACGGGAGTAATTATTATCGTCCTTATAACTCTACAAGCTATTATGCGAGAAATTCCATTTGTGCGTATGGAGGAGATTACAGCAGCTCATCTTATTATTGGGGTTATGCATATAATTCGTCAGAAACTTCTGTTGCGAGAGGAATATGGTACAAACTGGAAGGAACCGCTCCCAATAGGGTATTGATTATTGAATTTTATAAAGTCGGGAATTATTATTGGGATTATGGTAATAGTACTTCATATATGAATAATAATTCAAGTTACTATAATAACTTTAGGACATTCCAGGTGAAGTTGTACGAGACGACCGATAAAATTGAGTTTCAATACGGGTATAGGAATTATAGTAGTTATTATACAACTACAGGATATCACTATACCTTTTTAATGGGAGACAGTTATACCGATTGTCAGGTTATGTATAGAACCGGTAGCACAAGCGGTACCAGTGCGCCTACCTATTGGGATGAGCCTTATCGGTGGACAGGAACGGCAAGCGGTTATTTAAATAGTACTACTTATTCACATCAGAATAATGCAATTTGGACAGAAGGGATGTACTATGAATTTTCACCAGATGTGCCAACGAACTTGACCATTAACAGTCAAACGGATGTGGCCTTAAATTTATCATGGACAGCTTCATCGTTTGGAGAAAGTACCTGGTCGTTAGAGTATGGTCCGAAAGGGTTTTTGCCCGGCAACGGAACCATTGTTACCACCGGTGTAAATAGTAATTTTACGTTACCGATTATAGGATTGCGTGAGGAGGCAGAATATGATGTATATGTTTATCCATACAATCAAGGAGTTTATGGCGAAGCCGGAATTTTCAATAAAGTTTCATTCACGGCTCCTTGTCGGACACAATACACGGACATCAATCCCGGTAATTTCGAGTCTTTAGTTCCGGGAGAAACTACCAATTGTTGGACGAATATTATTAATCCTTCCGATGTAGTGATTGGAGGTTCGGGAACACTACTTTCCTATGATACTTCTTATATTTACACTTTTGATCCGTCGGAAACAGAAACCAATACCTATTTATATACTTATAATGGAACAGACGGAACGAATGGTTCAGCTCAAGAGTGGGTAGTACCCCCGGGTGCCCTGAGTGCTACATTTGAAGTATGGGGTGCACAAGGTGGTTACAATAGTGCCAATAGCAATGGAGGTTATGCCAAAGGAGATATTGATTTGCAGGGCAAAGAGGGTACGCGCTTGTACGTGTATGTGGGGGGAAGATATGACGGAAGAGTAACGGGGTTAACCCCCGGAAGGGGAGGATTTAACGGAGGGGGAGATGCTCATTGTGCGTATGCCGGTGGTGGTGGAACCGATATTAGAACGCTGGGCGGTGAAT
>Ga0116193_1002088_pt1 | contig 15531 bp, 14 predicted proteins | sample AD_UKC115_MetaG_FD_89892 | JGI IMG/M metagenome (GOLD analysis project Ga0116193, IMG submission 89892) | Active sludge microbial communities of municipal wastewater-treating anaerobic digesters from Hong Kong - AD_UKC115_MetaG | ecosystem: Engineered > Bioreactor > Anaerobic > Digestate... | reverse complement strand
GCTGCCGCGCATCGCGGGGCATCGGCAGGGGGTGGAGTCGCTGCGCCGCTGCATTCGCGCCTGCGCCGAGCGCGGGGTGCGGGTGCTGACGGTGTTCGCGTTTTCGTCCGAGAACTGGAATCGCCCGCCCGACGAGGTGAGCGGGCTGATGGACCTGATGGCCAAGGCGCTGGGACGCGAGGTGCCCGAGCTGCAAAAAAGCGGCGTGCGCCTGCGCTTCGTGGGCGAGCGGCGCGGCCTGTCCGAGCGCATGCAGCAGGGCTTGCTGCAGGCCGAGGCGGCCACGGCGGCGGGCGCCGGCTTGCAGCTCAACGTCTGCTTCAACTACGGCGGGCGCTGGGACATCGCCCAGGCCGCGGCGGCGCTGGCCGCGCGCGGCGAGCCGATCAACGAGACGAGCCTGGACCGCGCCATGGCGCTGGCCCATGTGCCCGACCCCGACCTCCTGATCCGCACCGGCGGCGAGCAGCGCATCAGCAACTTCCTGCTGTGGCAGGCCGCCTACAGCGAGCTGGTCTTCAGCGATCGGCTGTGGCCCGACTTCGACGAAGCGGCGCTGGACGAGGCCATGGCCGCTTACGCCGCGCGCGAGCGGCGCTTCGGTCAGACCTCCGAGCAGCTGGCGGCCGCACCGCAGGCCGCGGTGGGGTGACGGGCGCCGCATGCTGCTGACCCGAATCATCACTGCGCTGGTGCTGCTGGCGGTGCTGCTGCCGGCCCTGTTTGCCGCCTCGCCCGTGCCTTTCATCGCGCTCACGCTGCTGTTCATTGCCGCGGCGGCCTGGGAATGGGCGCGCCTGAACGGCGTGGCCGGAACCGGCGCGCTGGCCACGGGGGTGCTGTGCGCCGTGCTGTGCGCCGGCCTGTGGGGTGCGGGCGCCGTCGAATCGGCCTTGCCGGTGCTGTGGATCGCCGTCGGCGTGGCCTGGGTGCTGGGCGGCATCTGGCTGCTGGGGCGCGGGGTGCCCGCCTGGGGCCGGCTGGCACGCGCGCTGCGCTGGGTGCTGGGCCTGGCCATGCTGTGCGCGGCCTGGCTGGCGCTGGCGCAGGCGCGGCGCGTGGGCATCAACTTTTTGCTGTCGGTGCTGGTGCTGGTGTGGGCCGCCGACATCTTTGCCTACTTTGCCGGCCGCGCGCTGGGCGGGCGCTTCACGCGCGGGCGCAAGCTGGCGCCCAGCATCAGCCCGGGCAAGAGCTGGGAAGGCGTGTGGGGCGGCATGCTGGGCGTGCTGGCGGTGGGCGCGTGCTGGATCACCTGGGATGGCGCGCACGCCGACGCCGCCCCCAGCCTTTATTCGCGCCTGTACGAATTCGGCCTGGCCGGCCTGATCTGGGGCGTGGTCTTCATGGTGGGCATGAGCGTGGCGGGTGACCTGATCGAGTCGCTGGTCAAGCGCAGCGCCGGCCAGAAGGACTCCAGCCAACTGCTGCCGGGGCATGGCGGCGTGCTGGACCGCATCGACGCGCTGCTGCCCACGCTGCCCCTGGCCATGCTGCTGGTGAGCGTGGTGTCGAGGTACGCATGACGAGGCAACGCCTTGCGGTGCTGGGCAGCACCGGATCCATCGGCGTCAGCACGCTGGACGTGGTGGCGCGGCATCCCGAGCGCTTCGAGGTGGTGGCCCTCAGCGCCGCCACCCGGGTCGACGCGATGCTGGCGCAATGCGCGCAGTTTCGTCCGCGCGTGGCCGTGATGGCCAGCCCGGCGCACGCGGCCGAGCTGGCCCGAAAATTGAAGGAAAACGGGCTGCCAACGCAGGTGGAACAAGCGCCGACAGCTCTTGAAACAATAGCATCGTGGTCCGAGGTGGACACCGTCATGGCGGCCATCGTGGGCGCCGCGGGCCTGGCGCCATGCCTGGCGGCAGCGCGCGCCGGCAAGCGCCTGCTGCTGGCCAACAAGGAGGCGCTGGTGGTCGGCGGCGAGGTGTTCCTGCGCGCCGTGCGCGAGGGCGGCGCCACGCTGCTGCCGATCGACAGCGAGCACTCGGCCGTGTTCCAGTCGCTGCCCGAGGCCCGGGCCACCTGGGCCGCGCGCATCGACAAGATCATCCTGACCGCCTCGGGCGGGCCGTTTCGTACCCGCGATCCCCTCAGCTTGCGGGATGTGACGCCCGAGCAGGCCTGTGCCCACCCCAACTGGGTGATGGGGCGCAAGATTTCGGTCGACTCGGCCACCATGATGAACAAGGCGCTGGAGGTGATCGAGGCGCGCTACCTGTTCGGCGTGGCGCCCGAGCAGATCGAGGTGGTGATTCACCCGCAAAGCGTGATTCATTCGATGGTGCAGTACAGGGACAGCTCGGTGGTGGCGCAACTGGGCACGCCCGACATGCGCGTGCCCATCGCCTATGGCCTGGCCTGGCCCGAGCGCATGGCCTCGGGCGCGCCGGTGCTGGACTTTCGCGCCTTGCAGGACCTGAGCTTCGAGGCCATCGACAGCGCGGACCACCGCGCGCGCTACCCCGGCCTGGCGCTGGCCTGGGAATCCTTGCGCGCCGCACCCGGCACGTGCGCCGTGCTGAACGCCGCCAACGAAGTGGCGGTGGCGGCCTTTCTGGATCGGCGCATCCGCTTCGACCAGATCCACCACGTCAACCGCGCCACGCTGGATGCCGTGCTGCCCGAGCACCCCGATTCGCTGGCGGCGCTGCTGGCGCTGGACGGGCGCGCCCGCGCGCGGGCGGAACTTGCCGTGAAGTCCTGCGCTCCATGACCGAGCGCCGGGCCGCCGTGCGCACCGCGGCAGGAGGACAATACACGCCATGCTCACCACGCTGATCGCCTTCGTCGTTGCCCTGGCGATCCTGATCGCCGTCCACGAGTGGGGCCACTACCGCATGGCCGTGGCCTGCGGCGTGAAGGTGCTGCGCTTTTCGATCGGCTTCGGGCCGACGCTGCTGCGCTACAAACCCCGCCGGCAGCACCCCGGCCAGGACACCGAATTCGTCATTGCCGCCATCCCGCTGGGCGGCTACGTGAAGATGCTGGACGAGCGCGAGGGCGATGTGGCGCCCGAGGAGCGCCACCTGGCCTTCAACACCCAGCCGCTCAAGTCGCGCGCGCTGGTGGTGGCCGCCGGGCCGGTGGCCAACCTGGTGCTGGCCGTGCTGCTGTATGCGCTGGTGGGCTGGGTCGGCATGCAGGAGCCGCGCGCCGTGCTGGCGCCGCCGGTGGCGGGCTCGCTGGCAGCCAAGGCCGGGCTGCAAGGCGGCGATCTGATCGAGCGCGGCGCGCTGGCCGGCGATGAGCCGGCGCCGCTGGCCTCCTTCGAGAGCCTGCGCTGGCTGCTGACGCAGGGCGCGCTGGATGGGCAGGACGTGGTCCTGGACGTGGTTGCCGACGCCGGCGCGGGGCGCCATCGCGAGCTGACCCTGCCGCTGTCCTCGCTCAAGCGGCACGACCCCGATGCGAGCCTGTTTCGCGCCATCGGCATCCTGGCGCCGTTGTCGCGCCCGGTCATTGGCGAACTGGTGCCCGGCGGCGCCGCCGAGCGCGCCGGCCTTGCGCCCGGCGATGTGGTGCGCCGCGTGGGCGACACCGTGATCGAGGACGGCCAGCAGCTGCGCGAGCGCATCCGCGCCTCGGCGCGGGACGGCGCGCCGCCGGCGCGCGAGTGGCAGATCGAGCGCGACGGCCAGGTGATCAGCCTGAGCGTGCAACCCGATGCCGTGCAGGAGCAGGGCAAGAGCATCGGCCGCATCGGCGCCATGGTGGGTGGCGCGCCCGAGATGGTGCTGGTGCGCCTGGGTCCGGTGGATGGCCTGTGGGCCGGCGTGACGCGCGTGTGGGAGGTGTCGGCGCTGTCGCTGCGCCTGCTGGGGCGCATGGCGGTGGGCGAGCTGTCGCTGAAAAACCTGAGCGGCCCGATCGCCATTGCCGACTATGCCGGCAAGTCGGCCAGCCTGGGCCTGACGTACTACCTGGCCTTTCTGGCCTTCATCAGCGTCAGTCTGGGCGTGCTCAACCTGCTGCCGATCCCGGTCCTCGATGGGGGGCACCTGATGTATTATCTTTGGGAGGCGGTGACGGGAAAACCGGTCACCGGTGTCTGGCTGGAGCGCCTGCAATACGTGGGCATGGGCTTGCTGCTGACCTTGATGACGGTTGCCATGTTCAACGACGTCGTCAACCGTTGGGGCTGATCGGGTCTTCGTTTTCGTTCTGGTTCGCGGTTGCTTGCCGGCCGCCTGTTGCTTCGCATTCATGAACTTTTCAGCTCACCGCCTGCATCTGCGCACCGTTGCCGCGCTGGTTTCCCTGGCTTTTGCCGCCCAGATGGCCTGGGCCGTTTCACCCTTCACGGTGCGCGACATCCGCGTCGAAGGCCTGCAACGCGTGGAGCCGGGCACGGTGTTTGCATCGCTGCCCGTGCGCATCGGCGACACCTACAACGACGACAAGGGCGCGGCGCTGATCCGCGCGCTGTACGCGCTGGGGCTGTTCTCCGACGTGCGCGTGGAAACCCAGGGCGACGTGCTGGTGGTGGTCGTGCAGGAGCGCCCCACCATCGCCCAGGTGGAGTTCGCCGGCAACAAGGAATTCAACAACGAGGTGCTGCAGGGCGTGCTGCGCGATGCCGGCGTGACCGCCGGGCGCCCCTACGACCGCGCGCTGGCCGATCGCGCCGAGCAGGAGATCAAACGCCAGTACATCAACCGCAGCCTGTACGGCGCCGAGGTGCAGACCACGGTCACCCCCACCGAGCGCAACCAGGTGCGGCTGACGTTCAACATCACCGAAGGGCGTTCGGCGCGCATCAAGGACATCACCATCATCGGCAACCACGCCTTCTCCGAGGGCACGCTGAAGGATTTGTTCGACCTGGACACGGGCGGCTGGCTCGACTGGTACACCAAGAGCAACCAGTACTCGCGCGGCAAGCTCAACGCCGACCTGGAGTCGCTGCGCTCGTACTACCTGGCGCGCGGCTATCTCGACTTCAAGATCGACTCCACCCAGGTGGCGATCTCGCCCGACAAGGAGTCGATCGGCATCACCATCAACATCACCGAGGGCGATCGCTTCGTGGTCTCCGGCGTGTCGATCGACGGCAACCTGCTGGGCCGCGACGACGAGTTCAAGTCGCTCATCACCATCAAGCCCGGCGAGGCCTACAACGCCACCCAGGTGGCCGAGACCACCAAGGCCATCACCGACCACCTGGGCAACTACGGCTACGCCTTCGCGCAGGTCGAGGCGGTGCCCGAGGTCGATCGCGCCAACAACCGCGTGGCCATCGACCTGCGCGTCGAGCCGGGGCGCCGTGCCTATGTGCGCCGCATCAACATCATCGGCAACGCGCGCACCCGCGACGAGGTGATCCGCCGCGAGTTCCGCCAGTACGAGTCGAGCTGGTACGACGCCGAGAAGATCAAGCTCTCGCGCGACCGCGTGGATCGCCTGGGCTATTTCACCGAGCTGTCGGTGGCCACCGCCGACGTGCCTGGCGCGCCAGACCAGGTGGACCTGAACGTCGAGGTCAAGGAAAAGCCCACCGGCAACGTGTCGATCGGCGCTGGCTATTCGTCGGCCGAAAAGCTGTCCCTGACCTTCGGCCTGACGCAGGACAACGTGTTCGGCTCGGGCAACCGGCTCGATTTGCAGCTGAACACCGGCAAGTACAACCGCACCGTGGTGGTCAGCGCGACCGATCCGTACTTCACCGTCAACGGCGTGTCGCGCACCGTGGACGTGTACTACAAGACGCAAAAGCCCTACCAGGACCAGGGCGGCAACTACACCCTGGTCACCATGGGCGCGGGCCTGAAGTTCGGCCTGCCCGTGACCGAGCTCGACACCGTGTACCTGGGCCTGAACGCCGAGCGCACGCGCATCAAGCCCGGCACCAACATTCCGGCCGCCTACCTGGCGTATGCCGAGCGCTTCGGCTATACCAGCGCCGCCTTCCCCTTCACCCTGGGCTGGTCGCGCGACTCGCGCGACAGTGCGCTGGCGCCCACCTCGGGCCGCTACCAGCGCCTGATGGGCGAGCTGGGCCTGTTCGGCGACGCGCGCTATGCCAAGGCCGACTACCAGTATCAGCAGTATGTGCCGCTGTCCAAGTCCTACACGCTGGCCTTCAACGGCGAGGCCGGTTGGGGCAAGGGCCTGGGTGGGCGGCCGTTCCCGGTGTTCAAGAACTTTTACTCCGGCGGCCTGGGCTCGGTGCGCGGCTACGACCAGAACACCCTGGGCCCGCGCGACGTGACCGGCGCCTTCACCGGCGGCACGCGCAAGTTCACGGTCAACACCGAACTGCTCACGCCCTTCCCGGGCGCGGGCAACGACCGCACGCTGCGCCTGTTCGGCTTTGTCGATGCCGGCGCCCTGTACGGCGACGGCGAGAAGATCAGTGCCGACGGCCTGCGCTACTCCACCGGCATCGGCCTGTCCTGGATTTCGCCGCTGGGCCCGCTGCGCTTTGCGCTGGCCTTCCCCTTGCGCAAGCGCCCCGGCGATAGAATCCAGCGTTTCCAATTCCAGATCGGAACCTCGTTTTGATGTCGTTCATTTTTCGTCGGCTGCCCGTTGCCGTGATGGCGGGCGCCTTGCTGTTGGCGCCGGCCGCCTGGGCCCAGGACGCCGCGCGCATCGGCTTTGTCAATACCGACCGCCTGCTGCGTGAAGCGGCGCCTGCCAAGGCCGCGCAAGCCAAGCTGGAGCAGGAGTTTTCCAGGCGCGAGAAGGAAATCGACGACGCGGGTCAGGCGCTCAAGAACGCCTCCGACCGCTTCGAACGCGAGTCCCTGACCATGACCGACAGCCAGCGTCAGGCCAAGCAGCGTCAGCTGATCGACCAGGACCGCGAACTGCAGCGCAAGCGCCGCGAATTCCAGGACGACCTGAACGCGCGCAAGCAGGAAGAGCTGCAGCAGGTGCTGGACCGCGCCAATCGCATCGTGCGCCAGGTGGCCGAGACCGAGAAGTACGACGCCATCTTCCAGGAGGCGGTCTACATCAACCCGCGGCTGGACATCACCGACAAGGTGATCAAGGCGCTCAACGGCGGCAAGTGAGCGGCGCGCGCGCCGCGCCGGCCAGGGTCAAGCAGGAGCCGGTCATGACGCTGCGCATCGGCGCCATCGTCCAAGCCCTTGGCGGCGAGTTGTCGGGTGACGCCGAACGCGTCATCACGCGCCTGGCGCCGCTGGAGCAGGCGCAGGCCGGCGAGCTGAGCTATCTGGTCGACCCGCGGCTGGAGCATCTGCTGCGCTCCACGCAAGCCGGCTGCATCATCGTCGGGCCCGCGCTGGCCGCCGCGGCGCGCCAGCGCGGCGACTGCATCGTCGCCGACAACCCCCACCTGTACTTCGCCCGCGTGACCCAGCTGTGGCGGCGTGCGCATGGCGGCGCACCGCGCCCCGGCGTCCATCCCAGCGCAGTGGTCGAGGAGGGCGCGCACGTCGACCCCAGCGCCAGCATCGGCGCGCTCTGCTTCATCGGGCGCGGGGCGCGCATCGGCGCCGACACGGTGCTCAGGGACCGCGTGACCGTGGGCGAGCACTGCGTCATCGGCGCGCGCTGCCTGCTCCAGAGCGGGGCGGTGATCGGCGGCGATGGTTTTGGCTTTGCCCCCGACGACGGCGCCTGGGTGCGCATCGAGCAGCTGGGCGCCGTGCGCATCGGCGACGACGTGGAGGTCGGCGCCAACACCTGCATCGACCGCGGCGCGCTGGAAGACACGGTGATCGAGGACGGCGTCAAGCTCGACAACCTGATCCAGATCGGCCACAACTGCCACATCGGGCGGCACACGGCCATGGCCGGCTGCGTGGGCGTGGCCGGCAGCGCGCGCATCGGCGCGCATTGCACGGTGGGTGGCGCAGGCATGATCCTGGGACACCTGACGATCGCCGACCACGTGCACATCTCCTCGGCCTCGATCGTCACGCGCTCCATCCTCAAGCCCGGCCACTACACGGGCTTTTTCCCGATCGATGACAACGGCAGCTGGGAGAAAAACGCCGCCGCGCTCAAGCACATCCACGCGCTGCGTGATCGCGTGCGCGCGCTCGAAAAGCGGCTGGCCGGCCCCTCTCATGCGTAGAATGGGCCGTCGCGCGGGCAGCCTCTGCGCCAATAGCTATTAAAAATGCAGCATTCGCCATGATGGACATCCACCGCATTCTCGAGAAACTGCCCCACCGCTACCCCTTCCTGCTGGTCGATCGGGTGCTCGACATCGACTTGCAGGCCAAGACGATCCGCGCCATCAAGAACGTCACGGTCAACGAGCCCTGCTTCACCGGTCACTTCCCGGGCCGCCCGGTCATGCCCGGCGTGCTCATGCTCGAGGCCATGGCCCAGTCCTGCGCGCTGCTGTCCTTCGAGACCGAGGGCGTGTCGCTGGGCGACAACCAGGTGTTCTACTTCGTCGGCATCGACGGCGCGCGCTTCAAGCGCCCGGTCGAGCCGGGCGACCAGCTCGTGCTGCATGCGGCGCTCGACCGCGCGCGCGCCGGCATCTACCGCTTCAACTGCAAGGCCATGGTGGGCGACGAAGTGGCCTGCGAAGCGGCCATCATGTGCACCATGCGCGATGTGATGTGAACACCCCCAGTCTCCACTCGCTGCGCGATGTTTCGCCCACCCCCTTGCAGGGGGCATCGCCACTGGCCGGGGAGACCCCGGCCACGGCGATCGCTGGCCTGGCCTGCTCCGCGGCCTTCGGGCTCTTTGGGTTTCCGGCGCTGCGGGTGACACACAGCGTCATGGGTCACTGAAATGCCGGACCCAGTGCAGCAGATCCATCCCACGGCACTGATCGACCCCAAGGCCGAGCTCCATTCGTCCGTCCAGGTCGGGCCCTATGCCGTCATCGGCCCGCACGTGCGCATCGGCGCCGGCACCACCATCGGCGCGCACTGCGTGATCGAGGGGCATACGTCGATTGGCGCGGAAAACCGCATTTTCCAGTTCGCCAGCATCGGCGCGCCGCCGCAGGACAAGAAATACGCCGGCGAGCCCACGCGGCTGGAGATCGGTCACGGCAACACCATCCGCGAGTTCGTCACCATCAACACCGGCACCGTGCAGGATGCCGGCGTCACCCGCGTGGGCGACGACAACTGGATCATGGCCTACGTGCACATCGCGCACGACTGCGAGCTCGGCAGCCACATCGTGATGGCGAACGCCGCGACGCTGGGTGGCCATGTGCATCTGGGTGACTGGGTGTTTGTCGGCGGCCTCACGGGCATTCATCAGTTCGTGCGCGTCGGCGCCCACGCCATGACCGGGTTTCAGACCCGCCTGGCGCAAGACCTGCCGCCCTTCGTCACCGCCGCCGGCAACCCCGCCGAGGCGCAGGGCATCAACGCCGAGGGCCTGCGCCGACGCGGCTACACGCCCGAGCGCATTGCCATCGTCAAGCAGATGAATCGCCTGCTTTACCGCAAGGGCCTGACGCTGGACGCCGCACGCCAGCAGATCGACGCGCTGCGTGGCGAGGTGCTTGAGGCCGATGCCGACATTGCGCTGATGCAGCAGTTCCTGACCCTGGCCACGCGGGGCATCGTTCGGTGACGCAGGCGGCGGCTGGGGGGTTGGCCGATCGCCTGATCGTCCGTGGAGCCGGCGAGCCCCTGGTGCTGGTGCACGGCGCGCTCGCCGACGGGCGCATCTGGCAGCCCGTGGCCGAGCGGCTGGCGCCGCACTTTCAGGTGCATGCCTTCACGCAGCGCTACTTCGGCCCGGCGCAAATGCTGGGCGCGCCGCCCTTGACGCCGGCCTTCGGCTACGAGACCCACGCGCGCGACCTGCAGGCCTTGCTGCACGCGCTGGCGCAGCGCCATGGCACGCCGGCCCACGTGCTGGGCTGGTCCTACGGCGCCGACGTCAGCCTGCTGGCTGCCACCATGGACGGCGCGCCGCCGCTGCGCAGCCTCGTCCTGTACGAGCCGGGCCGCCATCAGCACCTGAGTGATCCCGGGCATCTGCAGCGCTACGCCGACGATGCGGCGCGCCTGTTCGGTCCGCTGTTTGGCGCCGTGCAGCGCGGCGAACCGCTGGCGCGCTGCGTCGAGTTGCTGGTCGATGGATCGGGAGCTCAGGTCGGCTGCTTTGCCGCGCAGCCGCCGTGGATTCGCCAGATCGAGCTGGACAACGCCGCCACCTTGCCCCATCAACTGCAGCAGCCGGCCAGCCGCGAGGTCACGCGCACCGACCTGCAGCGCCTGGCCTGCCCGGTGGTGCTGGGCCGCGGCGCACGCACGTCCGCGCTGTTTGCCGTGGCCACCGACGGCCTGGCGCAGGCCTTGCCCCAGGCGCGTCACGATGTGCTCGATGGCGCCGGACACCTGCTGCCGCTGGAGCAGCCGCAGCGCTTTGCAGGCTGGGTGCAGGCGGGCATCGCTGCGGTGGCGGCATGAGTGCTGGCCCCCGCTTCGGTGTGGTCGCCGGCGAAAGCTCCGGCGACCTGCTGGCCGGCCACCTGCTGGCCGCGCTGCGTGCGCGCTGGCCCGGCTTGAGCGCGGGAGGCATTGGCGGCGCGCAGATGGCGGCGCAGGGCTTCGACGCCTGGTGGCCGATGGAAAAGCTGGCCGTGCGCGGCTACCTGGAGGTGCTGCCGCGCCTGCCCGAGCTGCTGCGCATCCGCCGCCAGCTGGGCGATCGCCTGATGGCCGAGCGGCCTGACCTGTTCATCGGCGTCGATGCGCCGGACTTCAACTTCGACCTGGAGGCGCGGCTCAGGAGCGCGGGCATCAAGACCCTGCACTTCGTCAGCCCCTCGTTTTGGGCCTGGCGGCCCGAAAAGCTCGTCAAGCTCAAGGCCGCCGCCGACCACGTGCTGTGCCTGTTTCCCTTCGAGCCCGAGCTGCTGGCGGCGCACGGCATTGCCGCGACCTATGTGGGCCACCCGCTGGCCAGCGTCATCGCCATGCAGAGCGACCGCGCGGCCGCGCGGCGCGCGCTGGGCCTGTCGCCGGGCGGCACCGTGGTGGCCTTGCTGCCGGGCAGTCGCACAGCCGAGATCGAGCACCTGGCTTCGCGGTTTTTTCAAGCCGCAGCGCTGATCCAGCAAGCGCAGCCGGCTACACAATTCATAGTCCCTGCGGTGCCACACCTGCTCGGCCGAGTCGAGGCGCTGGCGCGTGCCAGCGGCCTGGGCGCGGCGCTGCACGTACTGCCCGGCCAGTCGCACGCGGCGCTGGCGGCCTGCGACGTGACGCTGATCGCCAGCGGCACCGCCACGCTGGAGGCGGCGCTGTTCAAGCGCCCCATGGTCATTGCCTACGCCATGCCGCGCCTGAGCCATGCGCTGATGCGCCGCAAGCGCCAGCTGCCCTGGGTGGGCCTGCCCAACGTCCTGTGCGCACCGCGCGAGTGGCTGCAGCGGCCCGCGGGCCTGAGCGCGCAGCAGGCCGCCGACCGGCCCGACGCGCCCTTCGTCGTGCCCGAATTGATCCAGGACGCTGCCACGCCGCAGGCGCTGGCTGCCGCGGTGCTGGACTGGCTGGCCGCGCCTGAGAAAATGGCGGCCTTGCAGGCGCGCTTTGCCGCGCTGCACGACGAGTTGCGGCGCGACACCGCGCGCCTGGCCACCGATGCGATCCAAACGCTTCTTGCACGCTGAACAAGCGCCCCTGGACTGGGACGCGCCCGGCTTGGTGGCCGGCGTGGACGAGGCTGGGCGCGGCCCGCTGGCCGGGCCGGTGGTGGCCGCCGCCGTCATCCTCGACCCGCGTCGGCCCATCGCGGGCCTGGCCGACTCCAAGAAGCTCACGGCCCTGCGGCGTGACCGGCTGTTCGACGCGATCTGTGCCAATGCCCTGTGCTGCTCGATCGCCGAAGCCACGACGGAGGAGATCGACCGCCTCAACATCCTGCAGGCCACGCTGCTGGCCATGCAACGCGCCGTTGCCGGCCTGCGCCTGCCGCCCGCCAAGGTGCTGGTCGACGGCAACCGCCTGCCCAGGCTGCCCATGCGCGCCGAGGCCGTGGTGGGCGGCGACGCCATCGTGCCCGCCATCTCGGCGGCCTCCATCCTGGCCAAGGTCACGCGCGACCGCTGGTGCGCCCAGGTCGATGCCCAGTGGCCGCAATACGGCTTTGCGGCGCACAAGGGCTATGGCACGGCGGCGCATCTGGCGGCGCTGCGGGCGCACGGGCCCTGCGTGCTGCATCGGCGCAGCTTCGCGCCGGTGGCGCGGGCGGCGCAACGCGGCGAGGCCGGCGCATGAGCGAACCCCAATTCATTCATTCGCGTGACAACCCCTTGGTCAAGGACTTGAAGCGCCTGGCCCAGGACAGCGGCGCCTACCGCAAGCAGAGCCGCATCTGGGTGGAGGGCGATCACCTGTGCCGAGCGGCGCTGGCGCGTGGCCTGAAGCCGGCGCTGGCCGTGATTGCGCAGTCATACTGGCCGCTGGCCGCGGTGGAACAAGCGCAAGCAGCTACCAAAACAATAGTGATCGACGACGCCCTGATGCACCACATCAGCGGCCTGCCCTCGCCGGCGCCGCTGGCCTTCGTGCTCGACTGGCCCGCCGCGCCCGCCTTGCTGCCCGATGCACCCACCGTGGTGCTCGACCGCGTGCAGGACGCCGGCAACGTGGGCTCCATTTTGCGCAGCGCGGCGGCCTTTGGCTTTGCGCAGGTCGCGGCCATCACCGGCACCGCGCTGCTGGGCTCGCCCAAGGTGCTGCGCGCCGGCATGGGCGCGCACTTCGGGCTGCGGCTGGTGGAGGGGCTGGCGGTGGACGATCTGGCCGCGCTGCGCGTGCCGCTTTTGGTCACCAGCTCGCACCGCGGCGATTTATTGCACCGCGCCACCTTGGCTTGGCCTTGCGCCTGGGTGCTGGGGCACGAAGGGCAGGGCGTCGATGCGGCGATCGAGGCACGTGCCGCCCAGCATGTGCGCATCGCCCAACCGGGCGGCGAGGAGTCGCTGAACGTGGCAGCGGCTGCGGCCATTTGCCTGCATGCCAGCGCGGTGGGCCGGCCGGCCGGAGCGGGCTGAACGGCCGCCTCAAGCAAGGCCGCGCGGGCAGCAGCGACCCGCCGCCGGCTATAATCAAGAGCTTTTCGCAACAGCGTCGCCCGACCGCGTCAAAAGCACCTCCAGCAGTGCCTTCAGCCGTCGCCCGCGCGACGCGCCGCGCACCGGCACGGGCGACCGTCACCAAACGGAGAACCCCAGTGCTTTCTTCCCTGCAGGGGAAATTCCCACCCGCGATCCTGGCCCTTGCAGACGGCAGCGTCTTTGTGGGCCAGGCCATCGGCGCCACCGGCAGCACGGTGGGCGAAGTGGTGTTCAACACCTCCATGACCGGCTATCAGGAAATCCTGACCGATCCCAGCTACTGCCAGCAGCTCGTCACGCTGACCTATCCGCACATCGGCAACACCGGCGTCAATCCCGAGGACGTCGAGTCCGGCAGGGTGCAGGCCGCCGGCCTGATCATTCGCGACCTGCCGCTGCGCTACAGCAACTTTCGCGCCACGCAAGGCCTGTCCGACTACCTGAAGGCCGAAGGCGCGGTGGCCATTGCCGGCATCGACACGCGCCAGCTCACGCGCCTGCTGCGCGACAAGGGCGCGCAAAACGGCTGCATCCTGGCGCTGGCCGCGGGGCAGGCCGCCACGCCCCAGCGCATCGAGCAGGCCCTGGCCGCCGCGCGCGCCGCGCCGCCCATGAACGGGCTGGACCTGGCCAAGGTGGTCAGCACCAAACAGCCCTACGAATGGACGCAGACCGAGTGGACGCTCGGTCAGGGCTACGGCACGCAGATCGCGCCGCGCTTCAAGGTGGTGGCCTACGACTTCGGCGTCAAGCGCAACATCCTGCGCATGCTGGCCAGCCGGGGCTGCCAGATCACCGTGGTGCCGGCGCAAACGCCCGCCGCCGACGTGCTGGCGATGCAGCCTGACGGCGTGTTCCTGTCCAACGGCCCGGGCGACCCCGAGCCCTGCGACTACGCCATCGACGCCACGCGCACGCTGATCGCCAGCGGCAAGCCCGTCTTCGGCATCTGCCTGGGCCACCAGATCATGGCGCTGGCCGTGGGCGCCAAAACCTTCAAGATGGCCAACAGCCACCACGGCGCCAACCACCCGGTGCGCGACCTGGACAGCGGCCGCGTCAGCATCACCAGCCAGAACCACGGCTTTGCGGTGGACCTGAAGACGCTGCCGGGCAACGTGCGCACCACGCACATCAGCCTGTTCGACGGCACCTTGCAGGGCTTCGAGTGCAAGGACCGGCCCGCGTTCTGCTTTCAGGGCCATCCCGAGGCATCCGCCGGCCCGCAAGACATCGACTATCTGTTCGACCGCTTCATCACGCTGATGGAGCAGGGTCGCAAAACTGCCTGATGCCACGGCCTATGGCCACCGCACCATGAAGCTCTACGCCTTTCCCCAAGCCAGCCTTGAAAAAGCCATTGCCAAGCGCATGCTGGGCCTGGGCGCGCCGCACCGCGAATGGTTTGCCGAGCGCTGGAGCCAGAAGCCCTACAAGAAGTCCTTCATCGAGCTCAAGGCCATGCCCCTGGTCACCTTTCTGGCCAAGGGCAAGAGCTGGAGCGACGAGGAATTCGCCAGTGAGCTGGCGGCCTGGGACGTGAAGTTCTACGACGCCGAGGCCGCCGTGCTGCGCCCCCTGATCGAGGGTGACGGCCTGATTCAACTGATGCAAAAAAACATGCCGCCCGAGCGCGCCCAGGCGCTCTTGGACAAGCTGGACAACGACCGCCATGCCTAAACGCAACGACTTAAAGACCATCCTCATCATCGGCGCCGGCCCCATCGTCATTGGCCAGGCCTGCGAATTCGACTACTCCGGCGTGCAGGCCTGCAAGGCGCTGCGCGAGGAGGGCTATCGCGTGGTGCTGATCAACAGCAACCCGGCGACCATCATGACCGACCCGGCCACGGCCGACGTCACCTACATCGAACCCATCACCTGGCCCACGGTCGAGAAGATCATCGCCAAGGAAAAGCCCGACGCCATCCTGCCGACCATGGGCGGGCAGACCGCACTGAACTGCGCGCTGGACCTGTGGCGCCACGGCGTGCTGGCCAAGTACAACGTCGAGCTGATCGGTGCGCGCCCCGAGGCCATCGACAAGGCCGAGGACCGCCTGAAGTTCAAGGAGGCGATGACGCGCATCGGCCTGGAGTCGGCGCGTTCGGGCATCGCCCACAGCATGGACGAGGCCTGGGCGGTGCAAAAGAAGGTGGGCTTTCCCACCGTCATCCGCCCCAGCTTCACCCTGGGCGGCACGGGCGGGGGCATTGCCTACAACCCCGAGGAGTTCGAGACCATCTGCAAGCGCGGGCTGGAGGCCTCGCCCACCAGCGAGCTGCTGATCGAGGAGTCGCTGCTGGGCTGGAAAGAGTACGAGATGGAGGTGGTGCGCGACCCGGCCGACAACTGCATCATCGTCTGCTCGATCGAGAACCTCGACCCCATGGGCGTGCACACGGGCGACTCGATCACCGTGGCCCCCGCGCAGACGCTGACCGACAAGGAATACCAGCTGATGCGCGACGCCAGCATCGCCATCCTGCGCGAGATCGGCGTGG
>Ga0116193_1002086_pt1 | contig 15545 bp, 8 predicted proteins | sample AD_UKC115_MetaG_FD_89892 | JGI IMG/M metagenome (GOLD analysis project Ga0116193, IMG submission 89892) | Active sludge microbial communities of municipal wastewater-treating anaerobic digesters from Hong Kong - AD_UKC115_MetaG | ecosystem: Engineered > Bioreactor > Anaerobic > Digestate | place... | reverse complement strand
TAATGATCATAAGAAGCCTTATCCTGGAGATCACGGGATCCAATTTGAGCACGTTTGAAATCATCTAATCTTTTTTAACTGTTTTTATTCTCTCTAAATTTTAATAGATATATTTATATTTGTGTTTCAATCCTTGTTTTAATGGATCTTGCTCGCGAATACTTACGGAGATAAAATCTGCAACAACAAAAGAACGTTTCAATCCTTGTTTTAATGGATCTTGCTCGCGAATAGGACCTTATCCTGCGTATAATTTTGATTATATTGTTTCAATCCTTGTTTTAATGGATCTTGCTCGCGAATGAGTGGAACATGCTTGTAGAATTTGATTTACCCGAGTTTCAATCCTTGTTTTAATGGATCTTGCTCGCGAATTCAAAATATGTTTTCGTAATTCCTGCACCAGCGTAGTTTCAATCCTTGTTTTAATGGATCTTGCTCGCGAATCAGCAAATCTTTCACCAACAATAGCTGCATTAGTGTTTCAATCCTTGTTTTAATGGATCTTGCTCGCGAATAGTTGAAAAACTTGATAGAAAAACCGGAAATGTAAGTTTCAATCCTTGTTTTAATGGATCTTGCTCGCGAATTCAAAATACGTTTTTGTAATTCCTGCACCAGCGTGGTTTCAATCCTTGTTTTAATGGATCTTGCTCGCGAATGACACATATGTAGGAATTTTAGATAATACAAAAGATGGTTTCAATCCTTGTTTTAATGGATCTTGCTCGCGAATCGAGTGGGACACCATTTCAGACCACTCTAGGCACATGAGTTTCAATCCTTGTTTTAATGGATCTTGCTCGCGAATAGTATCTCCGTTTTCCCATTCCTCTTTTTCATTAAGTTTCAATCCTTGTTTTAATGGATCTTGCTCGCGAATCAATGACTTTTTTAAGGCAGGTCCTGAAATCATAAAAAGTTTCAATCCTTGTTTTAATGGATCTTGCTCGCGAATTCTGGTAAAGTAAATGAAGCTATTGTTGGATTTGCGTTTCAATCCTTGTTTTAATGGATCTTGCTCGCGAATCAATACTACTTTTAGGGATACTTTTAATTTTCATCCCTGTTTCAATCCTTGTTTTAATGGATCTTGCTCGCGAATGCCATCTTCCCAACCAATGGGGTTTGCGATAATATAAGTTTCAATCCTTGTTTTAATGGATCTTGCTCGCGAATCTTGCATTAATTACAGGAACTATCTTATCTGCCGTGTTTCAATCCTTGTTTTAATGGATCTTGCTCGCGAATGTTGATAGCGGCTCTGGTAAGAGGAAAAACGGTAGCAGTTTCAATCCTTGTTTTAATGGATCTTGCTCGCGAATATCAAGTGAAGCACCGTCATATGTGGTGACTGTCAGTTTCAATCCTTGTTTTAATGGATCTTGCTCGCGAATTAGAAAACGTTTGGGATGTTTTCTACTGCTTCGCTGTGTTTCAATCCTTGTTTTAATGGATCTTGCTCGCGAATCAGTTATTGTTTCAGTCATATTATCTTTTCCTTTGTGTTTCAATCCTTGTTTTAATGGATCTTGCTCGCGAATTATCCACAAAACAAAACCCACAAATAATACTTAAGTTTCAATCCTTGTTTTAATGGATCTTGCTCGCGAATTCAGCAGGTATCGTTCAAGGCAGGGCAGTTCACAATGTTTCAATCCTTGTTTTAATGGATCTTGCTCGCGAATTCCTCACCATTTGCTGTAATAGTATCGCCTGTAATTTGTTTCAATCCTTGTTTTAATGGATCTTGCTCGCGAATACCAGAGGGAGAAGTCACGCATGGTAGAAATTTATGTTTCAATCCTTGTTTTAATGGATCTTGCTCGCGAATATTTCCATTTTTATACCTCGCAGATGTTTTTCATGTTTCAATCCTTGTTTTAATGGATCTTGCTCGCGAATTATGTATTATCGCAAAAAATGTATAAAAAGTATTGTAGTTTCAATCCTTGTTTTAATGGATCTTGCTCGCGAATACGCTGTCCCCTCCATAGCGCTCTTTTGAGTGTTTTGTTTCAATCCTTGTTTTAATGGATCTTGCTCGCGAATGATACTACAGGTGACGGTAGCTATAGCAACCCTTAGTTTCAATCCTTGTTTTAATGGATCTTGCTCGCGAATTACAACTTCATATAGACTCCTCTGGAGTTCTTCAGTTTCAATCCTTGTTTTAATGGATCTTGCTCGCGAATGTATTTTGTGAGCTGGTCGCAGACCTGTTCTAGAAGTTTCAATCCTTGTTTTAATGGATCTTGCTCGCGAATTATTCTAAGAGAATCTCCAGTAACAACTTCTCCGAGTTTCAATCCTTGTTTTAATGGATCTTGCTCGCGAATTATTTCCTGTTTTTTTATCAAGTTTTTCAACTTGAGTTTCAATCCTTGTTTTAATGGATCTTGCTCGCGAATCAGTAATTGTCTTTTCTCCGGGTCGTGCCAGATTAGTTTCAATCCTTGTTTTAATGGATCTTGCTCGCGAATATGAGCAGAGAAACTGCTTCAGAAATCCCTATATCGTTTCAATCCTTGTTTTAATGGATCTTGCTCGCGAATTGTTAATGAGATCCGGGTTCGTGAAAGCTGCAATCGTTTCAATCCTTGTTTTAATGGATCTTGCTCGCGAATCGGCAGGAAAAGCATATTATTGTAGGCTAATTTTAGGTTTCAATCCTTGTTTTAATGGATCTTGCTCGCGAATAGATTTTGTACAAAGGGGCTCCTTCAGGTGCTCTTTGTTTCAATCCTTGTTTTAATGGATCTTGCTCGCGAATGTAATTCTGGAAAAATTCCTCAAGAAGTAGATACTACGTTTCAATCCTTGTTTTAATGGATCTTGCTCGCGAATCAGAGACAACGTTTGTTAAAATACTCAAGATTTAAGTTTCAATCCTTGTTTTAATGGATCTTGCTCGCGAATTCTTGAGTGATTGGATCACCTTCTTGAGATGCAAGTTTCAATCCTTGTTTTAATGGATCTTGCTCGCGAATTTTCTACTTCTCTCAATAAGCTCGGGCTGTCCCTGGGTTTCAATCCTTGTTTTAATGGATCTTGCTCGCGAATGTACACGTGCGCTTCTGACCCCCAAACCCCCAAAAGTTTCAATCCTTGTTTTAATGGATCTTGCTCGCGAATGCAAATGTCATATCACAAATCGAACTACTTAATGTAGTTTCAATCCTTGTTTTAATGGATCTTGCTCGCGAATTCGCAAGGGCTTAAGGTGATCTTGCATGGCAGGTTGTTTCAATCCTTGTTTTAATGGATCTTGCTCGCGAATCCCGCGATAAAGTCTCAGACGAGGAAGAGGAAGACGGTTTCAATCCTTGTTTTAATGGATCTTGCTCGCGAATCCCCGAGTCACTACTAAAAGGACTACTAATAATCATGTTTCAATCCTTGTTTTAATGGATCTTGCTCGCGAATTTTATCTTTATATATGCCTGTGTTTGGGTAATGTCGTTTCAATCCTTGTTTTAATGGATCTTGCTCGCGAATTTTGTAAGCTATTGTTTTGATGAAGCCCAAGGCTATGTTTCAATCCTTGTTTTAATGGATCTTGCTCGCGAATACTGAAGAGTTTGTCATGTTTGAAATTGCAGAATAATGTTTCAATCCTTGTTTTAATGGATCTTGCTCGCGAATTCTTACAAATGATTTTAAGCCAGTTGGGACATATTCTGTTTCAATCCTTGTTTTAATGGATCTTGCTCGCGAATTAGTCCATAACTACTATGAGAGCAGCGGGCTTAAGTCTGGTTTCAATCCTTGTTTTAATGGATCTTGCTCGCGAATAAGGTTATGTAGAAGGCAGAGAAGGAAAACTTTCTTGTTTCAATCCTTGTTTTAATGGATCTTGCTCGCGAATCCGCTGAATCATGTCCTCTCTAGTCGGAATCTCCTCGTTTCAATCCTTGTTTTAATGGATCTTGCTCGCGAATTAGGGCGTCGTTAATTCCTTTTTCGTCTGTTGGGTCGTTTCAATCCTTGTTTTAATGGATCTTGCTCGCGAATTATGAAAGCAGGCGAGCAGATAGGAAGCGGAGAAAGTTTCAATCCTTGTTTTAATGGATCTTGCTCGCGAATTGAAATATGTCGAGAAGTCCGCCAAAATGAGTGGTTTCAATCCTTGTTTTAATGGATCTTGCTCGCGAATGTGCATTATCCCTCTATGGTGTGTGAACTTCCGTAGTTTCAATCCTTGTTTTAATGGATCTTGCTCGCGAATTTGATGACTCCCTTGTATATGACGGGGGAGTCTATGGTTTCAATCCTTGTTTTAATGGATCTTGCTCGCGAATCCTATCGAGCTTTCTATTCGCAACTTGCTAAACATTAAGTTTCAATCCTTGTTTTAATGGATCTTGCTCGCGAATAAAGACTACGACCGAACTCATAAAAGAGTTCGGGAAGTTTCAATCCTTGTTTTAATGGATCTTGCTCGCGAATTCCTATTGATTTGAACTTAAATATCCAGTTCTTTTTGTTTCAATCCTTGTTTTAATGGATCTTGCTCGCGAATCTGGATTTCTGGGATAATTTCAACGACGGTCTCGGGTTTCAATCCTTGTTTTAATGGATCTTGCTCGCGAATATTTTCATGAACTTCTAGGTCGTGCATAAGACAATGTTTCAATCCTTGTTTTAATGGATCTTGCTCGCGAATGCAGAACTTTTCGATTCCGCTACACCGTTCCCGAAAGTTTCAATCCTTGTTTTAATGGATCTTGCTCGCGAATTCTGTCTGAATATCCACATCGAAAGCAGGATGATAAGTTTCAATCCTTGTTTTAATGGATCTTGCTCGCGAATAAACGAATATGGACGAACTCAAACAGGAGGAAAAGAGTTTCAATCCTTGTTTTAATGGATCTTGCTCGCGAATCTTTAGTACTTATTGTAGACTGGATTGCAGGAGAGAGTTTCAATCCTTGTTTTAATGGATCTTGCTCGCGAATTAGCTATCCTACCGTCGATAATCGACGTTTTTAATACGTTTCAATCCTTGTTTTAATGGATCTTGCTCGCGAATAGGTGAGATTCATGCGAACTGGTTAGAAAATAATAAGTTTCAATCCTTGTTTTAATGGATCTTGCTCGCGAATATGTAGTTGTTGAAAATTTTCCCATGACCCGTGTTAGTTTCAATCCTTGTTTTAATGGATCTTGCTCGCGAATAGGTTGTTATTTTTTGAAATCTTTTTTTCGGGTATAGTTTCAATCCTTGTTTTAATGGATCTTGCTCGCGAATTGGAAGCCGAGGCGACCAAACATTAAGGACAACGAGGGTTTCAATCCTTGTTTTAATGGATCTTGCTCGCGAATACGTTGTCCGATTACGAAAAGCTCAAAATCAACGGAGTTTCAATCCTTGTTTTAATGGATCTTGCTCGCGAATCAGCGTAGAATAGGGGTCACAAGGGTAAGATACGAACCGTTTCAATCCTTGTTTTAATGGATCTTGCTCGCGAATTCGTTAAAACATTGGGTCACTGGATAAGTAGATCAGTTTCAATCCTTGTTTTAATGGATCTTGCTCGCGAATAATTGCCGGATAGTCCGAGGTGTTGAAAGTGTAGTTAGTTTCAATCCTTGTTTTAATGGATCTTGCTCGCGAATTCTTCGATTTTTTCAATTACCGTTCTAGCTTTTTCAGGTTTCAATCCTTGTTTTAATGGATCTTGCTCGCGAATCGAATATCATCTTTTGCGACCTCACTAAATTTTTGTTTCAATCCTTGTTTTAATGGATCTTGCTCGCGAATAAGAAAACCGCATTCGTATGCCTGCGATGCGGGCATGGTTTCAATCCTTGTTTTAATGGATCTTGCTCGCGAATATAACACTGCAAAATATAATACGAGGTTGGTAGTTTCAATCCTTGTTTTAATGGATCTTGCTCGCGAATACTCATAATCTGTAAATGAGAGGGCTTGATAATGGGGTTTCAATCCTTGTTTTAATGGATCTTGCTCGCGAATTGCCGATAATGATATTTTCAAAATATTTATACATGTTGTTTCAATCCTTGTTTTAATGGATCTTGCTCGCGAATTCTATCTCATCTCCTTCAAAATATCCATCGGCTTTGTTTCAATCCTTGTTTTAATGGATCTTGCTCGCGAATTGAATAGACTTCTTTATCTCAGTTGTGATTTTTTCGTTTCAATCCTTGTTTTAATGGATCTTGCTCGCGAATTCAATACCGAGAAGAGTATCTTTCTCGGTACGGGTGTTTCAATCCTTGTTTTAATGGATCTTGCTCGCGAATATAGGGAATTAGGAGGACTGACCCTGCAGGAGGTTGTTTCAATCCTTGTTTTAATGGATCTTGCTCGCGAATACTTTTTTTCATAATAAGGGCTCATATCCTCCATTGTTTCAATCCTTGTTTTAATGGATCTTGCTCGCGAATACGAAGGGACTAGACCCGAAACAGACGATGAACTTGTGTTTCAATCCTTGTTTTAATGGATCTTGCTCGCGAATCAGATAATAAACGGTATCGGTACAGTTATACCTGAAGTTTCAATCCTTGTTTTAATGGATCTTGCTCGCGAATAGACCACCAGATAGGACAGTCTGGCACAGGAACTGTTTCAATCCTTGTTTTAATGGATCTTGCTCGCGAATCGAAGTTCAAAATGTTTCAGGGTCACTCTATGTTGGTTTCAATCCTTGTTTTAATGGATCTTGCTCGCGAATCGGTGAGATTTCATTACCATTTACGTCAATTATTTTGTTTCAATCCTTGTTTTAATGGATCTTGCTCGCGAATCTCTTTGACTACCCATTGGACCGCCGGATCAATCTGTTTCAATCCTTGTTTTAATGGATCTTGCTCGCGAATAAAGCAAAAGCGAAAGAAAAAGAAGACATGAAAACGTTTCAATCCTTGTTTTAATGGATCTTGCTCGCGAATGTTTCTGAAGATGTTAACGGGTCAGCGTCAGGAGCGTTTCAATCCTTGTTTTAATGGATCTTGCTCGCGAATAATCAGATTCCCGAGGGACGCCGCCTGCATATGGGTAGTTTCAATCCTTGTTTTAATGGATCTTGCTCGCGAATTACTTTTTCAATAATGTTGTTGAGAGAATGGGGCAGTTTCAATCCTTGTTTTAATGGATCTTGCTCGCGAATAAGCCTATGTCATTTGATGCAATCAACGCCACGTCGGTTTCAATCCTTGTTTTAATGGATCTTGCTCGCGAATGATACGTGGAACTAGATCCTGTATCAGTGGATGGGAGTTTCAATCCTTGTTTTAATGGATCTTGCTCGCGAATCCGTGAAATTGCTTACAGGAGCTTCAGGTAATGTAGTTTCAATCCTTGTTTTAATGGATCTTGCTCGCGAATCTTCAATGTCCCTGCATCATCTCTCAACCCCGATTCGGTTTCAATCCTTGTTTTAATGGATCTTGCTCGCGAATATTTAACTATGCTGAAAACATAGATGACGGCAGGGGTAGTTTCAATCCTTGTTTTAATGGATCTTGCTCGCGAATGACAGGATCAAGGAAACCCGATCTAAAACTACGCAGGTTTCAATCCTTGTTTTAATGGATCTTGCTCGCGAATGACAGGATCAAGGAAACCCGATCTAAAACTACGCAGGTTTCAATCCTTGTTTTAATGGATCTTGCTCGCGAATACCACTTATCAAGATCTTCATCTGACATATTTCTGTGTTTCAATCCTTGTTTTAATGGATCTTGCTCGCGAATATTTTATACGGTTTTTCCAAAAACCAATTCCAAAAGTTTCAATCCTTGTTTTAATGGATCTTGCTCGCGAATCTTCCTGAAGATGCTAGGCAACATTATACCTGTAATGCTGTTTCAATCCTTGTTTTAATGGATCTTGCTCGCGAATCATAACAGATAGGCATCCCCGCCGGATCACCTGACAGAGTTTCAATCCTTGTTTTAATGGATCTTGCTCGCGAATCAGTGATCCTTTTTCAGAAAATCGCACATTCTAGGTTGTTTCAATCCTTGTTTTAATGGATCTTGCTCGCGAATCGGTACAGGTTACGAGAGTACAGGACAGGCAATAGCGTTTCAATCCTTGTTTTAATGGATCTTGCTCGCGAATCTATCTTAGCTTTTACTTTATCAGAAACATATACGCGTTTCAATCCTTGTTTTAATGGATCTTGCTCGCGAATTCTGAATCAGGAAGGAGGTCCAGCACCAGGGCGTAGTTTCAATCCTTGTTTTAATGGATCTTGCTCGCGAATCAGATCATTAGGCGGGATATCGTGCTGAACATCTTTGTTTCAATCCTTGTTTTAATGGATCTTGCTCGCGAATTTTATATTGAGTTCGTTTCCCTCGTCTACTAACTGTTTCAATCCTTGTTTTAATGGATCTTGCTCGCGAATTCAAAGTTTAAAACTGCAAGAATCAACCGGAGAAGGTTTCAATCCTTGTTTTAATGGATCTTGCTCGCGAATGAGTCTGCTTTTAAGACTCTTCTATCTTCAGAGATGTTTCAATCCTTGTTTTAATGGATCTTGCTCGCGAATGGCTGCCCTGTTCAATTCTCTGAACCTCTCATAGATGTTTCAATCCTTGTTTTAATGGATCTTGCTCGCGAATTTTCCATTGAGCCATAGGGGGATTGTAATGACTGGTTTCAATCCTTGTTTTAATGGATCTTGCTCGCGAATGAGTTAGCCCTAGTATATATGGTATTGTTTGAGGCTAGTTTCAATCCTTGTTTTAATGGATCTTGCTCGCGAATATCTTCACGGACTGCAAGACGACCAGGATATCCATTTGGTTTCAATCCTTGTTTTAATGGATCTTGCTCGCGAATTTGCTGGAGATATAATGTATTTCCTGAACGGAACGTAGTTTCAATCCTTGTTTTAATGGATCTTGCTCGCGAATCACATGAAGGGGGGATATCAGCAAGTGGAATTTTAAGTTTCAATCCTTGTTTTAATGGATCTTGCTCGCGAATTCTATTCTCCGGCGTGTGGGCTTTTGGAATTCACCCCAGTTTCAATCCTTGTTTTAATGGATCTTGCTCGCGAATGGTAGAAAATAATGTTCTGCACAGAGAGGATATTTGTTTCAATCCTTGTTTTAATGGATCTTGCTCGCGAATACATACTCTTTGTTTTATTTTAGTATCTTCAAGTGTTCGTTTCAATCCTTGTTTTAATGGATCTTGCTCGCGAATTTTAAGTCTATATTTTTGTTTATTTTGTACATTTTGTTTCAATCCTTGTTTTAATGGATCTTGCTCGCGAATGAGCCCCGGACCGTAAGAAGCCACGATAAGGTTATGTTTCAATCCTTGTTTTAATGGATCTTGCTCGCGAATCTCATCATACGGATTGAAACTAGAAAGTTCTTTGATGTTTCAATCCTTGTTTTAATGGATCTTGCTCGCGAATGAGATATTTTAGCACATTCCCATGACACGGTTTTGAGGTTTCAATCCTTGTTTTAATGGATCTTGCTCGCGAATAAATAATAGTATCAAAAGTAGTGGTAGACGTAACCAGTTTCAATCCTTGTTTTAATGGATCTTGCTCGCGAATACTACACAGTTATTATTTTCCATATTGCAGCTCCTTTGTTTCAATCCTTGTTTTAATGGATCTTGCTCGCGAATGGATGTATTGTTATCGGCTGTGGTATGTCCGTTTTTGTTTCAATCCTTGTTTTAATGGATCTTGCTCGCGAATCAAAAAAAGAAACTTATTTTTCTGTAATAGATAGAGTTTCAATCCTTGTTTTAATGGATCTTGCTCGCGAATGCATGATTTTGTGGATTGGGTGACCTGATGGAAATTTGTTTCAATCCTTGTTTTAATGGATCTTGCTCGCGAATGGGTCGCCTCTTGTGCCGCCTTTGGAGCGTTGGAAGTTTCAATCCTTGTTTTAATGGATCTTGCTCGCGAATGGAACAGATACGCAGACCTTTGTGTACTCTGTCAGTTTCAATCCTTGTTTTAATGGATCTTGCTCGCGAATCTGATGTCTGCCAGTGGAGAAACTGTAGAATAAGGTTTCAATCCTTGTTTTAATGGATCTTGCTCGCGAATGTGATTTCAGACGCAGCCCTAGCAACAGCAGAAGGATGTTTCAATCCTTGTTTTAATGGATCTTGCTCGCGAATCGGGCTATTAATACGGCAAGAACTATGATAATGGAGTTTCAATCCTTGTTTTAATGGATCTTGCTCGCGAATTAGGCGTCATTTCAATGGCTTACACAAAATTCGCAGTTTCAATCCTTGTTTTAATGGATCTTGCTCGCGAATGCAGCTTAACCGCATAACCCATTTTTCCTTTTTTGTTTCAATCCTTGTTTTAATGGATCTTGCTCGCGAATCCGTCTACGACATATTCGTAGTTTTTACCATTTTGTTTCAATCCTTGTTTTAATGGATCTTGCTCGCGAATACGGCAGAAGAAATAAGAGAATTCAGAGGTGAAGTTTCAATCCTTGTTTTAATGGATCTTGCTCGCGAATACAGGGACTCGATTCCAAAATTTGAAGTTGAGAAAAGTTTCAATCCTTGTTTTAATGGATCTTGCTCGCGAATTAATAACTGTATAGTTGTCAAAGAAACTGTTTTTGGTTTCAATCCTTGTTTTAATGGATCTTGCTCGCGAATAATAGTTACGTTTACACTATCAGATGCCGGTTCAACGTTTCAATCCTTGTTTTAATGGATCTTGCTCGCGAATCCTAGTATCATTTTTACCATCTCCTACGGGCAAACAGTTTCAATCCTTGTTTTAATGGATCTTGCTCGCGAATCTCGTTTTTAGGACAATATCTTAACATATGAGGTCTAGTTTCAATCCTTGTTTTAATGGATCTTGCTCGCGAATTCTAACTCTTCTACCCCTGTTGTGAACCGGTGAAACAGTTTCAATCCTTGTTTTAATGGATCTTGCTCGCGAATTCGTTTTTCCCCATGATCCAGAACCGTTCCATGAGTTTCAATCCTTGTTTTAATGGATCTTGCTCGCGAATACTTCCGCTACAGCCGATGCCGGAATACAGGCATTTTCGTTTCAATCCTTGTTTTAATGGATCTTGCTCGCGAATACGGTCTCTTGACTACTTTCTTCATGTCAAAATTGAGTTTCAATCCTTGTTTTAATGGATCTTGCTCGCGAATCCAGGTCAAGTCATGAAACGTTGTCCTCTCTGCAAGTTTCAATCCTTGTTTTAATGGATCTTGCTCGCGAATCAAAATCGGCTAGATTTGAGCATGGAGAGAATATACGGTTTCAATCCTTGTTTTAATGGATCTTGCTCGCGAATTCGAATTGCACTCACAGAAGTCTTGGAATGCTCAAGTTTCAATCCTTGTTTTAATGGATCTTGCTCGCGAATTTTACTCAAGCTCCTTTAATATTCTCTATTTTCCTGGTTTCAATCCTTGTTTTAATGGATCTTGCTCGCGAATATGATCATACTTTTCAGATTCATTATTTACTCGGTGTTTCAATCCTTGTTTTAATGGATCTTGCTCGCGAATAAAGAAGAAGGGAAAGAGGAAAGTTCAAAGAATTCGTTTCAATCCTTGTTTTAATGGATCTTGCTCGCGAATGCACAAGTCGCCATGTAGATTTCAGATGCCGTACAAGTTTCAATCCTTGTTTTAATGGATCTTGCTCGCGAATCTGAATATTTCCATATTGCCGGATAAGGCAATCCGGGTTTCAATCCTTGTTTTAATGGATCTTGCTCGCGAATCCAAAAAGCCAGCCTTTAGGGAGCTTGCCTTCGTAGTTTCAATCCTTGTTTTAATGGATCTTGCTCGCGAATCTTCACAATCCCTGCTATAACATAATTCACACGTGTTTCAATCCTTGTTTTAATGGATCTTGCTCGCGAATGCAGGCATCTGCCAGCCCGGGGAGAAAGTAGTAAGTTTCAATCCTTGTTTTAATGGATCTTGCTCGCGAATCCTCTAGCTACAATGGTGATATACGACTTCCACTCGCGTTTCAATCCTTGTTTTAATGGATCTTGCTCGCGAATCAATAGAATGTGCAGAGCGCACCGAAGGTTAACATTACGTTTCAATCCTTGTTTTAATGGATCTTGCTCGCGAATCTGTCAGGTAATTCCTCATTCTCCAAATCTTCCCTTGTTTTCTTGTTTCAATCCTTGTTTTAATGGATCTTGCTCGCGAATGCGTCCAACGAACTGCTGTCTATCCTCGTTCATGTGTTTCAATCCTTGTTTTAATGGATCTTGCTCGCGAATTGGGTTTTCATAGCTATCGGGATAATAGTAGCGATAAGTTTCAATCCTTGTTTTAATGGATCTTGCTCGCGAATCACTCCCAAACTTTTCTACGTCTTTTATCTCTTTATAGTTTCAATCCTTGTTTTAATGGATCTTGCTCGCGAATACTTTGGGAATTCGCTTATACTCCTACCACAATATGGTTTCAATCCTTGTTTTAATGGATCTTGCTCGCGAATCCGGGATATCTACTCCCATAGGGCAAGGCTGACAAGTTTCAATCCTTGTTTTAATGGATCTTGCTCGCGAATAAGGAAAGGGATACAAGAAGAATATGATTTACACAGTTTCAATCCTTGTTTTAATGGATCTTGCTCGCGAATACAATCAAGCAGTTGCTATAGAAGACTTAAACATGTTTCAATCCTTGTTTTAATGGATCTTGCTCGCGAATTTTCTCCATGTTTATATAATTATCTGCTAATTATATAGTTTCAATCCTTGTTTTAATGGATCTTGCTCGCGAATCCGATGGAAGAAATGACTCACGCTTTGCGGAGCGGTTTCAATCCTTGTTTTAATGGATCTTGCTCGCGAATTTGTTTTCAAGTTCTCGTAATTCAGATATATTCATAGTTTCAATCCTTGTTTTAATGGATCTTGCTCGCGAATGATAACTTTGGCAAGTCCGTATAATACGATAACAGGTTTCAATCCTTGTTTTAATGGATCTTGCTCGCGAATAATACAAGAATGATTACGTTCTTGGATTGCTGCTTAAGTTTCAATCCTTGTTTTAATGGATCTTGCTCGCGAATTTCTCCCGCTATTTCTCCCTAGACGCATGGTTTGAGTTTCAATCCTTGTTTTAATGGATCTTGCTCGCGAATCCCTGATGCTTTAGCACAGGGAGGAATTCCGTCAACTGTTTCAATCCTTGTTTTAATGGATCTTGCTCGCGAATACAAGTGCGTAATAGCCTCGTAATGTGTGTTATGGTTTCAATCCTTGTTTTAATGGATCTTGCTCGCGAATTCGCAAGATAGTGGTGCAAGTATCCGAGGCATCCGTTTCAATCCTTGTTTTAATGGATCTTGCTCGCGAATGGTTCTGTAGTCATAGCAATTACTTCTATCATATACTAGTTTCAATCCTTGTTTTAATGGATCTTGCTCGCGAATCTGCGATTGAGACTATCAATGCTCTTGCTAAATTGGGTTTCAATCCTTGTTTTAATGGATCTTGCTCGCGAATCAAGCAGTTTCCTGATGAATCTATAGATGCCATAAGTTTCAATCCTTGTTTTAATGGATCTTGCTCGCGAATAGGGCAAAATTTTCCGTTATTTAGCCAGAAAAGGCCTGAAATGAGCCCTTTTCTGGGGCTAAAATTCTTGCTGGAAAATTATCAAACCCTTTATAAATACAAGAAAATTTTTTCACACGCAGATATTCCGGTAACAGCAATCTACGCATTTTCTAGAAGATCTGGATGTCTTGGGATATAAGCCTTTTTGAACGATATCGAGTATTTCCTCAATAATTTTCTCGGCTTTTTTGAAATCAGAACTGGTAATTTCTATTTCTTTAACAAGGCTGTTGCTGCGGGTAAAACAGATATATGCACGATTTACATCAATATTGTAATTTTCCCGGATCAAAAGAGACTGCAACACAAGCTGGAACTTATACGTTTTAAATACTTTATCTTTATATTCGGCAAATTTGTATTCAAGAGGAGCTGCAGTTCCATCTTCCAGAAATAAAACTTCGTCAACAATCCCTTTTATATGGTTCTTCTTTGAAGCAATAAAAACATCACTCTCTTTCCTGATGCAGTTTAATTTTTTTCGGACATAATCCCGGTTTGTGAGCTTCCTCGTCTCATGAACCTCACGTCCTTTCATAACCTTGAACCTTTTCTCTTCATGTTGAGGGATATCAAGACAGTACATGTAGTAAATAAACCGAGAACAAAACAGATACTCAAGAACATCTGAAATTCTAATTATTGCTTCAGAATCAGTTTCCCCAATTGATTCTCTAAGTGTTTCGTTGCCTATCTCTATATCAATTTCACTCTCCCCGTTTAAAACAAATTCAGAATCTGACATGGTCCTCTCCGAAGAATTCAAAAGAATTTTGTAATTATCTCGTCGCTGACAAGCTCTTTATCAAAAGCCTGGCCGATCAGCTTAACCTGCTTAAATGACTGCTCATCCATAGGGAACACATACACAGAATCCTTCTCTGTATCAATCCACTCTTCACATTCAAGTGCAAGAGAATCTCTATCGTTTGAATTAAGGTCTCCCAGAAAAACGCTCTTCTGAACCCTGTAAAGCCCGTAGCTCTTGCAGCAGTCACTTACTTTCTGACGAATCCTGTTATCCGTAATATCATATATTACCCAGACAAGCAAATTCAATCCCCCTGCTTTTATTTCCCGATCAGGCTGTTTGCTATCCTGTGGCAGTCGAACTGGATTGTATTTCCGATTTTTATGTTCCTGCCCCTGTAGCTTATTTCTTTATCAAAAGTTTCATTAACAGCCTGGATAAGGACAGCTTTACCTTCTTTGTTGAGAGTCATACCGTTAGGAATCTCATCAAAAAAGCTTTCTAAAACCTGTTTTTTTGAAAAAAGGTTGAAAACCGTCCTGTCAATGTGGATACGGTACATTTCGATCAGGTCAAACACAAACGACTTTTTGTTATAATCATCCGTGTGATTAAAACCAACATAAGGGTCAAGCCCTGCTATAATACAGGCTTTTTCAACCTTTGAATACAGAACCCCATATCCGTAATTCAAAAGGCAGTTGAATTCATCCTTTGCAGGATTTCTGCTTCTGCCGTTAAATTTCCATTTATCAGGCAAAAGAAAACTCAGAGCCTCAAAATAATGCCTTGAAGCCATTCCTTCAAGCCCCATTACTTTTCCCCGCATCTCATCCAGCTTCCCATCAAGGGCTTCAAGCTGAGCTTTCATATCTTCCATTCCGGAAATATAGTCATCAAGCTCATCCTTCTGTTCAGGCCTGTTCTTTTTGAGGTCTTTCAAAAAAAGTATCTGGCTGTCGATCTTCTGTTCAATCCAGCCCTTTGCAAGCCTGAAGCCTTCCGGCTCTTCAGAAATCTGAAGCTGCCTTCTCCTTATATATGTCGTGCTCCCAAGTTTTGAATGCCAGACTCTGCCGTAAGGGTCCCCAAAGTTGTCCAGAAAAACGATATCAATATTGTTTTCCACAGCAAATTTGATAGCATCAGTAGTTATGGTTGCAGAAGTTGTAATAAGAATGCTGTCCACTTTCTTTTC
>Ga0116193_1002082_pt1 | contig 15555 bp, 23 predicted proteins | sample AD_UKC115_MetaG_FD_89892 | JGI IMG/M metagenome (GOLD analysis project Ga0116193, IMG submission 89892) | Active sludge microbial communities of municipal wastewater-treating anaerobic digesters from Hong Kong - AD_UKC115_MetaG | ecosystem: Engineered > Bioreactor > Anaerobic > Digestate... | reverse complement strand
TCGTCCAGGACAGGCATCCTGCGGATATTATGTGTCCTCATTATCCTGGCTGCCTCAGTCAGCGTTGCATCTGAACGGATCGTGAGCGGATCAGGTGTCATCAGTAACGCAAGCTGGTTTTCTTCAGGTTTGTGAAGAAGATCCTTTCGTGTGATGATACCAACCAGTTTTCCACCTTTTAAAACGGGAACTCCACTAATCCCGGTTCGCTTTAAAATTTTAAGTACATCATCCCGGTTTCCAGGTATTTCGACGGTGACGACGTCGGTCGTCATGTAGTCAGATACCAGCGGGACCGGCACTATGATCTCACCACCAACACGGAAACTTTGCTGTGTTCAACAACAAATGAACTTACACTTCCGATAAGGATACGGTCAATATTACTCTTTCCATGTGAACCCATGATGATAAGGTCAGCACCAATCTTTTCAGCGGTGGAAAGTATCGTATCACCGGCATGTCCCTGTTCAAAATGTGTTATGACTTCCGTGTTCTTCTTCTGGGCAATCTCCTTGATCTTATCAAGTGCTGCATTGCCCTCCTGCTCAAGCAGGCTGTACATGATCTCAAGTTTGCTGTCTGCCGGTATATCTGTAAAAAGCCCCGATTCTACGACGTAGACTGCGTGAAGTTTTGCTTTCCAGGCCTGTGCCTGTTCGACGGCTGCTTCAAATGCCTTTTCACTGACAATAGAACCGTCAATAGCAACAAGAATTGTGTTGTACATATACTCCCCTCAAAAAGGCTTCCTAACTAATTTGGACTTTACCTAAAAAATTCTTGCGCAAAAATGGCTCATTGGAGCCCTCTTCACAATGGTGGATTTGATATCGCGGGAATGGCGCAAATTACCCCACGAACAATCCATTACACAGAATGAAGCCCGGTTACCCGGTATAATAGAATGAGAAATTCCTGATGGAGGAAATCCCCTGGTTGCCGAATAGAGGAGGTTCTCAGCTGGCACCCCATAGACGGAATGTATAAACGAGATCTCCTGCATCATGTCAGGCTGGACAAACATAACATTATCAGTCCCAATCAGTATTTCAACGCCGGCATCAATCATTTCCTGGATAGGGGGGTGAGCCCGGCCGGATGTTACCCGGAGGAGAAAATTTGAGCGACAACAGAGAACTACCGGTATTCCTTCATCGGCAATCCTTCGGATCTGGGATCTGGTAACATGGGTACAATGCACCAGAAAATCAGGGTGTGCTTCTAATGCAGCATCAATGTCATCAGGATCTTTTTCACCAGCATGAAACCCGATAATCTTTCCCTGCTTTTTCATTAGGTCTGCTATCTCCATGGACCTGGTAACATCCCTTGCACTGCTAATCCCTGCTCCGTCAGCTATCTCCTCTCCACCTTCACGTCCCAGGATGATTGGACGTAATGACATCTGGGATGCCGCCTCTTGTAATGCCAGAACTCCTGGTTTTCCCCCTTCACGAAAATCAGCAAAACCCGCTGTTCCGGAATGGATCATCTCAGTTATAGAATCTCTCATTGCCGATATAAGGCGGGGCACTGAGGTTTTTGCAAGTATCTGATGCTTGAGTCCATGGGGAGGCGTGACAAGTTCATCAAGTGTCCCGGCACAGGGCAGATCCATCGCAACCGTATCAGCAAGATGGGTATGAGCATTGAAAAAAGCAGGACAGATCCACCGGTCCGGGACAGATGATTCATCCTCTACGGCGGTGATGATGCCGTCCTGAACAACGATGGTAACGTCCCGCGCCTCAAGGGTTTCACCAGTCAGAGCTGTCCCTGATACCGAATACTCTTTTATCATGATATATTGCCGGCCTTGTCTTTTATATAATTCATCGGTCAGATATAGATTATGGCAAAAAAAGCAGGTGGACGATTAATCTCATCTGCTGGTCTCGTCAATTACTATGACAGTGAAGACCGGCGGGCAGTCCACATCAGCCCCTATGTAGTTTTGGCTGCGGCGGTTATATGTGGTGTTGCAATCTTCGTCCTGAATATGATTTCATTCTGATCTTTTACACTTTTTTTAACGCTTTCCTGATGACGTCTTCTCCCTCTTTGAAGTAGATGTCATTGTGTCCGGTCCATGCAGGTATGCCACGGAAATGAACGGCAGGCACCCCGTTATTGCTCTCACCCATGATGAGATTTGCAAATCCAGCGATCTCGTCAACCACCGCTTCTTCAGTTATCTCCAGAGTATGCCCGAAGAGATCACTATCTCCGCGGAAGTCTCTGATGGCTGACATCCCACTCCAGCCAATAGCATGACCAGTTTGTCCACGCCGAAATGATCTGCCACAGGTGTCAGTTACGATGATTCCACAGGTTTTGCCGGTGAGGTCTTTTATCTCCGTTCTGATCTCCTCAGCTTCCTTCATGGGATCTGCAGGAAGGGTGATAACAAGGCCGTCCTCAACATTGCTTGCGTCCACTCCTGACCTGACTCCTACATGACCGCAGGATACTTCAGTGAGGGTGAATGGTGTTTCAATGAGAACGTCACAGGCTTGATCTAGGACGACCTGGATAAAGCGGGGATCTTCACCGGTCTTTTCTGCAATCCGTGTTGCCCGGTCATCAGGTATGACATCATTTAAATTTCGGGTGTATCCCTTTGCCTTCGAGATTATTGTACTTGCGATACAGATGATGTCTCCATCTTCCAAAGCGCATTTTTCAATTATCAGGCGGGGAAGGTCATCTCCTTTTTGAATCAGGGGAAGGCCCCTGATACCGGTTACGGTTACTGAAGTGTACAGAATAATCCCTCTCCTTTCAGGTGAAATGTGAAAGAATATACGAGTATTGATCGGAGCTTTGGGAATATATTTTTAAAGTTGATATACAGACATGTATAGGTGCCGAGATAGTCTAGTCTGGGAAGGCGGTGGTCTTGAAAACCACTGGTGGTAACACCTCGGGAGTTCAAATCTCCCTTTCGGCGTTAATTAATTTTTCCAGATTTTTTTCATTGGTTCTCATATCTTCATATTGTCTCGTGTTAAATAAGTGGATCACCAGTATATGTACCACCTTTTTTTTCTGCACCACAGATTCAGGAAAGGAGCACTAAAAGGTGATCTTTATGCTGAACAAGAATATCCGGACCATATACTCTATAGTTTAAGATGCTGGAATGATGCAATTTTTCTGCATAGTGAAGCAAAATGAAGCAATGTGAAGCAGTGTGCAGAAAAGATCCGCTCTGATTTATTATTCCGATTTAAGATCTATCGATAATTTCAAAATTTTGGTTTTGTAATGCGGAAAACCGACAGTCACACGTACATATTAATCCGGTGGCTAATGATGATTCAGATTTTTTCGTGATTACACGAGTTGCTTCACTAAAGATCTTATAATAAAATATATATGTACATATATTCAATTTAGGGCGTTTTCGCGGGTTTTGACTGTGAAGCAGCTGCTTCACACATGCAGAAAAGATATTCTTTTTTCCGCCATGCTTCACTCTGGTCAGAGAGGGAAGCAGTGAAGTGAAAACACTATGTGGGAGAGTTGAAAGATAATGGAATGGGTGTTTTTACTTTCGATCAGCAGGTGATCATGGAGAACCGGAAGAGAAAATCATAACGGGGTCATGTAATATAAGTAGTAATGGTTCTGGTGGGCATTGTATAAACAGGAAAGATGAGGGGGGTTCACATACGGGACAGATATTGAAATATTATGAATATCAGTCTGCTGGATAAAGATAACATTCGATTTGCTATTGGAGAGGAACATGAAGAAAACCGCAAATTCATTACAGAGAGAGCAGACGCAACGAAACCAAACGAGAGTATTACCAGTTCAGGAGAGCCGTTTTCAGGTAGGGAGATGGAACGGTTGCCAGGAACTACCTGAATCTGATGAAATTATAGAACTAAACCGGCTTGTAGTTATGTGGCTACATAATACTGAAGACCAGGCGAAATGGAAAATCAGGCGTATATGAAAGAATCGCGGGAAAACTGAATTGGTCTCTCACCTTTCAAGAAATAAGAAATTCTGAAATATCCCGGGAAGGCTATATCAAAAAAAAATTTACGTACTCTCTTCAATCTCTGAAGTGAGGTATGCATACAATAACACTGCAACAACCGCTCCGATAACCGGACCGATCACATAGATAGGAAAATATATCCAAAGATTCGAACCCCCAAGCACCAGATCTGCAAGGTATGGCCCGAAGGTTCGTGCAGGATTCAGTGAAGCTCCTGCAATATTCCCTGTGGCGGTTATTATCCCTCCGACGGTTAGACCAATAATTAACCCGGCAAACCCTGGCGGAGCACGATTATCTACAGCAACACCCATAATCACGAGCATCAGCAGAAATGTTCCAATAGCCTCCGCCAGGATAGCCTGTCCATACGATATTCCTGGGAACGGTGCAGTCGCCCCTAATCCTCCAATCAGAACTGCATCCATGCCGACGGTCGCTGCAAAAAGTAGACTTCCGAGAACTGCACCCAGACACTGTGCAATCACATACGGAATAATCTCTTCTGCTGGAAACCGTTTCGTAACTCCGAGGGCAATGGTCACCGCCGGATTGATATGACATCCGGATACTCTCCCAAGAGCATAGATACACCCGGCAATGGCAATGGCAAAGCTCATACCGATAGCAAACCAGTCCCCAAGGCCGCCAAGTACACCGATTCCAATATTAAACTCAGTAGAAGGGTTTGTACCATGTGCAATCATCAGGGTGATAGCCGCTGCACCAGCACCAAAGTATACCAGAATCCCGGTTCCCACTCCTTCTGCAACACATCGTTGTAACAATGACATGATTACTCCTTCTTATATGCCGCAACACATTCCGGACAGAGGATTCTGGGCAATCGTTTTCCGCTCTTCTTAACCGGGAAGGGATACCCCCCTTCCCAGAGATCAATATCTTCCCGAATACTATGGTCCATGCATAGCCCCATACCGCAGGCAATACAAATCCCAACTGCATCGGTATTTTTTCCTTCTTTTGCACACACGTAACACTTCATTTTTAACCTCTGGCGTGACTACACGGCTTCTTTCCACTGGCAATAACCATGACGGAAATCCATCAGTGCAGCTGAAGCACAATCCTTGCAAATCCGTGCCGGAGCTGCAACCGTTTCTTTATGAAGAGCAATAATATTCGTCATCAGGGTAGCAGTCACCGGCTCACTAGTCAGGAGACAGGGATAATCGGCAAGCCTCATCATGGCAGACATGCGAACGGTCATGGCACATGCCGGATAAGCGTATCTCTGTGGGTTCATAAGGACATCATTTTTATGAATTGGCGATAGATCAACCGTAAATCCACCTACTTTCGGGGAGGGGATTCCTTCGCCGCTACTCTGCATCCGACGTGCTTTGTCCAGGTATTTCCATCCCCGATAAATCATGTCCATAAAATCACAGTTGTGGAGCTCTACTGCAGCACTCCGGGTAGGATAAAGCTGAACATAATTATGGTATCTTTTCGTGAGAAGATCCACGATCATAATAGCGTTGAACCCATCAAGTTCCAGAATATATTCTGCCGCACAAGCAGAAGCACCCGTTGCAAGACCAAGAAGGTCATATTCATTTTTAACCTTCCCTTCTGCTTTTTTCAGGGTAGACTCCATTACCGCCGTTGTGGCATCTATGGCAGCCATGACAACATCGTCCTTGCACATATTGAACGTGGATTGCGAGATATGATGGGCGATATCACCGACACAATACGCCGGAATGGTGACGATGTTCCCATAATGAACACCCTCCTCCATGGCGGCCTTCACCACTGGTGCCATCTTTGTGCGATATGACTCCATGTATTTCCGGTGATCAAAGGATTTCTGACCAACAGTATCCATAAGTTCAGCCTGCGCCTTCACCGGGTGTTCATAAATCGCCTGGAGCATGTCGATTTCTTTTTTCACCGCTTCAGTAAGCGATCCACCTTTCTCTATTTCATGAGCAAACACATCACCGATACCATACGATGTGTTCATCCCCCATGACTTTGCTGCGAGAATTGCCTGTTTATGATCCGCAGGAATGGTGATCCCGCTAAGAATCCGGTTCACAACATTACTTGTTGAACCAGGTATAAGGGCAAAATCCACAACACATGTCGGACCGTAAAACCCTCCATATCTCCGTGCTGATTCACGACCTATAAGCGATTCAGATTTCTTAATTGCTCCGACAAAGGTCTCAACACTTTTAGCAAATTTAGGATCTTCCTTGCAGAGAATTTCCAGAATGACCGGAGTCTGATAATGTTCTACGAATGGATCATCCTCGGGTCTGATCGTTTTCGTAAGGCCTTTTAGAATCTCAAAATGTGCCTTTACAGATTCGGTGTGTAATTGAAATACCGACGGAGACTGATCTGCAGCGGGTTTCATCTTCTGCACGGCGTCGAGATATGGTTGTGCATCGTCAATTACAAAATTCCCCCCGCGTTTTTTCTTTACCGCCTCTACATCGGCATGTTGAGCCGCCATGGCCTCTTTGATCATTTTCTTGTGGAGTTCAGACATCAGTAACACGTCCTGGTAATTGAGCCAGCCTCCGGTAATCCATCAGCTGTATGTTTTAGCCATCAATGGCTGATTATATAAAAGTGCGCATCATGAAGACAGGAGATCGATCAGAAAAAACTGAACTGATTTGCCTTCTCTATCTGCCATACCTGCAGATCTCCACGGTTTGGAAAGACCTGCGATAAGGAGAAGGCCGGAACCATCCAGCTTGAAACTCTGTCTGCAGCGATAAAAGGTGTATATCCTGAAATGGGGGAGAGATGCATGCAGGCAATCAGATCAATCTGATCTTTTTTGAATGATGTATCTGTATATCGGTTTTTTCCCGTTCAGGATGCAAGGGAACTATTATCCTTATTTTGATAGGATACCCCACCATAAATTTCTGAAATCACACTGTTTCCTATATATATGTGTATGTTCAAATAATTTTGAAACATTTGTGAGAGAGTCACGACAACAAATATCGCCTGTATCGGAGCCGGCAGGGTTACCCGAATCCTCCTTGAAGGCCTTGCCAGAAAGAATTGTCTTCCTGAACGAATCATGGTGACTGATACCAATCCAGATGTCCTGAAAAATCTTGCAGAAAAATTCCCTTCAATTGAACCAACAAACCAGGTTGATGAATCGATGAGCAACGCTGATTTTCTCTTTATCAGCCTTCATCCACCGGTGGTTGGAGAAATGCTCCATAACATTGTTCCCTTCCTTGGAGAAAAGACTACCATCGTATCTTTGGCTCCGAAAATAAAAATAGCAACCATCAACCAGCTCACCGGAGCATCACGTTCTGTCATTCGCATGATCCCAAATGCTGCCTCATATGTGAATGAAGGATACAATCCGGTGGTATTTGGATCGTCTTGTCCGGAAAATATACGGAAAAAATTCACTGAACTCATGGTCGCTCTCGGACAGATGCCTGAGGTTCCTGAAGAGATGTTGGAAGCATATACAGTCATAACGGCCATGGGTCCGACGTACCTCTGGTTCCAGCTGGCTGAACTCATCCACCTTGCACAGACGTTCGGTCTTACTCAGAAAGATGCTACTGATGCGGTCCTTCCCATGGCTGAGGGAGCTGCGAAGATCATGAAGAAATCAGACCTGACTCCAGAGGCGGTCATGGATCTTGTTCCGGTAAAACCTCTTGCTGATAAAGAAGAGGCTATCAGGGAGATGTATAATGGATCCCTTACCGGGTTGTATGAAAAACTTACGTCATAATTTTTTTTCTCCGGTAATTTTATCTGGTATTCGTCCACAATTAAGAACTTTTTCCCAATCTATGTTAATTTCATGGTCCTCATCCTGTTCACTATTGCAGGTACCAGGCTGACATTGCATCTGGATAAAAAGTTGATGCCAAAGAGTTTATATGCTCCTTTTTATTATCCAATATATTTATATTTGTCAATATTTCAATAAATATTGAATCATCCTGAGCTATACTCAGCAATGGTATAAAACCAGAAACGTAATGGTTAAAAAAGAAGATAGAGTAGTAAAATGATCATATCAATAAAAAATTCCAGATCCAGGATCCATATCGAAGCAATATGCTTTTGCTTGTTATTTCTTCTTTTATGCGGAGCATGTACTGCAGATTCTTCAAACTCCTCTACAATCTCTTCTGATTCATCAGCGATTCATTTCTTTTATAGCCCTCTCTGTTCCTCCTGTCATAAGGTTATACCCTTTATTGAGGAATATGAGACAACTCATCCGTATGTTCGTATCCAATACCACAATATCGGCGACAATGAGGATGACATCCTCCTGTTTGAGACATTCAGGAAGATGCATCCTGACAAATCATTATTCGTCCCGGTTGTTTTTATAGGAGAGGAGGCCCTCATCGGTGAGAAGGCGATATTTTCAGAATTTGAGCAAAAAGTCGGGGAGATCAAGACTCATGGTGCATCTGAATTTAATGAAAATAGGACTTCAGGTTCAGAAACCATCACAGTGAATCCCGTGATCCTCCTCCTGGCTGCTCTGGGAGAAGGATTCAATCCCTGTGGTCTCCTGGTTCTTGCCCTTCTGCTGGTCTCACTTATGGCATCGGACTCCAGGAAGACGATTCTCCTGGTAGGATCTGCGTACATCCTGGCATTTTATCTGGTCAGGGTCTTATCTGGATTTGCAATTTTCTCAGCTATTCAGATTCCGGGAGTTGCACAGATATTTCTCATCGTTGCCGGAATCATCGCGATCATTGCCGGACTGTTCCAGATAAAAGACGGCCTTGTTAAAAATCCGAAAGCACTCTTCTCCATTCCCCAGTCGAAGAAAAGTTCCATTTCAAAATACCTGAAGATTGCAAGTGTTCCTGCCGGATTCATCGTTGGTGCCCTGACCGGTCTGTATGGTATGGCCTGCACGGTCGGGATATATATCTCAATTCTCGGAATGATATACCAGGATTTCCAATCGGGCTTATTTTATCTTCTTGCATATAATTTCGTTGTAGTTATACCGCTTATTACAATACTTCTCCTGGTCATCTTCGGGCTCTCTCCGGAGAGACTGAATTCATGGAGAGATGAAAGGAAGAGCCTGCTTCGAATTATCATAGGAGTTATCATGCTTATTATGGGGATAATCATCCTGATGGATGTATTTCTCTAAATTTTCAGCCGATAAATGGTGAAACAGGTATGCATATGGAAAAGATTGAACGTGGTATGTACAGTCTGATTCTTCTCGTAAATTTGGTAATTCTCATGCTCATCCCGGCATGCTCGGGAGCGATATTTCAAAAGGACGGGACTGAAATCACGCGAGATGAAGTTACGAAAATATTTACACATAATTCAATTTTTCATGAAAATTCTCCCATCCAGATACAATTCTTTTATAGTTCCGGTTGTGGCAGCTGTAAAGATGTACTTCAGTTCCTTCAATCATATGAACGGAAAAATCCTTCTGTCCTGATCGAATTCCGGAATCTTGTATATGATGAAGAGAACCGTCAATTATTTACCGAATATAAAAACCAGTTCAATTATTCGAAAATATCGTATCCTGCATTATTTATCGGTGATATCGGAATAACAGGAAGCAGTGACATTATTCATATAACTGATTCGGTGGTAAAAGGGTATCAGAATCTATGAAGGGAGAGAATGGTGGTTGGGATAGTGAAATCTATCCTTTTGCCATGGTAGATTATGGAACTGACATCATTGTTCGTATATTGTCATTCTATCAATGATTGCTCTGGATAACTCCTCTCCAAATGCCTTTTTGTCCCCGAGTTTATACCAGAGTTGTATCTGGTTCTCTGCATGAAATCCGGTATCATCTATATATCCAATCATCACCGAAGACGAGGTCGGCCCGAACCTGGAGACAATGTCTGCATTCTCCGGGAGGTCAACATTCACATGTCTGAAAATGATCTTCCCTTCATCAATTTCCTGCATGAATGATTTATTCATGACCTCTTCAGTACGTTCTCCAAGCACCCGGCAGGGATAACATTGCTGGGTTTCATGGAAATGATATACTTCTAGTGCTTTTGGAGGGAGGATAAATAATGATGAACTATTATGTTGAAGAGAGAGATTTTCAAGGGTAAATATCTGTTTGCATCCGCATCCGCCTGACAGGATCATAATGGAGGTAATTACAGCAAGTAGCAGAAGAGGGATGAGGATATCTTTTCTCGGACCTTGAATAGGCATTGATATTAAAAGGAGAGTATATCACCGGAGAAAAGGTTCACCGGATTTTCTCCCGAACAACTGATGACAGGAGTTCAATCTCGTCAAATCGTGGATCTTCTATCCCGTTCTTGATGATCCCACACTCAGTGGCAATGATATGAATATCCGGATCATATCCATGCTCCTGCAGTTTTTTTCTCCCACAGCAGTCTGTACATCCATCAACGACGACTATTCTCTTCACATGGATGAGAACATCACGTAATTTTTCTGGATCACTTCGTGCAGCAAGAGAACATTCAATTATACCCGGACATTTCCGGTGGAGCGCTTCACTTACCTTTGTTGTAAGTTTCCCGGTATTGGATATGCCGGAACAGGTGACCAGCACCGTATCAGAATCGGAATGCATAAAAAAGGGATTAGGAACAGTTGCCGCCGCACCCACACCCACCGGAAGGATTCTTCTTTTCAGAACCTGATTCCTGGATTTTTCCTTCTCCTTTCCAGGCGGCAGAGACAATAGACTCAACCTGTTCTTTTGTAAAAGATCGGTCAGAGGAATTTTTCTCGATACCAAGATTGGTCACAACCAGATGCTGATGAACCGGAACTCCCGCTTGCTCAGCTATCTTTCGTGCACAATCCATCCCACATCCGTCAATAGCAACGACTTCATGTACATTCCGTGCACGTTCAGCCAGAGACTCTGATCCAGATGCAAGCAGGGCCGTGCATACAAAGCTGCCATATCCTTCGTCAGATAGCTGAATAGCAGCCTGATTTGATATCTGCCCGGTATTTGCCTGCCCGGAGCAGGGAAAAATCAATCGGTTCTTCTCGTTACTTCCACAGGTACAGGGGGCTTGCTCTCCCATTATGCATTCTCCTTGATGATTTCGATAATCTCATTAACAGTGGGAACCCGACCGGCAACAACTTCTTCGCCGTCCAGGAACAGAGACGGAGTCATCATGACACCCCTGCTTACAATCTCTTCCAGTGCTTCAACTTTCGTTACTTCAGCCTGAACACCTGATTTTTTTACCGCTTCAGTTACATTATCATACATACGTTTGCATTTCGTACAGCCGGTTCCTAACACTTCGAGTTTCATATTTCACCTTTATTTGAAACAGTTATGTTCTCTATGAATATCATCTTTTGTTTAGAGCGAGTCACACCCTGTCCCGGCATGATCCTTTGTAAATGCACCGAATGCGTGTTTCTCCCGTGAATGGGGTAGGGCTTTCTTTGCCAGGTATTCAAGATGGGAAACCATCGCAGCAAGATCATCAGCCGGGAACCCGATGATCGCTTCCCCAGACCCCATATCCGTTGCATCCCGGCAGCCATAGCATCCAAGTCCATAATTCAACCGGTTTTCAAGGAACGGAATAATGCAGGAGTCAACACAGGTAGCCTGCAGGATAGCCGTAGAACCCTGGACCCGTTTTCCCCCGTGGGCATGGAGATAGGAAAGGGCAATCCACATGAGTCTCTCAGGTTCATCTTCGATGATGATAATATCAGGCACCTCATCAGCAGAATCCAGAGGGAAGATTTTAAGCTGCCTGACAGAATCCAGGGGCAGAGTAGTCATCCCTTCAAACATATGCTGGGCAACCTTCTCATCTGAAACAATTCCAAAGCCAACCAGGCCTTTACCGGTCTGGAGCGGTTCAGGAAGCGGTTTGAAACCGAATGCCCGTGCAGCAGCCGGACAGGTGATATTTTCACCAGTAATAAGGCTTTTTTCTCCATACCGAGCCCGCATTAATGCCTGGCAAAACCGCATTGGTGTCTGATCTCCGGCAAATGGATGTGCACCGGGAGCCTGAACAATTTTTACTCCAATCGGTGATCCCTTTAGCGCAAGGATCAAGCTGAGGGTTAACGCTTCAGTTCGTATTTTTTCAGGGGTTGTTGTGTGTGTCATAGTATCACAAAAAATGTTGAGAGGAATTCTTGCAGATCTCATGAGCATAAACTGATGCATTCAAAGAATGAGAATCTGACTGTGAGACACTCCTGGTTTCATACACTCATATCAGAATTTATTGTACTCCGCTACAATCGCTTTCGCATACATCTCCTCAGCCCCTTTAGAGATATAATTGTATACCTTCACCTTCTTGAGAAGAGTTTCTTTGATCTGCTGCTCAGAAGTAAGTTTCATCTCTTTTACCTCAGCGATTATCTCATCCAGCATGGTAATACCGGTTGAGATACCGTTTACCGGGATCATCTTCACTCTCCGGAGTGCATCGGCCGGGCAGCAGGGTTTGTCCAACGCCATTCTAATCAGAGCCCGCTGTTTCCGAATACGAATCCGGCCATGGTAGAGAAGATAACAACCAGGACAGCATACACTCCGGTTTTCTTAGCTCCCATAACCCGGGTGAGAACCAGAAGACTTGGCAGACTTATCGATGGTCCGGTCAGGAGAAGAGAGAGAGCCGGTCCTTTTGCCATGTTCCCGGAAAGGTAGCCAAGAGTTGTCCCGATCACCGGTACTTCAAGCAGGGTAGGCATGTAGAGTATTGCTCCGATAACTGCAGCCGTAAAGTTTGCCAGGAGAGAATTGTCACCAATGTATGGCTTAAATGTCTCCGGTGGGATAAAGTAGGAAAGCACCCCGAGAGCAAAGGTTCCGATAACGAGGATGGGAAAGATCTTTTTGGTCAGATCCCAGATTTCGTATCCCCATTCGGTTACCTCATCTCTGCTGAAATAGTAGATGAGCAGGAATGCAACCGCCATGGAGAGGAAGTAGACAATTAGAAGCCGGATAAAGATATCCAGTTGAGATGTTCCGACCAACAGGATTGCAATCAGAAAGATAAAAAATGCCGGGATAATCCATTTGGGTCGTTCTTCTCCACCTGAAGAAAGACGGGGGTTCTTTTTTGCATTTGCACGGATTTCATTATCATGCTCTTTGAAAATTATTGCCATGATAAGGCCGATGACAATTGACAGAAGAATGGCAGAGACAGCACGGGCAATCCCGATATCAAGGCCAAGGACTTTCGCCGAATAGACTATTGCAAGGATATTGATTGCCGGACCGGCATAGAGGAATGTGATTGCCGGCCCTATGCCACTTCCTTTTTTAAGAATTCCAGCAAACATCGGAAGAATCGTACAACTGCAGACCGCGAGAACGGTTCCGGATACAGAAGCGATACCATAACTGACTGACTTCTTTGCATCCGGGCTAAAGTATTTTAAAATGGCTTCTTTCTTAACAAAAGCCGCAATTGCACCGGCGATAAAGAAAGCCGGAATAAGGCAGGTGACAACATGCTCAGAGAGGTATGCAACGAGTGTCGTCCACCCTAATAACAATGCTCCGGTAAGAATATCCATCAATTATATCACTGGTTCTCCATAATTTTGTGTTCATTCTGCTCTTTTTGATGACCACAGCAGCAGGGGCAGCACCCTCCCCGCATGATCATTCTTCGCATGATAAGCATCATCAGGAGCATAATAATTGCACAGACAACCACTATCCCAATAATGTAATAAATGGGAAATCCAAAGAATGGCATCATAAATGGCATGTTTTATCCTCTTAAATGATATCTGATGTTTCATCAGAATGTTTCAATATTTATTGAAGTGGATCTTTAAACTATTTAAAAATACCTACCTCAAATAATTTTGGAATGCCTGCGCGATATCTTGAAGTCCATTTCAGAAGAACAGACAGATATAAAGAAATCTCAGGAGAGTCCATAGGACCTTCTCATATTGCCATTGATGTTGATAACCCATCAGGGATGATAGAACCTGATGTTTTCAGTTCTCGTATTTTTCCTTGTCCTCATCCTCATCTCAATTCTCGGAATTAAATACAAAATCCCCCCTTATTTCAACCTGGTCGGAGGAGCCCTGGTCTTCGGCATTCTAATGGGTACAGACCCAAACACCCTCATTGACCAGATAACAAAAGGAACAACGAGCATTTTTTATTCACTTGGGATCCCCATCCTGGCTGGATCGGTAATTGCCAAATGTCTGGCAACCCAAGGGTATATCGAACAGATTATCTCCGACCTTCGAAGATTCATCAAATCCCCTTCGATCCTATCTGCATTCTCCGGGTTTTTTCTCGGAGTTCCATCAACCTGCCCGATCACTGCTTTTATGATCCTCTCTCCGGTCAATTCGCAGTTACTTCGGATAAAAAAAGGCAACATCTCCTCTTATATCTTGTTGCAGTTGGGAGTGCAATCAGTGTTGCATATGTCTATCCGACACCGGTAACCTACTCACTCTTTGATACCTTTACAACAGATCTCTAACCAGCCCTCTATGATCTTATTGCAATTCCCCTTTCACTTCTGTTCACCGGTCTGGTAATTTTCTTTATGAGGGGGAGATCTTCTACCTCCTTTGATACACCGGATCGGATAGGAGTTACGCAGTTAACTTTTATTATAGAAAGATCTATATATATTGACAACGCCTATAATATACGTGCCTATAACGAAGCAGCCTTCAGATGTAGATTATATCAATTACCTCATCGCAGCTCGATGCGACGTTTCTTGTGTAAAAGTCGCTGATTGTTATTCGACGTCTGAATTCTCGATATCACATGATACCTTCAATCGATTCCTAACAAGACAGTCTCTAACTCCTGATACGTTGTGGGCTGAAGTTGAGGCATATGTTGACAGAAAAAGGGGCTGGTTGGTTCTGGGTGACACTATTCTAGATAAAAAACACTCCAAAAAAATCGAATGTACATATTACCAGTGGAGTGGAAAAGAGCACAAAGTAATCAAAGGAATAGGATTGATTACCTTAATTTGGACAGATGGAATCACTTCATTTCCAATTGATTATCGAATTTATGATAAGGATGTTGATGATAAGACCAAAAATGATCATCTCCAAGAAATGGCCTTGACAGCTTTCAAAAGAGGATTTACTCCTGCCTTTGTCATGTTTGATAGTTGGTATTCCGGAAATGAAAATTTGAAGTTGATTAACCGTCTTGGATGGTTTTATTTCACACGAGTTAAGAAAAATCGTATGGTCAATCCCGATGCCAAAGGTAATGTTCAAGTGTCATCATTAAATATACCAGAGGAGGGATTAGAAGTCCATTTAAAGAAATATGGATTTATTCGTCTTTTTCACTCACTAAATCGTAAAGGTGTAAGTAGATATTGGGCAACCAATTTTTTGCCGATGAATAATGAAGATAGGCTGGTTTTACAATCTATTTGCTGGACAATCGAGAATTATCATAGGGCTATCAAAGAACTATGTGGTGTCGAAAAATGCCAAGCTAGAAAGGGAATTATCCAACGAAATCATAT
>Ga0116193_1002079_pt1 | contig 15560 bp, 10 predicted proteins | sample AD_UKC115_MetaG_FD_89892 | JGI IMG/M metagenome (GOLD analysis project Ga0116193, IMG submission 89892) | Active sludge microbial communities of municipal wastewater-treating anaerobic digesters from Hong Kong - AD_UKC115_MetaG | ecosystem: Engineered > Bioreactor > Anaerobic > Digestate... | reverse complement strand
GCGCCGGCCGCGGCCGAGAGGTCGGCTTCGACCTGCATGCGCAAGGCATCGGCGCCGGGGAAACGCGCGGCGTTGCAGGAATTCAGGTACAGCTTGAAGGATTTCGATTCGATCAGGTTCGGCGAATCCGCCGGCACCTCGAAGGTCGCGGTCGCCACCTGCGGCTTGCCGCGCGCATCCAGCCACGACAGTTCGTAGGCATGCCAGCGATCGTTGCCGACGAAGGGCAGGGCCGCGCCAGCGATGCCGAGCGCGGCGCGGCCCTGCGCGCGCGGGATCGGATACAGCAGGCCGGCGTCGAAGCGCTGCGGATAGGCGACTTCGCGGCCGAGCGGCGAATGCTCGATGGCGGGCATGTGCGGGTCGCCGGGGCGCTTACTTGATGGTGAACTGCACCAGCGCGATCGGGCGGTCGTTGGCGTCCACCTCGACGTTGTACGGGCCGGGGTCCTTGGCGATCATCTCGAACACGGTGTACGCGCCGGCGATGACCTTGCGGTCTTCCTTGCGGGTGCGGCCGTCGTCGTGGAACCAGAACACGTCCAGCCGCTCGCCCTGCTTGCGGCCGAACTTGGTGGGCACCGAGATGTAGATCGTCTGTCCGACGGCGAACTCCTGCGCCGGGGTGGAGATCGCGCCCTGTCCGTCGACCGCGGCGCCGGCCTTGGCCGCATCCGGATTGACCGTCACCGGCTGCACGCCATCGCCGTACTCGTCGACCGTCTTGTTGTCGTCCACGGCGTGCGGCACGTCCGGGCCCTGCCGATTGCAGCCCGCTACCGTCAGCAGGACCAGGGCGGTCGCCAGCATTCGCAAAGTCGAGTTCATCGCAATCCTCTGGAAATCGGGGCCATCGCTGCGGCCCGGGTGGTCGCGCATTCTAGTTCAGGGCCATCGCCGTCGCAGGCCGGCGGACAGTCGCCGTTCAGCGCCACCGCTCATCCGCCGCGGTGCTCCAGCGCCAGGTAGTCCGCGGACTGCATCTCGATCAGCCGCGACGCGGTGCGCTCGAACGCGGCCAGCAAGCGTTCGCCGGCATACAGCGCGATGGGCGCGGCGTCCGCGGTGCAGACCAGGTTGACGTGGCGGTCGTAGAGTTCGTCGACCAGGTGCACGAAGCGGCGTGCGGCATCGTCGCGGTTGCCGTCCATGCGCGGGATGCCGCCGACCAGCACGGTGTGGAATTCGCGCGCGATCTCGATGTAGTCGGCGTTGCCGCGCGGGCCCTCGCACAGCGCGGCGAAATCGAACCAGCACAGGCCCTTGCAGCGCGCGCGCACCGGGATGCGGCGGCCATCGATGACGATGCCGGCATCGACATGCGCATCGTCGCCGCCCAGCGCATGCCAGCGTTCGCCCAACCAGGCCTCGGACTGCGCGTCCAGCGGCGCGCGATACACCGGCGAACGGGTCAGCGCGCGCAGGCGGTAATCGTGGTCGCCGTCGAGATGGACGACGGCGCACTGGCGTTCCAGCAGCGCGATCGCGGGCAGGAAGCGCGCGCGCTGCAGGCCGTCCTTGTACAGGTCCGGGGGCGCGGCATTGGAACTGGTCACCAGCACGATGCCTTCGGCGAACAGGCGCTCGAGCAGGCGGCCGAGCAGCATCGCGTCGCCGATGTCGCTGACGAAGAATTCGTCCAGCACCAGGACGCGCAGGGTTTCGCGCCATTGCCTGGCGATCGCGGCCAGCGGATCGCGTTCGCCGGCGTGCTCGCGCAGGCGTTCGTGCACCTCGCGCATGAAGCGATGGAAATGGGTGCGGCGCTTCTCGCGCAGCGGCAGCCCGTCGAAGAACAGGTCGATCAGGAAGGTCTTGCCGCGGCCGACCCCGCCCCACAGGTACAGCCCGCGCGGCGCTGGCGGCGCCTGCGCGCCGAACAGGCGGGCGAACGGCCCCGGCGCCGGAGCCGGTTGCAGCAGGGCGTCGTGGATGCGGTCGAGCTCGCCCAGGGCCTGCTGCTGCGCCGGATCGTGCAACCAGTCGCCATGCGCCACGCCGCCGGCGTAGCGTTGCGAGGGACGCCCGCCTTCGGTCATGCCGCCGGCAGCCAGTCGCGCACGCCGTGCCTCAGCGCGCCGCGCAGGTCCATCAGCTTGCGGTGGAAGAAGTGGCTGGTGTCCGGCATCCGCAGCAGTTGCGGTTGCCGCGGCAGCGCGGCGATCCAGGCGTATACCGCCTGCGGATCGACGATCTCGTCGGCATCGCCCTGGATCACCAGCCACGGCATGGTGGGGACGGCGATGGCGGAGAAGTCCCAGCTGCGGCCGACCGGCGGGGCGATCGAGATCAATGCGGCGGCGCGCAGCTCGACCGCCAGCCGCAGCGACACATACGCGCCGAAACTGAAGCCGGCCAGCCAGACGGCCTTGCCGGGGTGCCGTTCGCGCGCCCAGGCGGCGACCGCGCGCAGGTCGTCGAGCTCGCCGTCGCCGTCGTCGAAGCGGCCCTCGGACTGGCCGGCACCGCGGAAATTGAAGCGCAGGGTGGTCGCGCCGCATTCGCGCAGGGCGCGCGCGGCCATCGTCACCACCTTGTTGTGCATGGTCCCGCCTTCGGTCGGCAGCGGATGGCAGACGATCGCCAGCAGCGGACGCGCCTCGACGTCCGCTTCGGGCGGATCCAGCGCCGCTTCGATCCGTCCGGCCGGGCCGGGCAGGAACAGCGGCGAGTCTTCGGCTGGGGCGGTCGTCATCGGCACATGATGCCGCAGCTGGCGTTATGCCGGCTGCGGAAACGACAACGCCGCCCGCAGGCGGCGTTGGTGCGGGGCGATGGGTGGGCGCTTACTTGCTTTGCGAAACCATCCACTCGACCGTGGCCTTGACCTGTTCGTCGGTCAGCGCCGGGTTGCCGCCCTTGGCCGGCATCACGCCGGTGCTGCCGGTGAAGCCGGAAATCGCCTTCTTCACCAGCTCGTCCACGCCCTGTGCGGCCACCCGCGCGCCGATCCCGGCCGCATCCAGCTTGGGCGCGCCGCCGGCGCCGGAGGTGTGGCAGCCGGTGCACAGGTTGCCGAAGATGGTCTTGCCGTCGGTGGTGCCGCCGTAGGCCACCTGCGATGCCGCGGCCGCCGCGGCCGCTTTCAGCGCATCCGCCTGCGCCGCGGCGCCGGTGGCGCCGGCATAGACCTCGCCGGTCGGGGCGATGCGGTCGAGCACGCGCTGCTTCGCGGCCGGGTCGGGCGCGTGCTGCACGGTGCCGTTCAGATGGTGCGCGAACAGGATCAATCCCAGGGTCACCGCCGCCAGGAAGGCGATCACCATCGAGAAATGCTTGAGGAATTCCAGGTCGTAATTACGCACGAGCCACCCTGCAAAGTCGTCCGGCCGCAGCCGTCAAACCGCGGATTATTCCAGAACCGGCGCAATGGCGCGAGATCGCGGCCACCAGGCCGGCCGGCAGTGGCCGCCACCCGGCCGGCACCGGGATGGGCTGGGCCGGGTCGTCCGACCCCCCCGGCATCCCCGGAATATCGAAGCTCGGCGAAGCGAGGACATACCGCGCGGTATGTTTTCGCCGCGCCGCAACATGAATGCGCGGTGCGTTGTTTGCAGGTGAAACCAACCGCCGGGGCAAGTCCTTGTTTTCCCGGCCGATTTGAAATTGACCGTTGACAAGTCCGTTCCGTGATGGCGATAACACTAATCTGCGCCCGCATTTTCGCTGGGGTACGGCGGGCGTCGTTGCATTCGGGGAAACCTCGTTGCATTCGGGGAAACCTATGGGGTCGTGTCGGTGCATTGGCACTGGCGGGACGGGTTTTCCGCATCGATCCAGGCATCTCTAACGTTTCGGACCTTGGGGGTTATATGAGCGGCATGAAGCATTCGGGCGGGTCGGCCAGCACGCGGCGCAGCCGCAAGATCAAGGTCGCTCCAATGACCCGCGCGGTGCGCATGGCGTTGGCCGCATCCGTCGCAGCCCTGGCATTCGGTGCCGCCAGCCCCGCATTCGCCGCCCAAGGCAAGATGAGCCACGGCGCGATGGTGGTCGATGCCACCCCGGTCGCCGACCTGACCGTGGTCCGCGACGGCGCCATCCTGGCGGTCGCGCCGCCCTCGTTCGCGGCGCTGGCGATCCACGAATCCGATCCGGGCGACATCAGCATCTACAACGCCGACCCGATCAGCGAAAGCGACTTCAAGTACGACGTCAGCGCGATCAGCGGCTACAGCGATTACGGCACGGTCACGATCACCAATACCGCAGACGGCGAGCTGTATGCCGGCTCGGTGTTCGGCAGCGCGATCGGCATCTACGGCTACTCGCTGAGCGGCGATGTCGCGATCGACAACGCAGGCGCGATCACGGCCTATTCCTATGTCGGCATCGCCGACGGCATCTTCGCCTCGGGCGCGGACGTCGAGGTGACGAACTCGGGCGCGATCGAAAGCTACGGCTACACGTGGTCGGCGGGCATCGAGGCGCAGGGCAGCGATTCGGTCTCGGTCGACAACAGCGGCGACATCAATGCCACCACCGGCGCGTTCGTGCAGGCGGTGGATGGCTACGGCGACGTGGTCGGCTACTCGGCCGGCGGCCAGGCGTTCGGCATCTACGCGACCGCCGGCGAAGGCGGCGCGACCGTCGCCAACAGCGGCGACATCGAGGTGCAGGGCGGCTACGTCGTCGGCATCGAGGTGCAGTCCGGCGGCGACATCAGCATCGACAACAGCGGCGACATCGTCGCCGGCTCGGGCCTGAACACGTACTACAACGGCACCAACTACTACACCTACTACTACGGCACCCAGGTCGCGACCGGCATCAACGCGACCAGCAACGGCGAAGGCGCGCACGTCGGGGTGAGCAACAGCGGCGACATCAGCGCCGACGGCATCTTCGGGGCCAGCGGCATCGCCGCGACCGCGAGCGGGCTGGGCGGCACCGCGAGCGTGGAGAACAGCGGCGACATCGCGGTCTCGCAGAACCAGAAGTACGGCTACGGCGCGTACGGCATCGTGGTGTCGGCGGACGGCGACGGCTCGATCGACAACAGCGGCGACATCGAGGTCTACTCGGGCGGCGTGGCCAACGGCCTGGCGGCGCTGTCGTTCGCGGGCGACGCCAGCGTGACGAATTCGGGCGACGTCGGCGTGGTCGCCACCGCGACCGGCTACTACGGCGCGACCGGCATCCTGGCCTTCGCCGGCAACGGCGAGGCGCACGTGGACAACAGCGGCAACGTGTCCGCGTACTCGGCGGGCATCCTCGCCGTCTCGACCCGCGCGGTGGACGCGCAGGGCCAGCAGGGCGTGACGGTCGACAACAGCGGTTCGCTGTACGCGAACGGCAAGTACGCCTACGGCGTGTTCGCGCAGTCCTCCGGCGGCGACGTGGAGGTGACCAACCACGCCGGCGGCGAGATCGGGTTCTATTCCTATCTTGGCAACGGCTTCGGCGTGCTGGGCATCGCCCAGGGCGATGCCGATATCGACAATGCCGGCGGCACGATCGCGGGCTATGCCTACGGCCAGTCGGTAGGCGTGTTCGGGCTGTCGTATGCGGGCGACGTGAGCGTCTCCAACAGCGGCTCGATCTCGGCGATCACCGGCGGCGACGCCGCGGTGGGCGTGTTCGCGCGCGCCGACTACGGCACCGCCCTGGTCGACAACAGCGGCGACATCTACGCGGGCGTGGAGGGCGTGAACGGCTTCGTCGGCGACGTCGCCTACGGCATCCTCGCGCGCGGCGCCTATGTCGGCGTCAGCAATTCCGGCAGCATCGACGCGCTCGGCTTGTACTACGCCACCGGCATCGCGGCGAACTCGTACTACGGCACCGTGGTGCACAACACCGGCGGCAGCATCAGCGCCTGGGCGCTGGGCGAAGCCACCGGCATCGACGCGCAGGCGCTGTTCGGCTATGCGGTGGTCGACAACGCCAGCGGGATCGAGGCGGTGGGCCTGTACGCCGGCGCCACCGGCATCAGCGCGGTCGTCGCCTATGGCGACGCCGTGGTCCACAACAGCGGCGACGTCTACGCCGGTTCCATCTACGGCGATGCGATCGGCATCTACGCCTATTCGGTGGCGGGCGACGCCGGCGTCCAGAACAGCGGCGCCATCAGCGCGGTGTCCTACTACGGCCTTGCCGACGGCATCTTCGCCTCGGGCGCGGACGTCGAGGTGGCGAACTCGGGCGCGATCGAGACCTACGGCTACGCGTGGTCGGCCGGCATCGAGGCGCAGGGCTCGGATTCGGTGGCGGTCAGCAACAGCGGCGACATCAGCGCCAGCAGCTCGGGCTTCTACCAGGTCTACGCCTATTCGTTCGCCGACAACGCGGGCGGCGTCGTCGCCTACGCGCCGGGCGAGCATGCCTTCGGCATCTACGCGACCGGCGGCGAAGGCGGCGCGACCGTCGCCAACAGCGGCGACATCGAGGTGCAGGGCGGCTACGTCACCGGCATCGAGGTGCAGTCCGGCGGCGACATCGGCATCAGCAACAGCGGCGACATCGTCGCCGGCTCGGGCCTGCACAGCGCGGCCTATTACAACCCCGACACCTACACCGCCTACTACGTCTATACCGGCACCCAGGTGGCGACCGGCATCAACGCGACCAGCAACGGCGAAGGCGCGCACGTCGGGGTGAGCAACAGCGGCGACATCGTCGCCGACGGCATCTTCGGGGCCAGCGGCATCGCCGCGACCGCGAGCGGCCTGTACGGCACCGCCAGCGTGACCAATACCGGCGACATCACCGCCTCCCAGTACGTCGGCAACGGCTACGGCGCGTTCGGCATCGTGGTGTCGGCGGACGGCGATGCGGGCATCAACACCAGCGGCACGATCGCGGTGACCTCGGGCGGGACCGGCTACGGCGCGGCGGCCCTGTCGTTCGCGGGCGACGCGATGGTGATCAACTCCGGCGACGTGAACGTCGAAGCCAGCACCGCCGGCAGCAAGTACTACGGCAGCTACGGCTTGCTGGCGTTCGCCGGCAACGGCTACGCGGCGGTGAACAACAGCGGCTCGGTCTCGGTCAGCAACGAAGGCATCTTGGCCGCGCCGTCGCGCGCGGTGGACGCGCAGGGCCAGCAGGGCGTGGGCGTGGTCAACAGCGGCTCGCTGTACGCCGACGGCAAGTACGCCTACGGCGTGTTCGCGGTCTCGACCGGCGGCGACGTGCACGTCAACAACACCGCGACCGGCGAGATCGGCTTCTACTCCTACCTCGGCTATGGCACCGGCATCCTCGCCGTGTCCGAAACCGGCGATGTCGGCATCGGCAACGCCGGTGCCATCGAAGGCTACGGCTATTCGCAGGGCGTCGGCATCTTCGCGCGCTCGAACGGCGGCGACGTCGGCATCAGCAATAGCAGCAGCGGCAGCATCGACGTGGTGTCTGCGGGCACGGCAGTGGGCATCTTCGCCCGCGCGGACTACGGCACGGCCACGGTAGTCAACGCCGGCGACATCACGGCGTCTGATTTCCCGGATACCCCCTACGTGGGCGATGCGGCTTACGGCATCCTCGCCCGCGGCGCGTATGCCCAGGTCGGCAACTCCGGCAGCGTCCTCGCGGACGGCTACTACTACGCGACCGGCATCATCGCCCGTTCGCTCTACGGCACCACGGTCAGCACTTCGGCCACCAGCGACATCGAAGCCTCCGCGCTGCTGGTCGCGATCGGCATCGAGGGACGCTCGGAATACGGCGACGTGTCGGTGAGCAATGCCGGCAGCATCAGCGTGGAGGGCGTCTACGGCGGCGGCGTCGGCATCCAGGCCTACAGCGGCCTCGGCGACGTGGTGGCCGCGAACACGGGCGACATCGTCGCCAGCTCGACCTACGGCACCGCGATCGGCGTGACCGGCTACTCGGTCGCTGGCAACACCACGGTCTCCAACGGCGGCTCGATCGAGTCGACCGGCGCCTACGGCGCCTATGGCATCGCGGCGCAGTCGTACCTGGGCGACGTCACGGTCGTCAACACCAGCACCGGCGACATCCATGCCGCGGCGCCCAGCCACGCCTACGGCATCTTCGCGCACGCCTACGGCGACGTGACCGTCAACAACGCGGGCCATGTCTCGGCAAGCGCCGACGACGGCGGGATCGCGGCCGCGGTGCTGATGGAATCGCTGTACGGGCACAGCACGCTGAACAACGCCGCGACCGGCTCGATCAGCGTCGACGGCAGCGATGGCGATGCGTTCGCCGTGATCGGCAGCGACGCGGTCGACACCATCAACAACAGCGGCCATCTCTACGGCGCGATCTCCCTGCTGGGCGGCAACGACGTCTTCAACAACCGCAGCGGCGGCGTGTGGGACGTGGCCGGCACCCTGAGCAGCGACTTCGGCGACGGCAACGACACCCTCACCAACCTCGCCGGCGGCGTGGTCACGATCGGCACCGGCGGCGTGATCGCGTTCGGCGACGGCAACGACGGCATCGTCAACGCCGGCAGCTTCCGCCTGAACGGCGGCGCGGTGACCATGGGCGCCGGCACCAACACGTTCAACAACGTCAACACGGTCAAGGCGCTCGGCAACAGCTCGATCGACATGGGCGGCGGCACCTTCACCAATGCCGGCCTGGTCGATTTCCTCGACGGCGCGACCGACGACAAGCTGACCCTGGCCGGCACCCTGGCCGGCACCGGCGGCCTCAACCTCGACCTGAACCTGGCGAACAACAGCGCCGACCAGCTGCAGGTGAACGGCAACGTGGCCGCCAACGCCGTGCAGTCGGTCAACGTCGTGTTCGCCGGCATGCCGACCAGCGCCCATCACTCGGCGGTGTTCGCGCGGGTGAGCGGGACCTCGGTGGCCGGCAATTTCGTCGGCGGGCAGATGATCGGCTACAACGAGCAGGCCAATTTCCTCGACCTCGCGCTCACCGTCAGCAGCCAGATCAATACCGCCAACACCGCCGCCGACGTGTTCTCGATCAACCTGGACGTGGTCGGGCTGAACGACACCGGCACCATCGCCGCGAACGTCGCGTCCGGCGCGGCCGGCATGCTCAACGCGCAGGTCGGCACCTTCAAGCAGCGCATGGGCGTGAACCCGTACGGCGACGCCGGCAAGGTGATGAGCGCGTTCTTCCGCACCTACACCAGCGAAGGCGACGTCAATCCGGACCACGTGGCGGCCAACTTCGGCCAGGGCGGCAACTTCGACTACGACCTCAGCACCTGGGGCCGTGAAGTCGGGGTCAATGCCAACCTGTTCGGCAACTTCCACGCCGGCCTCACCGTCGGCACCGCCGATGGCCGCCAGCGCCTGACCGGTGCCGGCATCGGCAGCAATCGCATGGACGGCATGACCTGGGGCCTGTACGCCACCTGGTTCGCGCCGCAGGGCTTCTACGTCGACGTGTCCGGCCGCTGGATGGCGGTGGACGTGCGCTCGGCCTCGGCGGCCGGCCAGCAGGAAACCCGCGCCCACACCGGCGCATGGAACCTCGAAGCCGGTTACCAGTGGACGCTGGGCGGGCTGTCGGTGGTGCCGCAGTTGCAGTACACCCGCACCGAGGTCCAGGACGTCCGCGCCATCCATGCCGACCGCGCCGTCTTCGAAGGCCATGGCGGCACGTCCGAGCGCGCCCGCCTGGGCGTGGAGGTCAGCAAGACCTTCCAGTCCGGCAACGTCCGCTGGACCCCGTACGGCTCGATCAACGCGATCCGCGAGTTCGATGGCGAGATGGGTTACACCGTCGCCGACAACTTCTTCGGCAGCACCAGCACCGAAGGCACCAGCACCATGGCCGAACTGGGCCTGGGCGTGCAGACCGGCGGCTGGGGCTTCACCCTCGGCGCCAACTGGGTCGATGGCGGCGCATTCAAGAGCACGGTGGGCGGGCAGGCGGTCATTCGCTTCGCCTGGTAAAGCAGGGCGCGGGCCCGGCCAAAACGCCGGGTCCGCCGTTCAAAGTAGTCGGAGTACCCGGTTAAGTGTCGACAGAGAAAACCCCGGACCCAGGTCCGACCCAGGACGGCAACGACAAGCCCGAACTGGACACGGGACTGGACGCGGTCGGTGTTGAAGCCGCCGCCGCACCCGCGCCGGCCAATGCCGGCAAGCCGCCGCGCGACCTGACCAAGCTGAAGGTCGAGAAGGGCTGCTCGCGCGGCCTGGCCGGATGGCTGGGCCAGCACAAGCTGTCGCTGGCGATCACCTCCTACCAGTCGGGCCGCATCTACCTGGTCGGCAGCGACAAGCAGGGCCGGGTGTCGTTCTTCGAGCGCATCTTCGAGCGCGCGATGGGCGTGGTCGGCAACGCGCAGCGGATCTACCTGGGCGGCCTGTACCAGCTGTGGCGGTTCGAGAACGTGCTGCGCCCGAACGAGGTCATCCACGGCCAGTTCGACAAGTGCTACGTGCCGCGCAACGCGCAGACCATCGGCGACCTGGACATCCACGAGCTCGGCATCCAGGCCAACGGCAAGGTCATCTTCGTCAACACCAAGTATTCCTGCCTGGCCGAGCTGAGCCAGACCCACAGCTTCAAGGCGGTGTGGAAGCCGAAGTTCATCAGCAAGCTCGCGCCGGAAGACCGTTGCCACCTCAACGGGCTGGCGATGGTCGACGGCAAGGCCAAGTACGTGACCGCGGTCTGCAGGAGCGACAGCGTCGACGGCTGGCGCGACCGCCGCCAGGACGGCGGCGTGGTGATCGACGTCGAGACCGACGAGATCGTCTGCGAAGGGCTGTCGATGCCGCACTCGCCGCGCTGGCACAACGGCAAGCTGTGGCTGCTCAATGCCGGCACCGGCCATTTGGGTTGGGTGGACTTCGCCACCAAGAAATTCGTGCCGCATACCTTCGTGCCGGGCTTCGCCCGCGGCCTGTCGATCATCGGCAACGTCGCCGCGGTCGGCCTGTCGAAGCCGCGCAACCAGCGCTTCGAGGGCCTGCAGCTGGACGAGGAACTGAAGAAGCGGGATGCCGAGCCGTGGTGCGGGGTGCAGATCGTGTCGCTGGCCAATGGCGACGTGACCAACTGGATCCGCTTCGAGGGCGACATCACCGAGATCTTCGACATCGCCTTCCTGCCGAACGTGAAGAACCCGATGATGATCGGCCTGCGCACCCCCGAGATCCGCGACCTGATCACCTTCGAATCCGACCTGCCGCCGGAGGCGCCCGCCGCATGAACCACGCCCGCATCCTGTTCTGCCTGCTGCTTGCCTTGCCTGCCTCGCAGGCGTGGGCGCAGGCGGCGAAGCCGGCGGCAGCGCCACAGGCCAGGCCAGCGGCGGATCCGGCGGCCGAGGCGTTCGGCGCCTGGGACAAGGATCGCAACGGCAGCCTGTCCCTGCCGGAGTTCCGCGCCGGCTGGCAGCAGGTGCAGCGCACCGCCGAGATGCAGGCGCGCCTGCGCCACCAGTTCGCCACGGTGGATGCCAACAAGAACGGCGCGATCGACCCCGGCGAGTACGGCGGCCTGTTGCTGGTCAAGAACGCCGGCAAGAGCGCGCCGCAGATGTCGGTGTTCGATGCCAACAAGGACGGCAAGCTGGCCTTCCCCGAATACGTGAAGCTCGTGCAGACGCTGGCGCCGCAGGAAGCCAAGGGCGCCGCGAAGTGAAGATCGAGATCGTCCCGGTCTGGAAGCAGGTCACGCCCGAACTGGCGCAGGAACTGATGGCGTTCTGGCGCGACAACAAGGCCATCGGCGACGATGCCGCCGCGGCCGCGCGCGCCTTGCAGGCGGTCTGCATCGCCCGCGACGAAGCCGGCACGCTGTGCGGCGTCGGCACCGCGGTGGTCAAGGTGCTGCCGCGGCTGCGCCAGCCGATGCACTACTACCGCCAGTATTTCGCCAAGAGCCTGCGCGGCCACCACCAGGAACTGCCGTTCTACCTGCGCGCCAAGCAGGTCCTGCAGGACTACAACGCCGCGCGCGAACGGCCGGAGAGCCTCGGCATCCTGCTCGAAGTCGAGAACGGCAAGATCGCCGCCGCCTACCGGCGCGCGCACGAACCGTCGTTCGACGCCACCTTCATCGGCTATTCGCCGCGCGGCCTGCAATTGCGCGTGTCCTATTTCGACGGCGCCGAATTGCTGCCGCCGGCACCGGTGCGCGGCCCGGCAGTGGCCGTGCGCGGCGCGCAACAACACGATCCATCCCGCATCCAACCCGCAAGCCGGCGCGGCAACGTCCGGTCCTGATCACCACGGAACACCCACGGAGAATCGCGCCATGAACGTCCAGATGTCCCTGTTGAGCCTCGCCATCGTTTCCGGGCTTGCCATGTCGGGTTCCGCGGATGCGGCCGGCAACCAGCGCTCCGCCGCCATCGCCCGCGCCAATGCGCTGGTCGCGGGACCCGCCGCGGCGGCGCTGCATCGCGCCAATGCCGACAGCTTCGTCGCCCGCGACGCGGTGGTCGACGCTGACGGCACCGAGCACGTGCGCTACCAGCGCAACTACAACGGCCTGCCGGTGATCGGCGGCGATTTCGTGGTGCAGTCGCGCAACGGCAAGGTCGGCAAGATCAGCCAGACCCTGCGCAGCGCGGCGCGCCCGTCGCTGAAGCCGGTGGTGACCTCCGACCAGGCCATCGTCGAAGCCGGCAGCCGCTTCGGCAGCCATTTCCAGGGCGCCCCGAGCTCGCGCCTGGTGGTCTACGCCCGCGGCGCCAGCCCGGTGCTCGCCCATGAAGTCGTGTTCAAGGGCATCAAGGCCGACCAGACCGAAACCGAAATGCATTATTTCGTCGATGCGCGCAACGGCAGCGTGCTCGACCAGTGGGACGAAGTGCAGACCGCGAAGCCGGGCCCGGGCGGCAACGCTTGCTCTGGCGCCGTGGCCGCGGTCGGCACCGGCAAGTCGCTGACCGAAGGCGACGTGGTCCTGAACACCACCAAGTGCGGCAGCACCTACCAGATGGTCGACATGACCCGCGGCGGCGGCGCCACCAACAACATGGCGATGAAGACCGCCGGCATGGGCAGCGTGTTCTCCGGCACCACCAACATCTGGGGCAACAACCTGGTCAGCAATGCGCAGACCGCCGCCGCCGACGCCCACTACGGCGTGGCCACCACCTGGGACTACTACAAGAACGTGCACGGCCGCTCCGGCATCGCCAACGACGGCCAGGGTGCGGTCAGCCGCGTCCACTACGGCCGCAACTACGCCAATGCCTCGTGGAGCGACAGCTGCTTCTGCATGACCTTCGGCGACGGCGACAACGGCGCCACCATCCTGCCGCTGGTCGCGCTGGACATCGCCGGCCACGAGATGTCGCACGGCGTGACCAGCCGTTCCGCCGACCTGATCTACAGCGGCGAGTCCGGTTCGCTGAACGAGTCCACCTCGGACATCTTCGGCACCATGGTCGAGTACTACGCCAACAACGCGAACGATCCGGGCGACTACGTGATCGGCGAAGAGCTGTACGCGAACAACGCGAACATGAGCAAGGCGATCCGCTACATGTTCAAGCCGACCCTGGACAACTACTCGCAGGATTGCTACGACCCGGCGACCACGCCGACCTTCGAAGTGCACGGCGGCTCCGGCATCGGCAACCACTTCTTCTACCTGCTCGCCGAAGGCGCGGTGGTGCCGGCCGGCTTCGGCGCCGGCAGCTGGGCCAACCTGAGCCCGGCGGCGCTGGTCTGCAACGGCAACACCGCGATCACCGGCATCGGCCGCGCCGCGGCGCAGAAGATCTGGTACCGCGCGCTGACCGTGTACATGACCTCCAGCACCAACTACGCCGGTGCCCGCGCGGCCACCATCAGCGCCTCGACCGACCTGTACGGCGGCGCTTCGGCGCAGACCAATGCGGTCAAGGCGGCGTGGAGCGCGGTCAACGTCAACTGACCCGACCCGCGGCAGGAACGCGAACGGCCCGCGTAAGCGGGCCGTTTCGTTTGGATCGAAGCGACATCGAAGGCGGCGCGCCCGGAGGGGCGAGTCGATGCGCATGCGAACCGCAGGTTCGCGCATCGGTGAGCGCCTGAGCGCTGTGCGCGAAGGCCGGCCCGCTTCCAACAGACGAATGTCTGTTCAATCACGACGAAGCGACATCGAAGATGGCGCGCCCGGAGGGATTCGAACCCCCGACCAATGGCTTCGGAAGCCACTACTCTATCCGGCTGAGCTACGGGCGCGTGCCGTGCGATGACCTGCATCGCGGACGCGCATTCTCGCACGATTGCCTGCCGCCGCGCCGCTGCTAGGCTAGGCGCATGGCCTACGAACGCGATTCCCAGCCGATTCCCGCACCCGAACCGTGCTGGCGCGAACGCCTGCGCCAGTACTGGAAACTGGTGCGCGCCGATCGGCCGATCGGCTGGCTGCTGCTGCTGTGGCCGACCTGGTGGGGCCTGTGGGCCGCGGCGAAGGGCGTCCCGCCGATCTGGCCGCTGCTGGTGTTCTCGCTGGGCGTGTGGCTCACCCGTTCCGCCGGGTGCGTGATCAACGACTACGCCGACCGCTGGCTGGATCCGAACGTCGAGCGCACCAAGTCGCGGCCGCTGGCGACCGGCGCCGTGTCGGGGCGCGAGGCGCTGGCCGTGTTCGCGGCGCTGATGCTGCTCGCGTTCGCGCTGGTGCTCACGCTGAACCGCCTGACGATCTGGATGAGCGTGGTCGGCGTGCTGCTCGCCGCCAGCTATCCCTACCTCAAGCGCTATACCTACCTGCCGCAGGTCTACCTCGGCATGGCGTTCGGGTGGGGCATCCCGATGGGCTTCGCCGCGCTCACCGGCTCGGTGCCGCCGGTGGCCTGGGTGCTGTACCTGGCCAACATCTTCTGGGCCACCGCCTACGACACCTGGTACGCGATGGTCGACCGCGACGACGACATCCGCATGGGCGCGAAATCCACCGCGATCCTGTTCGGCGAGATGGACCTGGTCGCGCAGGGCGTGCTGTACGGCTGCATGTTCTTCGCACTGGCGCTGGTCGGGCGCGAGCTGCAGATGCAGTACTGGTACTGGGTGGGGCTGGCGCTTGCCGCGGTATTGGTGGGCTACGAATTCGCCATCGCCCGCACCCGCCGGCGCGATGCCTGCTTCCGCGCCTTCCTGCACAACAACTGGACGGGGATGGCGATCTTCGCCGGGATCGCCGCGGATTTCGCCTTCCGCTGAGCGTCACGCCACCCGCGCGCAGACCCAGGCATCCACCCGCTGCACGCCCGCCGCGCGCAAGGCCCGCGCGGCCGCATGCAGGGTCGCGCCGGTGGTCATCACGTCGTCCACCAGCACGACATGCGCGGGCAGCGTGGCGCGATCGGCGACGACGAAGGCGTCGCGCAGGTTGCGCTGCCGGGCTGCGGCATCCAGCCGCGATTGCGCGGTGGTGGTCTTGGATCGGCGCAGCGCGCCGCCAAGCAGCGGCAGCCGCAATGCGCGCGCCAGCGGCGCCGCCAACTCCAGCGCCTGGTCGTAGCCGCGCCGGCGCAGGCGCGCGCGGTGCAGCGGCAGCGGGATGATGGCTTCGGGGCGCGGCAGCAATGCGCAACGTTCGGCCATGGCCTGCGCCAGTACCCGGCCGGCGGCGAAGTCGCCGTGGAATTTCAGCCGCGGCAGCAAGCGATCCAGCGGGAAGGCGTAGTCGAATGCGGCATGCGCCCGATCCAG
>Ga0116193_1002078_pt1 | contig 15564 bp, 7 predicted proteins | sample AD_UKC115_MetaG_FD_89892 | JGI IMG/M metagenome (GOLD analysis project Ga0116193, IMG submission 89892) | Active sludge microbial communities of municipal wastewater-treating anaerobic digesters from Hong Kong - AD_UKC115_MetaG | ecosystem: Engineered > Bioreactor > Anaerobic > Digestate | place... | reverse complement strand
TCGAATTATTTTCCCGTGGCCTCAATGAAAAGCAGGTAACGGTAATCAATACCTTCCTTTCCATATCCGGAACGAACCAGGAACGAATCCAGGCTGTTAAAAATTTATTTTCCAAGAATGAATTAGCGGAAGAAGGAATTGCCGAAATAGAATACCTAATAAAAAATTCGAAGGGTATAAATATTCAATTTGACCTTACCCTTGCCAGAGGATTGAATTATTATACGGGGATTATTTTTGAAGCAAAGGCACCCGAATCCGTAAAAATAGGCAGCATTGGCGGGGGTGGCCGGTATGATGACCTGACGGGGCTTTTTGGAGTTCCCGGTATTCCCGGAGTAGGAATAAGTTTTGGGGTGGACCGGATTTATGATGTAATGGAAGAACTTAATCTATTTCCCGAGGGGTTACAAAAAGGTACCCCTGTATTATTCACCAACCTGGGCGAGGAGGAAGTTACTTATTGCATGCCTCTGATGCATCAATTAAGAAAGGCAAATATTGGCTGCGAATTGTATCATGAAAAAGCCAAATTAGATAAACAATTTAAATATGCGCACAAATCGGGTACGGGTTATTGTATTGTAATTGGCAGTAATGAGCTGGCAGGGAAATTAGCCACGGTAAAAGATTTAACAACCGGCCATCAGGAAACCATGAGCAGCGATACACTTATTTCCTATCTTTCCACACGAATAAAAAATACGAATGAATAAAAAAATTTTCTTTTCAATTCTTGTTTCTTTAGGCTTGTTAACCACTTTTTCGTCCTGTTCCAAAAAGACCAATAAGGAGGGCCGGTATATTCCGCAGAAAGCGATTGCGGTTCTTCATATTAACGGCGCTTCTATTAACCAGAAATTGCCCTGGGATGAAATTAAAAATACCAGCCTGTTTAAACGGATGATGGAAGACAGTACCCTTCCTGCAAAAATAAAACCGTTATTGGAGAACCCAGACTCGAGCGGGATTAGTATCAAAAATAATGTGCTGTTGTTTTTCATGAACGACTCCTTAGGGCAATACGCAGGGGCAGAGGGAGCCCTGGTTAATTCCGATGCTTTTGAAAAATTAGTAAAAGAGGACACAAATGGAAAGCTCAACTTTTCAGAATCGGAAGGAATGCATATTGGCACTGGGAACGGTATGGCGCTGGCATGGAATAAAGAAAGATTCCTGTTTGTAATTGGTATCCCAAAACAAGGGAACCAATGGGGAGCTAATAATAATTCTTTCTCATCAAAGGATTCTATGCAAGAGCCGGAAGAATCCGTAAATAATAATAGAAATTATGGCAGCCTGGCAAAGCAGGTATTTAATATCAAAGAATCGGAAAGCCTCGGTTCTGATGAAAAATTCACTGAACTTGTTTCCGATAATGCCGATTTGCATGTTTGGATAAACAACGAAGAATTAAGCAGCAGTCAAATGAGTGAAATTCCTTCCGTGGGGCCGCTCAACATGCTCAACTTCACCAAAATGACGAAGGAAGCAAGGGCCACCGCCTCCGTCCATTTCGAAAATGGAAAGATTGTTGTTGATTTTAAAAATTTCATGAATAAGGAGGTGGCTGATTTATTGGCAAAAAATCTGAAAAGCCAGGGTGATGCAGATATGTTAAAACGAATCCCAACGGATAACCTGGCATTGCTATTGCAATTTTCCGTAAATCCTGAAATCATAAAGGGATACCTGAAATTGCTTGGGGCAGACGGCTTTGCCAATATGGGAGCCGGAATGATGGGATTCTCCATCGATGATCTAATTGCTGCAAATGCAGGTGATTTTATTTTTTCGGTTTCGAATATAAAGGCAGATTCCACTTTCCCCAAAGCTGATTACCTTTTTGCTTCTGCTATTGGCAGCAAATCGGAATTTGAAAAAGTAATGGCGGGGGTTACGAAAATGATGAAAGTTTATAACTCTTCTCCCACGGCCGATAGTACAAAGGAAAAACCAAAGGCCCCCTTTACATACAATAAGAGTGAAAAATATTTTGCATTGGGATCTGAACAACCCGTGGTAGATGCATTTTTAAATGGAGGGAAATCATTCAGCTCACCCATTTATGATAAAATTAATTCGGGGCCGGGTGGCACGTATATAAACTTCAGCTACATCATGGGGGCCATGTCGCCCTTAGCATCAGACAGTTTCTCCCATGAAATTTTGGATGCATCCAAACTGGTATGGCAGGATATGATTGCTTATACCGAAAAATTTAACGGACGCAGTTTAAAAGGGCATATTGATATTAACCTGGTGGATAAGAATACCAACAGTTTAAAACAGCTTAACCGCTATTTTGATAAATTGGGAATGATTTACATTCAAAAAGAAATGGAACCTAAGCCAGTCCAGGGTATTGCCACGCCGGCGGCAACCTCCCAATATTAATTCTTAATTTCCCCAAAGGCCGCCTTTTACCTGGCGGCCTCTTTAATTATGCAAATACAACTCCAACAACTTCAACCGGTGTATTTAGAACAGGAAAAACTTGTTGGATCGGAGATTTGGAATACCCAACAATTTTTTGAAAGTGGTTCCCTTGTTGAAATTGTGGCAGCCAGTGGAAGAGGGAAATCTTCGTTTATACATTTCCTTTATGGTTTAAGAAATGACTACCAGGGAAAGATTTCCCTTGAGGGTGTTGCCCCTGATGCATTCAACTACAAACAAACTGCCTTATTAAGAAGCAAAAAGCTTTCTATTGTTTTCCAGGATTTGAAGTTATTTGAATCTGCTACCTGTTTGCAAAATATCCTGGTAAAAAATGCACTCACCGGGTTTTCCAGTACCGATGCGATTGAGGCTATGGCAGAAAGATTAGGTGTAAGAAACAAACTCGCCGCCATGGCAGGAAATTGTAGTTACGGTGAACGCCAGCGTATCGCCATCATCCGGGCTTTGCAGCAACCCTTTGAATTTCTGTTATTGGATGAACCGTTTAGCCATTTGGATGAGATGAATCGAGAAAAGGCGTTGGACCTAATCCTGGAAGAAACAAAAAAACAAAATGCAGGAATAGTTCTTGCAGACCTGGAAACTAATCCGTCCTTCCCTGCAACTAAAAGATTGAAATTATAATGGCTTCCTATAAAGATATCGCCCCCTTTATTGATACCGGAAGAAACCGGGGTAGCCGAATTTTTGGTTATACCGGTTTAGGAATTGGCACCCTATTACTTTTAAGCTGCTTACAATTCTACCTGGACATTAACCAGTTAATAAAGGAAAAAAGTCTGCGAAAGGATGGCTTTGATTTTATATCTGTAACGCGGGAAATCACCAATGAGAATATGGGTAAGGACAACCGGCTCACGCTGGCAAACCTGCAGGAAATAAAATCGGCACCCGGCGTTGAGGATGCCGCACCGCTCATCAGCAACCAGTTTAGAGCCAAGGTTAGTGCAGGGAATGTAATCCCATTCTCGACTGACATTTTCCTGGAAGCAATAAACAACAACTTTTTAGATACACTTCCCCCAGGGTTTATTTGGCAGGAAGGGCAAAACAATATTCCAATTATCCTATCCTCCGAATTCCTGGAGATGTACAACATTTTTGCGCCTACCCAGGGGCTGCCTCAGATTTCGGGCGAAAGTGCAGCCAGCCTGAATGTTCAATTGGAATGTTTTACCATTACCGGTGTTGAAGGATTTCGAGCCCATATTGTAGGTTTGAGCGATCGGATTAATTCGGTGCTGGTTCCGGAGAACTTCCTTATTTGGGCGAATAAAAAATTTGGCCAAAGTGAAAACGCTCCCTTTTCACGTATCTATATAAAAACCCGGGATGCAAATAACCCCAACCTGCTTCAATTCCTGGATAAAAAAGATTACCATGTAAATAAAGAGCGGACGCGATTTGGCCGAATTAAACAGGTATTGCAGGGAATCATTGCCGGACTGGGCTTGTTTGCTATTTTGGTGATAGCCCTTGCCATCCTGCTATTTGCATTTTATTTACAACTCCTGATTTCGAGAAGCAGAGATAATCTGAGGCTGATCGTAACGTTGGGTTATGAGCCCGGGTGGGTGGGGAAGCAGGTTAGCAAAAGATGGGTTCCGGCTTATGGTATCATTGTTCTCATCGCCTTATCCGGCGCCCAAATATTGCATTCCATTTTTAGAACATCCGTACATAGCGGAATGGACCGGATGAGCTTCCCTATCAGCATCTATACCTTTGCGTTAGGATTGATAATTTTCTGCGTGTGTGCCGTCATAAATTCATATCTCCTACGGAAAGAATTACGGAGGTTATAAACCTTCATAAATTGCTGCAATGCCCTGTCCCACCCCAATACACATGGTTGCCAGCCCGTACTTCACTTTTCTGCGCCTCATTTCATGCAATAAGGTAGTGGAGATTCTGGCGCCACTGCACCCCAGGGGATGTCCAATTGCAATAGATCCTCCGTTTACATTCACTTTCTCCAGGTCGAGGCCCAATTCGTGAATACATGCAATACTTTGCGAGGCAAAAGCTTCATTTAATTCTATCAACCCCAAATCGCCAATAGAAAGGCCCGCCCGTTTCAGCGCTTTTTGCGATGCGGGAACAGGACCAATACCCATTATCGCCGGATCCACGCCGGCAACCGCCATAGACACAATCCGTGCCAAGGGCTTTATGTTATATTTTTTAAGCGCCGATTCAGTGGCTAAAAGTAAGGCAGCGGCTCCATCATTAATCCCGCTGCTATTGCCGGCGGTTACCGTACCGTCTTTAATAAAGGCCGGTTTCAACTGGGCCAGTTTTTCCATGGAGCTAAGCCGGGGATGTTCATCCTTTTCAAACTCATAATTCATCTTACCAGAAGTAACGGTAACAGATACCAGCTCATCACTCCACTTCCCCGCAACCTGTGCATTTTGATATTTTTGCTGGCTTTCCAAGGCGAACTCATCCTGCGCATGGCGGCTGATATTCCAGCGTTTGGCTACATTTTCTGCCGTTTCCCCCATACCGTAAGGATAATATTTTTCCGAAAGCGCCGGGTTGATGAAACGCCAGCCCATGGTCGTGTCGAAAATTTCGGGTTTACGTTGAAACGCAGTACTGGCTTTGGGCATTACAAAGGGGGCCCGCGACATACTCTCTACCCCACCAGCAATCATCAATTCTCCATCACCAACCATAAGGGATCTGGCTCCATCCATGATGGCCTGCAAACCACTGCCACAGAGTCTGTTTACGGTATTTCCGGGAACAGAGACCGGCAATCCCGCCAACAAAAGAGCCATGCGCGCTACATTTCTATTATCTTCCCCACTTTGGTTAGCAGCACCCGCTATTACATCCTCAATTTCTGCCGGATTGGCATTGGGGTTGCGATGTAGTATAGCCCTGATCACATGGGCCAAAAGGTCATCGGGCCGGCTATTGGCCAAAGCCCCGCCATACTTTCCTACCGGCGTACGTACCGCATCTACTACATAAACAGTTTGCATAAAATCTGGGTTAAAATATAGCCGGGAATGAGCCGGCTCCAAGTTGCCAAAGTTAGTATGATTATCTTTGCAGAATGGCAGACCACAGGAATATTAGAGAATTAGACCTCACCGAATTAAAAGCCTATTTTGAAGCGATTGGAGATAAAAAGTTCAGGGCCATGCAGGCTTACGAATGGCTTTGGAAAAAGAATGCACGCAGTTTTGATGAAATGAGCAACCTCTCCCTTGATTTGCGGAAAAGGCTGGCCGAAGATTTCTCATTCAATTCTATAAAAGTTGACATTACCCAACAAAGTGCCGATGGAACCCTTAAATCAAGGTTCATCACCCACGATGGTCATCTAATGGAGGGGGTCGTCATCCCTACCGAAAAAAGGAATACGGCCTGCGTATCTTCCCAGATAGGCTGTAGCCTTAGTTGTAAATTTTGTGCTACCGGGCAAATGGACAGAAAAAGAAACCTGCATTTTGATGAAATTTACGACCAGGTTGCCATTCTGAATGAGCAAAGCCTTGCCCATTACGGAACACCGCTCAGCAATATTGTGTTTATGGGGATGGGCGAGCCCCTTTTAAATTATAAAAATGTAAACCGTGCAATTGAACGGATTACCTCGCCCGATGCCATGGGCATGAGCCCAAAAAGGATTACGGTTTCCACTGCCGGAGTTGCCAAAATGATCCGGCAATTAGGGGATGATGAAGTTCGATTTAACCTGGCTCTTTCCCTTCATGCAGCAACAGATGAAAAACGTAACCGTATCATGGGAATTAATGAAACGAATAATATTGATGCACTCGTAGATGCCTTGAATCATTTCTACCAGAAAACCAAGAACGATATTACGCTGGAATACGTATTACTAAGAGGTGAAAACGATAGCCTGGAAGATGCTGAAGAACTGGTGAAAGTGTACCGGAAAATTCCAACCCACCTGGTAAATGTGATCGAATATAACCAGGTAGAAGGAATCCATTTCACCAAATCGGATGAGGATAGCACCCAGGCGTTTACAGATTACCTCGCCGGCAAAAGAGTAAATGTAAGAGTGCGGAGAAGCAGGGGCAAGGACATAGATGCCGCATGTGGCCAACTCGCTAATAAATAAATTTTCTTAATAAACGGATGCATTCTTTCTCCAAATATGATAGGGGCATTGGGGTATGAGTTACGAATTATGAATTACGAGGTACGAATTACGAGTTACGAATTACGAGGTACGAATTACGAGGTACGAATTACGAGGTACGAATTACGAGTTAGGAATTACGAGTTAGGAGTTTGTGGGATGAAAATTTAAAAAAATGCGTTGCAAATCATTAAGCAAGTCAAATAGTACAAAGATTTATATCCCGAAGTAAAGGGGGAGTTTAAAAGGCAGGGTAACCCAAAGAAGTCCAAACCCAAAAATTAAACATAACAGCCAGATTTACACCTTAATAGAAAAAAAGAGTGCTCGAATTGGGGATATTTTAGTTTGAAAACATAATAAATCAATCAATTTTAAGTTATTATGAAGCAAACCCCTGTTAACCTGGGAAAAACTACATGAAGCACCTTCCTTTCATTCTATTTCTCATAGCAATATTCTCATTTTCCAAATTATCGGTGGGGCAGGATGTGATTCGTCAACAGCCTTGTGAAGATTCCTATATTAAACATGAAGTGGACAGTATTAAAGAATTAATGTCAACTAAAGGATTTGTTGTTGTGAAGGAAGCTTCTATGGAAATGGTAAGCGAGTATGAAATGCCTATTGTTGTTCCGCTTACGGCAGGTTCCTGGTATCAGTTTGTATTTATTGGAGATATCGGTTCCCGCCTTTATGAAGTAAGAATGTACGACTATGAAGAAAGGCAGGTTGCTTATGAAAAGAAGATGTGGGGCGATGTGGATGGAAATGTAATCAGCTTCGACTATATCCCCAAGGTTTCGGAATATCATATGATAAAACCCGTCCAAATTAATAAAAAAAAGAAAAAGGTATGCGGGTATGTGATGTTGTTGAAACGAGTTGCATAAAATACATCGTTTATAGCTTCCCTGTTTCCACCTGCGGGTGGATTTTTTGTTTTCCGTATTAAAAAAACCGAATGCCGGATGTTCAGGTCCAGGAAGTATTGATCCGAGGGTGAATTGGCGGATTTTGCATGAAGGTTACGGGTGGCTATCAAAAATAGCAGAGATAGACATCAATTCTCATTAAGAATTCACCCAAATTTCAGTTATCCAATTGCATTGGATGGGGCACTAAATAATAATATTCCATTTCTAAAGTTTCTTTAGTTCATTCTCCTGGCTAAAATTAAAACAAGTTATATTTTCGCCCCCGGGGTGGGGGCAGCAAACCGTCAGAAAAATCTGCGTTTTCCGGCTAAACCGAAGGCTTCAATGGGTAACCCTAACACTTAATTCGGGGACCCCTGAACCCCAACTAATAATCAGGGGCTATTGAATACAACAAAAGGCAATAAAGATTAAATGAAAAATATTAGCATGCAGGAACTCCACCAGTTATGAAAAAAAATTATTCCAGTGAACTATATTACTTTCCTGGCAACTTATTTAGAAATTTAATTTCTTTGATTCAGCGTCTATCCTGCCCGGAGAATGGTTGGGAATAGTAAACGCATGGCCCCAACCAATGACCTAAAATTCAACTTCTTTCTTTCGCCACATAGATTTACTTCGCCCGGCATATTTTCAACTTCTTTTTTCTGGGTTTGGGTATTGCCGAATTTGTAAATCCTTGTTGTTGTTGAATAAATTGCTATTGTCCGTGTCGTGTTGACCTGTGCGGTTGGGTATTTATTATTTTCAGAAAGGAAGCCAACTTATTTAATTACTCACTTCATAATTGATTTTAATGGAACCCACGGATCGCTTTGCTTAATTGAATTAAAAAAAAGTGTAGTGGGGAAAAATAAAAAATTCAGAAGGGGCGGCAATGAGTGCCTGCTTACATGTTCACCGTTTGAAACTTAGTCTGAATGTTGCTCACCTGACCAGGTAGTTTACTACCTGTTTAAGGTTTGGTTATCTGAGCTTGTGCAGCGTTTCATTTTATCATTGACAATAACATACCTCTTTTTGCAAACCCTAGAACTGACGAGGTATATCGTACTCAATTTTTTCCACTTTGAATTTTGCGTAATTATAATCTCCCTTCTCAAGTTTCCAGGTAGCCTCTATAGTTGTGGGAATAACTATGCCATTAATTTCTTTATATTCCGATAATTTCCCAACCCAGGTTTCCAAATTTTCATTTCCCATATACCGCTTCGTCTCAATCTGGGTAATCTCTCCCAAATCATTAAAGGTTACAATGTAAGAAACCGTAAGATTGGTGCTGGTGAAATTAAGTTTCGAAGATAAATTATCAATCGATATCCATTGTAAATTCTTACTTGGCAAAAGATTTGTAGGAAACCAAACACTTTCACCGAGCCAACGCAGTAATTCGCCTTGATTATATTTATCGCCTTTCCCGTCCACTAAATTAAAAACCGACAATAGGGATACGACCAGCCTTCCCTTTCCGGAAATATACATATCCCTTGCTGTAAACAGGGCGGTACTGCCCTTCCAAATAAAACCCGGATTTTCAGTTGTAAAATATTGCTCGCCTTTAATGCTAACAAAATCCTTGTTTGGATCTGTTTTGAATTGCCCAATATGGGTAAGCCTGACGTAGCTAATGTAGGGCTGCCCGTTTTTTAAAGCATATTTAAAATAACGTTGTACCGGTTCAGGTAAATCCGGGAGCATTTTATTGTCAAAAGTCTTGTTTGGAATATACTTTGATTGAGCAAACAGTTCCCTTACCTCATTCCTGAATTGATTTAGAAGTAAGATTTTTCCTGAAATTAAAATAATCGCAATTAGTCCAATGATCGATAGAATAATTATCATGTATCGTTTCAGTTTCATGAAAGAGGTATATTGATTTGCAAATGCTGCTACCCAAAAATATCTCCCGCATTATAAACCATGAACCCCCGGCGGAAAAGCTACAGGCCATACTGTAAAAGACCGGAAATCACGCAGAAATAAAACAATAAAGCATAAACACTAAAAAATAGCAGGCCATCAGAAGGAGACAATTCACAAGAGGGGAACAAGTTTAACCTCTTCTTCCATTTAAAGACAAATTTAATGGGGGCAAATGAATAGGGCTCCCGTAAAAAATAATCCCAGACTCAAACCTAAACTACTGCGGTTTCATCTCCAAATTGTCTAAAATCTTTCTACCAGAATTAATCCCTAACCAATCAATAATCTCCCCTTCTTTAATCCAATTTCCTACGGCGCCAGTGAAATCCTCAATTGTATCCCGGCGCGGGTATTGGTGGTGGGTGCACTGGATGAAATATAAGGAACCACCTTCCTCCTGTCGTAATAGAATTTGATATTTATCCGGTTATTCAGGAAATAATCGATCGTGGGGCTGATGGTAATTTCGCGGCTGCCGCCGGTTGCAAAATTATTATCCTGATCGAGCCGGCTATTGGCAGTAACGTTATCGCGTATCCTGAAATCTAACCGGAAATTAATCTCATTCTCCAATTTATTGGATGATTGATTTTTTGAACTGAGGAACTTAGGCCATTTCAACCCAAATGGCATTGGCAATCCGCGCTTACGGTACCCGGCACCCACAATAAACTCAGTACTCCGTACTTCGCTCAGTTGGAAATCGTAAAGGCTCAAACTTAATTGTCTGGTTTTGGTATATTCAAACTTCGCCTGCAACTGGTTTACAAATTGCATATCCACGCCAATCAATGGAGAGAACTGTTCCTGGATTGTTACATTCGGAACCAGGAAATAAGGTATAAAATTTTTGGATATAGTGTCGTAGAATGAGGGGTAGCCATAATGCGATACATCCTGGTACAACAAAGCAGAAGTAAAGCCATTCATGCTCAAATTTCCATTATAGCCATGCGAAAGCGTAAAATTGGTAAATATTTTCTGCAGCCCTTTAATCCGGGTAAGCCCTGTAAAATCAATCTTCCAATTGGGTTTTGGCATAATGGCCCGGAACGGATTGGAGCGAATATTCGGGTTATTTTGCTTAATTAAAGCCACTTTCTCCGGATCCTGGCCGGTATAAGCTGCAATAAAGGAAGGAATCAACACATCCACCGCATATTTTCCATACCCGTAATAATAGCCATCAGCACCCTGGGTTTGGCTATACGGATTGGATGTGCCCAATCGTTTTGACAGGATCTGCCTGTAATTCTGGAACGTTTTAAATGTTTCGGAAACTCGGTTGGGATCGTATTTTCCAAACAATGTTTTAAACGCAATATAGGTTACATCAAAACCACCTCCCGTATAGGGATTAAGATGCAGGAATTTCTTAAGGTTATTTCCTGCTGCGGAAGTATCAATATACCGGAAGGTTTCAGAATAATTCTTGCTGAATGTTTTACTTAGGTTAACCGTAATGTTAAGGTCGCGTACCGGTTCCAGGGTAGCCGAAAGCGTTATCCGCTGATCGAAGTTTTGCTGGAATAATGAATTAAAGGTGGAATCCCGCGTGATCACACCCGATGCCGCCTTTCTATTTAGCCAGGTAGTATCCGGCTGCCGGCCAAAGATGAAATCCCATCCAGGTTCCGAACTTCTCCAGTTCTGCCCAAAAAATTGTGTGCTGTCTATATATCCGGGCAAGCGGGTATTTCCCGTTTCTGAAATGGAGAAGTTCACCTGTTTAAGGCTGGTCAGTAATTTTCCAAAAACTTTTGGAACCGGCGACCAGTAAGGCGTTGCAGTTTGATCTACAATCCTGCGCTTTTTCAGTTTCTTTTTGCCCGATTTGGTGGTTACTGAATCCTTCACAATCTTCACCCGGTTTCTCCATTTTTCACGGTCTTCAATTTTTGAAGGTTGATCGAGTGCTTTCAGCCATTTACTTTTTTGGTACAACCGGGTAAAATCAAGTTGTACGGTTCCTTCCTTCTGCTGGCCATTTTCAATAAAATTACCAAGGTCCACGGCAAGCCTCGAAGCTCCAATCCAGCGGTACACCGCCTGGTATTTTACATTCACTGTGGTCCAGTCTAAAAGTGGAAATTTAGCCGTAGGAAGGGTATAATTCAGGTTCGCTGTTTGGTAGAAGATCGTATTTCTTCCTCCTTTCAACAGGTTATCCCAAATGGTATCCTTCTTCTGCTTTGTGTTTAACCTGCCAGCCGGTTCATCAACACGCGAATTATTGGTGGCAGTATAATCCAAAATGATGGACCGGGTAAAGTTCCAGCGAAGAATATAATCCCGTTGGAAGGTGAAGTACTTATCGTATGTTTCCGGTACTTTGTATTTATCATCACCCACACTTCGGGGCCTGATAGCGCCGAACTGGCGGTTAAGGTCGGCCCGGAAACTTAACTGGGAAGGAACATAATTAAAATTAAAATCCTTTATCAGGTCGAACCAGTGCTTTTTATCCTTCTTGAAGAAATTCTTAAACGGTTCAACATACTTAGGTTGCGGGGCAAAGTTATACCCCAGCGCACCCCGGTGTCTTGTTACCTCATTATTTTCAATAAGTGGGTTATGGCTCTTGGTTTGAATATAGGAATAGCTTACATCAAAATTTGAGATATCATAAATCCGGTTCTTTGATCCGTTGGTTTTATTTTTCTTTACGTTGGTGAAGTTGATGGTTTTAGTGGACGTGAAATCAACTGCTACATCCTTGATAGAGTCCCTTTCCGCTTTTGTTGCCGCACCGTTTAATTTATCCTTCAAATGAATATCCTGATCGTATGGATCGTATTGGGGCATGGAAACAGACTGGTTGTAACTGGCATAAACCGGGATCGACATACCCCAGCTTTTGGGAAGCAGTTTACCCATTTCCAGGTTGGTGGCTACATCAAACTGGAAGAAATTATCGCGATACCGTTCATTCACTTTTTGCTCCAATGTTCCAAATCCCTGGGTATGCATATTGGCGGAAACGGATAGGGTTCCCAAATCGGCCAGGTTAACATCTACCCTTCCTAAAGCAGCATAACCGCCTTTTTCATCCATCGACGACATCCGCAGTTCGTTCACCCATATTTCCCCGCAGGCTACGGGTTTCTTTGTATTTTCCACCCCAAGTAAAATACCCCGTATTTCACCCAGGTTTGGATTCCCCATTACCGAGTATTCCTGCCCGTTAGCCATCAATTCCCGGTATATCTGGGTAATAGGAGTGGATGAAAGGTTTCGATGTTGCTTTAACCGCGTGAGATCCTGCAGATCGAGATCAAGAGAATTTCGTGGGTTCCACAACGAATCGTTATAAGCATCGCTATCAGGATTAAGCCCTAAATCGGTGGGAGTCAGAATCAATGGGATCCGGATTTCATAATAGTTGTTTACAAAATCGGTACCCATTCTAATAACCGCTGTCAGGTCCCCATCTTCCACATTTGTAATCTGCGACACGGATTTTTCTGCATGGATGTACATGAGCAGTTTTTTAAACTGCCTGAGGTCGCGATTTCCAAAGGTTTGAAAAACAGCTTTTGCATCCCCCTGGCGGAGCGAACAAAATTGAAGGCTCATCGACTGTTCGTTCTGCAACAAATTAACCCCGTTATTGCTTAAGGTTTGCACTCGTTGAATTTCGCGTGGGGTGCGGTATGGCAAGGGGGTACGCTTATCGTTCTCTTCAATATTCACAGCGCCTACATTAAAGGTAGTGCTGGATGCATCGGAATATAGCCCGGTCGAATCAACCTTATATTGGAATTTGCGCCAGATATTCCGGGTGAGTTGAAGTTCTCCAAAACGAAGTACTACACTATCCTCAAAATCGGTGAGGAACATCCGCATAAACCGGATGGATTTAAAATCGGGGATATTTCCCACTTTCCGGTTGTATTGCGAAATAGGAATCCGGAACTGATACCAGATTTCATCGCGGGTCTGGCCATTTACCAGGTTAACAGAAACACTTTTCTTGTCAACAATGTAATTCTGTCCAATTTCCATTTCCGGGTTTCCATTGGGCTTAATATTTACGATATACTGGAAATATTCTTCTGTTTCGCCCAGGGTATTGTCTTTATTCATATCCTCGGCATCCGGATAAAGGGTGGCAGCCGTTGAAAATTCGGACCCCGAATTAATGGGTGAGTTTCCATCCGTATTATTGAAATCTCTATAACGTTCAAGGATACCCGAATTCCCATTAAACCGACTATCCCTGTAATTTACATAGTCATCAGAAGAAGGATCTGCAAGGGCTTCCTGGTAAACCCGGGATCCTGTGCCAAAGTTTGCAGCCAGTTGTGCCAGGTAGGCCTGCCTCCGTTGTCCTTCCTCCACATCTGTTAACCCATCGAGGCCCACATCCTGAAATATGCGATCTTCGGCAATATTGCTGAAGGCATTGGTAACCTGAATGGGGTTGCGTGGAACTTTACCCCAAATAGTAGAATCCTCCGGTGCCGGGGCATTCGGGGTGCTCAACCCATTTTCATAAAACCGCCTGCCGTCTTTCAGCACATCTTCCGAAATATTTCCCAGGTTAAAGTATAACTTACCTCCGGTGGAACTGGTAGCATTGGGGTTCCTTGGAGTATTAATAAACGGATCCTGCACCCAGAATTCAATAAACTCGATATTACTGGTTTCAAAATCGGTTTGATCAAGGCTTCGCATTAAACCGCCAAACCTCGATTTGGGATTGAGCAGTTTCCCATCCGCAGTTACACTCCCTACTGCATCATCGTAGTTATAAGGTCCGCGATACATAGGATAATAGGCCAGATCGAAAGTTACAAGTTGGCTTTCTCCAAATCCGGTGGTGCGTTGAGGGAAGATTTCTTTCTGATAAACCTGTCGTACCCGCGGATCGCTAAGTTCCTCTGCATTATTTCCCAGCGGATTGTTTGGACCTTTATATTGTTGGAGGGTTTGTTCAATTTGATACCATGCCAATTTAGCGCGGTTCTTTCCATAATCCAGATTATTACTCAGTGCACCTTCGGGAAATAAGGGGCTACCCGAAACGGTAGTAGCGCCTACAGGTACAGAGGAAGTCATCCAGCTTATTAGGGGAAAACGCAAATCAATTCCCGATTTACTGCCTTCAAAATCATCGATATAAATCAACCCGTTGGATCCCCTGCCAATTTGGGGTGCGTGACCCGGTTTTAAATAAGCTCCCTCGAGGTAAACGCTAACATTCGATGGCGTGGTGGTAGAATAAAAAGGAAGTTTATCCAATAATTTAGTAAGCCTTGGGGTTTCTTTCCGGTAATTCAGATCCAATCCATACATGGTATTGCGGATGGGATCTTCATTATAATTAACCTTGGTAAAGAAGGGCCGTTCGCCAAGGCGAACGATGGTTCCTCCAATACTGAATTGTTCTTTGGCTGTATTTCTAAGAAGGTAATCCAGGCGGAGGCCAAGATAGTTTCGTTGTTGAAGGCCGAAACTGGCGTTGTTTTCGAAGTTCACTTCTACGGGTAATCCGGCATTCAAAATCGCCTGGTTGGTAACCTTAATGGTTCCAAGATCATAATTGATATCATAATCCACCCCTTCCTGCAATAATCTGCCCCCAGCCCTAACGGTTACAGAACCTTTAGGAATATTGTAGCCAATACTTATATCCGACGACCCCGATGTTTTTGCCATTCCTTTTAAAACAAACCGGTTCAGATTAGGGTATTGTTGGGCTACGGCCTTAATTGAATCGTATAGCGCATAATACAGCGTGTCTTTTATATTCGGCACCGTGCTGGTATCGGTATAGATTCCTGTGGCAAGGTCTCTTCCGAATGGTTCCAGAACCGGGAAAATAATCCGGCTGTATTGGGAGTTAACCGTGTATCCTTCCACATAATCAAATACACCATCCGGTTGGGGATCGAGTTGACTATTTAACCGGTCGAGGTTGATGAGGGAAATTATGGGCGAACCCTGGTTTTTATTTCCAAAGGGAACATAGCGTTTGGCTCCAAGTCCGGGTTGTTGGTAAACTACATCCAATTTAAAATCTGCCGGCGATAAAGTACCGTAACCAATGCTGTACACATTTTTCATCATCAGTTTCCAAATGGGCAGATTGGTGCGTTGTGAGGTTGC
>Ga0116193_1002076_pt1 | contig 15567 bp, 15 predicted proteins | sample AD_UKC115_MetaG_FD_89892 | JGI IMG/M metagenome (GOLD analysis project Ga0116193, IMG submission 89892) | Active sludge microbial communities of municipal wastewater-treating anaerobic digesters from Hong Kong - AD_UKC115_MetaG | ecosystem: Engineered > Bioreactor > Anaerobic > Digestate... | reverse complement strand
TTAACAAAAACAAACACCTTCCAATTTATGGGATGGGATGTAATAAATACTTTAAGTGCTGGAGAAGTAATAATGCCTGGAGATGTAAACAATCAAGTTGAAAAACTAAAAGAAGCATATGAATTAGGTAAAAAAATTTAATTTTTTTTTTAATAATTAATCCTATGGTTTTAAAAAAACATGAATATAATTATAACATTCTTAACTATAATTATAATAATATTAATTGGTTATATTACTAAAAGAATCGGTATTTTTAAAATTAAAGATGTAATTATATTAAATAAGATTGTAGTTAATCTTGCAATGCCATGTTTAATTTTTTATTCAATTTATACTACTAAATTAAATTTATTACACCAACTTGGAATAATTTCAATAGTGGGTATATTAACATCTATAATCATAGGATTAATTTCTTATTTTATTTTCACATTAATGAAAATAAATACTCAGAAAAAATGGGCATTGCTTATTCTAATAATGATTGGAAATAGTGGATTTATTGGATTTCCTTTAATAAGTGGAATTTTTGGAAATACAGGTCTTTTAAGAGCTATATTTTTTAATATTTCAGATCAAATAATGTTAATTGTTTTATATATAATTTTAGTATTAAGATTTAATGGTAAATTAAAAGATATTGTAAAAAAAATAGTAACATTCCCTATATTATGGGCTTTAATATTAAGTTTAACATTAAATTTATTACATATTCAAATAGGAAGTATAGTATTAAATACAATTACTTTATTTAAAAACATAACAATACCCTTAATATTACTTAGTTTAGGCATATCAATAAAATTTAAAGGAATTACTAAAGATTTAAACCTCTCAATATTAAGTTCTATAATAAAACTAATTATATACCCATTAATATGTCTATTAATTTTGATTATATTAAATATTAGAGGATTAGAATTTAAAATCAGTATAATAGAAGCAAGCATGTCATCATTAATTCTGTTATTATCTTATAGTATTGAATTTAACTTAGATTATAAATTAACATCAAATTGTATAATTATAAGCACTTTATTAAGTTTTATAACTTTACCCTTAATATTATTAATATTATAAAATTTTTTATTTTTATTCATATAAATTTATAATCCATTTAATCCAAGATGTGATAGTTTTACATCCTTTTTTATAATCATCATCAGTATTTAGGCCAAATATTTTATTCTTCTTCATTAAAGTTATAATTTCAGATTCTGATGGAATTTTATTCTTATCTAAATACTCTTTAAAGACTTGATAGAACACTTTTTCTTCAAGAATAGTTTTAGCTAAAAACAAAAGTTTAGGATTTCCAGATAAATTAAAAACAAGACTACCATTCTCATCTAAACGATAATAAGTTTTCTTAGAACCTTTCATATATTCATGATAAATATTCACTAAATATAAATATGAAGCATCATTACCAACATTTTCAGCATCTTCAACGGATATGCTTAATAATTGACTAACTTCTTCTAATGATAAATTTTGTGTAGCTAATGCATCTCCTAAATCCAGTATCTTATTAAAATCTAATGTTTGTGGAAATGGTAATTCTTGAGCAGGAACAATTTTAATAGTTTTAAACACTCCGATTACACTATCTTTACTTAAATTATTTGTCATAAATTTGTGTCCTCCTTAATATTTTGTTTTATACATTTTTATTTACAAATATAAAAAACTTCAAGTATAAATTAAAAAAACACTATAAGTATTCATTAAGTAAACTAAATAAAATGGGAGATACTAAGTTATGATATCTTATAAGAAAAATTTAAAAAATTTAAAAGAGGAGGATAGAAATCTAGATCCTACATTTGGAAGTAGATATTTTAGTGAAAAAATACCACAATATAGTTTAAATGAGAAAGGTATGCCTTCTAAAGCTGCATATGAATTAATTCATGATGAATTAAGTTTAGATGGGAACCCAACATTAAATCTTGCAAGTTTTGTAACAACATGGATGGAAGATGAAGCAGATAAACTAATTAATGAAAATCTTGGAAAAAACTTCATAGATATAGATGAATACCCTCAAACAAGTAAAATACAAGACCGTGTAGTGAACATTTTAGCTAACTTATACCATTCTCCAGAAAATTGTGAATCATTAGGTATGGGTACAATTGGATCTTCTGAAGCTATAATGTTAGGATTGTTGGCTCATAAATGGACTTGGAGAAATCGTAGAGAAGCTGAAGGAAAAAGTATAGATAATCCAAATATTGTTATGGGTGCTGATGTGCATACTGTTTGGGAGAAATTTGCTAAATATTTTGATGTAGAATTAAGATTAATCCCATTAAAAAAGGATAATTTTGTAGTGGATGTTAAGGATATAGAAAAACGGATAGATGAAAACACAATATGTGTAGGTGCAGTTATTGGTACAACATTTACTGGTCAGATGGATCCAGTTGAAGATATAAACCAATTATTATTAAATATTAAACAGGAAAAAGGTTGGGATATTCCTATACATGTTGATGCTGCTAGTGGAGGTTTTATTGCACCATTTTCAAATCCGGAGTTAAAATGGGATTTCCAGTTAGAACAAGTTCGAAGTATTAATGTTTCAGGTCATAAATATGGTCTTGTATATCCGGGAATTGGATGGTTAATATTTAAAGATCAATCTGATTTGCCGGAAGATTTAATATTCAATGTGAATTATCTTGGGGGGTTAATGCCAAATTACTCTTTAAACTTTAGTAAAGGTAGTGGGATGATAATAGCACAATATTATAATCTTTTAAGATTAGGAAAAGAAGGTTATGCTGATATTGTTAATAATATGTTGTTAAATGCTAATTATTTAGCTAGTAATCTTGAAGATTTAGGAGTTTTTGAAATTGTTAATCCTGAATTACTTTTCCCATTAGTAGTTGTTAGTTTAAAAGATACTGATTTTAGTGTTTATGATTTAAGTAAACTTCTAAGGGTTAAAGGTTGGATTGTTCCTGCATATACTTTACCTCCAAATGCAGAAGAAAAGGAAGTTTTAAGGTTTGTTATTAAAGAAAATTTTGGAAGAAATTTAACAGATAATCTTATAAATGATATTAAGGAAGCTATAGATTATTTAAATAAAAAAGGTAAAGCTAAAATAGATAAAGTAGATTGTACATTACTTTACTAAAATTTTTTTTGCCTATTTCTATATAATAATTTAATGGCTTAGCTAAAATTTTTTTTTTACAGGAGTTCTGGATTATTAAAGTATTTTTGTATTGATTTATTAAATAGTCCAATATGAATTCCAAATACAAATATGTGGCTTGTACTTATTGCAACAGTCATTTTGCCATTTACTAGTTTTCCCCATGTTATGAGGGGTTGTGTCTGGTGAGGTTCAGTAACACATGGTGAAATTGATTCAAAATTAACCCATGGAACACATGAAAAATTAGCTATTGGTTCTTGATCTCTAAAATTCATATCTATGTTAAATGAGGGTTTTTCATGGTTTATTATTGATTTTTCTTCTTTTTTTACTTTATCGTGCCAATCTTTTAGTGTTTGATTTTTTTCTATGGATGTTACTCTCATTTCTAGCATATTATTATTTTTATCTAGTAATGGTGTTACTCCGTCTATTTTATCAAATTCTACTGCTTGGTTGTTGATGATTTTTCTTCTAAGTTCTGGGACATCATTTAATCCTTTAAGTAAACATCCGAGTGATATTATGAAGAATGATAGGTTATTTTTTTTACAGTATTCGTAAGTGTTTTGTGCATTAACTTTAAATGATATATCTGTTCTTGCATTTTGGAAATTGTAGAATGGGGATTCTTTAAGGTTAAAATCTAATTTTTTCATCATATTTGGTTTTTTATTTTTTTTTAATTATATATTTATTTGTAATAAAAATATTTATGAATATATATTCATAATATTTATATAATAACAAAAAGTAAATTAATAAATATAAGTTTAATATTCTATAAAAAATATATAATAAAATTTAGAATACTAAAATCATATTAAATGTTGGAGGATAAGAAATAAAATGGCAAATCAACATCAACATCCAGAACAAAGCGAAGAAGAACAACAACTTCGAATGCAACAAGAAATGGATTTAATAAACAATCTTAATAAAATCAAATATAAGATTGTTGTAATGAGTGGTAAAGGTGGAGTAGGTAAATCTACAGTAGCTGCAAACATAGCAGAAACATTCCAAAAACAAGGTTTCAAAACCGGAATACTTGATGTAGATATACATGGACCAAATATACCAAAACTCATGGGAACAGAAGGAGAAAAAATACTCGTAGAAGATAAAAAATTCATACCAGTAAAAAACGAATCAGGTATAGAAACAATGAGTATAGCATACCTACTTGATGCAATAGATGATGCAGTAATTTGGAGAGGACCTGTAAAAGGTGGAGTAATCAGACAATTCATTGCAGATGTAAATTGGGGAAATCTTGATGTTCTCATAATAGATAACCCACCAGGCACCGGAGATGAACCTTTAACTGTATTCCAATCAATTCCACTTATAGATGCAGTAGTTATGGTAACAACACCAAACACATTATCTCAAGAAGATGTGCTTAAATCTGTTAAATTTGCACGTCAAATGCATAATAATAAGATAGGATTAGTTGAAAATATGGCATATTATATTTGTCCTAATTGTGGTGAAAAATTAAATATTTTCGGTAAAAATGAAGGTGAAAAATTCTCAAAAGAATTAGAAATTGATTTCCTTGGAGAAATTCCACTTGCTGAAAAGATTAGTGAATCTGCTGATAGTGAAAAGCTTGTAGCAGATGATTCATCCGAAATTTCAGAAAAATTCAATGAAATAGTTAATACAATTAAAGATAAATATTTAACTAAAGATTAAAAAAATTAAAACTTTTTTTTTTAATCTCTACTTTTTTTTTAATTTACAAATCCATATTTTTTAATTATTTTATTTAAACTAGTTCCTTCATTTTTAAGTTTAAGTATTGTTTTTGCAGGATTTGTTTTTTTACTTATTCTTTCATATAATGGATTTAAGAATATTTCTTCACCATTACCTCTTAATTCTAAACCTTTTTTAGCTAAATCTAGAACATTTCTTGTTAATTTATAGATTCCTTCTTCATTAATGAATCCAGGAATATTATTATGTATTAACATTTTTCTAAGTTCTGTTGCATTATATCCTCTATTATAAATTATAGTATCATTATTTAATAATTCTTTTAATTCTTTTAATTGATGTTTTAAACCTAAATGAAATGCGCTAACAGTCATTATTTCATTCATTGGTTGGGTACATACACTTCTATATTCAATAGTTCCTCTGTAAGTTAAATTTTCAAATTTAAATGATCTTAAATATTTAACATCCTCTATTTCAGGTTTTATTTCAATCTTAGCATATTCTCCTTTATTTTGATATTCACCTATTATTTTATCAGATTTAAAATAATCAAGTATATTCATTGTCCTAAAGTTTATGTAAAGGTTTCCTCTTTTTACACAATAAATATCTAATGAGGATAAATAATTTATTAAATCATTTATGTTTGTTAAATTTTCTTTAAACATTCCAATATTATGGGGATTAATTCCATGGGTACTATATTCCCATAACATATCTCTTGAACATATTAGGTTTTCATTTTCTTTTAATAATATTGAGTTGCTGAATAAGATTGCTTTTATTGGCTCTACTAAGTTAAATGTGTTTATTGTTTCAATTAAATCATTATAATTTACATCTAGTTGTACTTGTGAAGCACTAGAAAATGTTCCATATTCTGGATGGTTATGGAATTTAATTGTTTTATCATAGTTTGTGTATGAATTTAAGTGATGGTATAACATTAAATATCTTTCATTAGGTATGGGTATGTTTTTGTTTATTTTGTAGTGGGGGTTTACTCCCATTCCTGTTAATGTGTGATTGTATTTTTCAAATATTTTTTTTATGCTATTATAATAAGTGCAGAATCGTTTTTTTATTTCAAATAGGTTGGTCTCTTTTCCCATACTAAATTCTAGATTATTGTAAGAGCAGTCGTAAGAGATAATATCTTTTGTTTTTTTATTTATTGCTAGGTTTATGTTTCCTTTTTGATCTTTTTCTTGGTATGTGAAGTTTGGGAATTTTTTTAGAAATTCTTTTGTTACTTTATGTACTATTTGGAAGTTTACTGGTTTGTTTTCTAGATTTGTAATGGGTATTTCTATTTCAACACCTATGTAATCTTGTTTTCGGTTTATTGTGGGTTTTATGAATATTTCATATATTTTTTCTTTTACTTTTTCTTCTGAGATTTGGTTTTGTTTGTTCATACTTTATTTTTCCTCCATTATTTTTTTAAGAATATTTGGGGAACACAATTGTTTAGGAAATTTAGGTCGCTTTGTGATTCTATGTACTCATTGGGGTGTGGCTCTCCTTGGTTTATTATTTTCCCATTTTTTAATGCTATGAGAGTGTTTAATGGTACTTTTTTCCAATTTTCCATTGTTAAGGGGACTGTTGATATTATAATTGAATTATCTTTTTTTAAGTAGTGTAAGCTGTTTTTGAAGTTAGTATGAATGTATGTGATGTTATTGTTGTATATTAATAGATTTAATTTGTTTTCAGGGGCTATTTCTGATATTATTGTATTTATTATGTTGAATTTTTCTTTGTTTGTTAGGGGCTTCTTAGTTTTTTGGTTTTCTTTGTTTATGTTGTCTATTATGTAGTATAGTATTCTTTCACTGTCTGTTGTTCCTTTTTGTATTTTTTTATAAGTGTTTAGTGGAAGGTAATTGTTGAATATGGTTCCATTATGTGCGAGTATCCAATTTTCTCCTTGTTTATCTTTTAGTTCGATTGGGTGGCAGTTGCATCTTTTCATTTCTCCTATTGTTCCGAGTCTTATATGTGCAAATGCATTTTTTACTTTTATTGGTTTTTTTAGGATTTCTTTTAAGTATGTGCTGTCGCTGGCTTTGATGGGTTCTTTTTTTATTGTGTTTTTGTTTTTTTCCATTATTGCTATTCCCCATCCGTGTGGATTTGTGTTACAGTGGCTGTAAAAAGTGTTTAGGTAATGGTTTATTTCTGTGTTGTTTTTTGAGCTTATTCCGAATAGTTCGCACATTTTTTTCACTTTTATTTTGATTTTTTTTATGATGCTTTTATATATTAGTTTATACAAACAATATTATAACAATTGTTAACTTTATTTTGTTTAATTTATTTTTATAAAAAAAATTTAATTTTTAAAAAACTATTTATAAAAGAATAATTAAAATACTTATAACAATTGTTATGATTTTTATATTATATAAACTTAAAGATTAAATAGGGAAAAAGATGCAAATACATTTCAATAATAAACAAATAAAAAACAACCTATTAAAAGGACAATTTGGATTAGAAAAAGAAAACATCAGAATAAACCAAAAAGGAGCACTATCAAAAATTAAACATCCATTTAATAATCCACAAATAGACAGAGATTTTAGTGAAAGTCAAATAGAATTCATAACCAATAAACATAACTCTATCCAATCAATGTTAAAGGAATTAATAGATCTCCAAAAACAATCAGCAGAAAAATTATTAAATTTAAAATCAGGAGAAGAATACTTATGGCCATTTAGTAACCCTCCACAAATAAAAAATGATGAACATATAATTATAGCTGATTATCATGGAGATTTAGCTGAAAAAACAGTTTACAGACAATACTTAGCTAAAAAATATGGAAAAAAGAAAATGTTATATTCTGGAATCCATTTCAACTTTAGCTTTCCTGAAGAACTACTAAAACAATTATACAAAACAGAAAATGATAAAAATGAAAAATATATGACTTTTAAAAATAATATCTATCTTGATTTATCTAAAAAAGTCACATATTACACTTGGTTAATAGTTTACCTAACTGCCGCAAGCCCAATTTATGATGAAAGTCTGTTTAATACAAAAATTAATAAAGAATATGCTTCATTTCGTTGTAGTAAGTATGGTTATTGGAATTTTTTTAATCCAATTTTAGACTATTCCAGCTTTGAGGAATATCTTAACAGTATAAAAAATTATATTAATAAAGGTTTAATTTGCTCAGAAGCAGAATTATATTATCCTGTAAGATTAAAATGTCCAGTTAGAACTAATTTATATAAACTTAAAAATTGTGAAATAAATCATATAGAATTACGTATGATTGATTTAAATCCCTTATTTGAGGAAGGTATTGGTTTTAATGATGTTAAGTTTTTACATTTTTTCTTAATTTACTTATTCTCATTACCTCCTGTTAATTTTGGAGAATCTCAGCAGGTTGCTGCTTTAGAAAATGAGAAAATAGCTTCAGAACTTTGTGAAGAAAATATTTTCCTAGATTTAGATGGTGAAAGGGTTAATATTGTTAATGCAGGTTTAGATTTTCTTAGTGGAATGGAAGATTTTTATAAGAATTTAGGTTTTATGGATGTTTTGGAGATTATCTCTTTTCAGAAGGAGAAGTTTTTAAATCCTAAGGGTCGTTATGCTTATCAGGTTAAGGATTTGTTTGGTGATGATTTTATGGGTAAAGGTGTTGTTTTGGCTCGTGAGCATGCTCTTTTTTCTGCTAATAATTTTTAATTTTTATTTTTTTCTTTTTTATATTGGAATCTTCATTTTTATTTGTTTTTAAGTGTGTTTTGTATATTTTATTTTTTTAAATTATATTTAATTATAATTTTATTTAATTTTATTGTAATTATGTTCATAATTTATACGGAAGTTCAATTCCTTATTTGATATAAAAAATTAATATAATAGAAAATAAACTATAAAAAATTTATATAAATTATTTAAAAATTAAATAGACTAATTTAAACTTATATTAATCTAAAATACATTAGTTTATTCCTGTAATTATTAATGAGTTAAATTTATATATGAACAAAATTATATATTTACTCTGAATGTTTTATATGAATAAATCTATTTAATAAAACTTTTAAAAATTTAAGTTTTAAGCTTATAATAATGTAAAAATAAATTTTAGAAGGTGTTTGTGAGAATGTTTTTAGAGGAATACTTGCCATTTTTTGCATTAATCTTTTTTGGGAATATAGAAAATCTTATTCTAGCATCTCAAGGAGTAGTGGCACATAATAATAAACCTGAAATTAATTTAAAGGTACTTGCATTATTAAGTATAGCAATGGTAATAATATGGTTACTTATAGGTACACTTGCTACAGATATGTGTATGCAGTATGCTAATGTTATTGAATTTATTGGGGGACTAGCTATATTTATTTTAGGTCTTCAAGCAATGATACAAGCTGTAAATAATAAGAGAAAGGGGGATCAATAGAATGTCTATGAAAGATTATGGTCCTTTTTTAGGTTTAATCATATTTGGAAATATTGAGAACCTTGTTTTGGCTTCTCAAGGTGCTGTAGCTTTAGTAAATCCATGGATTCTTGGTGGTTTGAGTTTACTTATGGTTATTATTTGGTTAGCTTTAGGTACTTTTGGTACTAAGGTAGCTATTAAGTATGCTGATTATATTGAGTTTATTGGTGGATTAGCTATATTTATTTTAGGTCTTCAATCTATGTTTGAGGCTGTGGGAATACTTTAAATTTTTTCTTTTATTTTTTTCCTATTTTTTGTAATATATTTTTTACATTTTTTTTGAAAAGTTTTTAACTATTTATGTAATATATTTTTGACACTACTAATTTTTTTAAATAATATATAAATAAAATTCAAATATTAAAAATTTTATTATAATATTGTTCATATAAAATATACAAAAACATTTAAATAGTTTAACAATCCAATAACATAATTGAATACGTAAAAAATTATAACCAAAATTAGAATTTTTTAATAAGCGTATTTGAAAATTTTTCCATAAAAAAAAATAAAGGAGATGAAAAAATATGAAAAATGGAAAATATTTACTAATTGGTGCCTTATTCATAGTTCTAATGATAGCTATCCCTGCAAGTTTCGCAGCAGATAATAACACCACCAATTCACCAATAACTACCAATGATACTACTACAATTCCAGTAACAACAGATTCCATCAATCAAGATTCCGGATCCATAGTTGATGATAACAGTACTTTCGATGGTTTCGATATCTATGATAATGCAACTAATACTACTGATGATAATGGTGAACCTATACTCTATGATTCTGGATTAGTAACTAATGATAATGATACTTTCAATTATTTTGACATATACACAAATAATTCATCAGAAGTTGATGATAATGGTGAACCTATACTCTATGATTCTGGATTAGTAACTAATGATAATGATACTTTCGATGGTTTTGATGTTTATAATAATATTTCTAATATTACTGATGAAAATGGTGAACCAATCTTATATCAAGAACACACTGTTAATCCAAAAAGTTTATCACATAAAAATGTAATATTAAATACTTCACATTTTACTAAAAATTATGGAGATAACAAAACTTTCACAGGAAATATATCTAAAGTTGCTAATAGTACTAGTACAGTTAGTTTGAACATTACTCGTTTAAGTGATGGTAAAAGTAAAGTTTATAATGCAACAATCACTAATGGTACTTTTAATTTACCTATAAATTTATCCCCTGGTGCTTATTTAGTAAAAACTGATTTAAAAACTAAATATGTTAATTTTACTAAAGTTTTTACAACTGAAAATGTTAATCATATTCTTGTTTCAAATAGTTCTTTAAATAAGACTCAAACTTATTTAGTTTATGATTATAAATATTTAAATGGATTAAATGGTCATAAATTTAATGGAATTTTAAAAACTTACTCTGGTAAGTATTTAGCTAATAAAGTTGTGTCTATTCATGTTACTAATAAAGCTACTGGTTTAACTAAAGTTTATAAGGTTACTACTAATAAGAATGGTCGTTTTACTTTACCTGTAAATTTAGTTAAAAATGGTCATTATAGTATAAATTGTATTTATAGTGGTACTAATTTTTATAGTGGATCTAATTTAGCTTATTCAGTTTAATTTGGATAAATATATTTTTTTTAATTTAATTTTTTTCTTTTTTTCTTTTTTTACAATTTATTGTGTAATATATTTTTTACAATTTTTTTGAAAATTATTTAATAAATCATGTCAAATATTTTTTACATAACATTTATTTAAAAATAAAATAGACAAACATTCAAATATAACTCTAAAAACTTACTATTATGTTCATTTAATTTTTTTTAAAACTTTAAATAGTATAAAAACCTTAAATAATAATTGAAAAAACATAATTACACTTTAAAAAATAAAAAAGGTGAAAAAAAGTGAAAAATAGTAAATTTTACATAATTGGTATCATATTTATTATTTTAATTATAGTCATCCCAACAAGCTTCGCAACAGACAATACTAATACAACTAATTCTTCATTAATAGCAACTAACAACCAAATTACTCATATCGATACCAACAACACAAACACAAATAACCTAAATAATTTTACAACAAAAAATAACAATAATACAAACACAACAAACATAGTAATAATCTATTCCAATGATAATATCACTAAATTAAACCCACAAAACATATCAACCAATATAAGTTATGCAACAATTGAATCAAATCAAAATAATGAAGACGCTAATGATGAACCAGTCTTAATAGATCAACTAAACTGTGGTGCACAATCCAATAAAGTAGTTACAAAAATAAACTTTAATACTAACATATTTAAAGACAATAATGGTATAACTCAAAGTTTATACAATTACATAGATAGTTCACTATCAATTAACTTAAACACTGGAACAACTGGATCTAGTATGAAAATCAATGGAAAAACATTCTTAGGAAATATAGATTTATACATAATATTATCTCCTGGAATTGACTTACTACAAGTAAGTACTAATAAAGATGGATGTTACACCTTAACAACTAGTACTAAATTCATAAACACAGAACATAATAATCAAATCGAAAATACTATTATAAATGGATTATTCGGTAACTCCCAAAAATCAACCACAATATTCGGAAGCAATAAAGATTCAGGAAACACAGTATCCTTAATCTCTTCAAATAATTTTAATAATGCTTATAATAAAGTGAATGGAACTTATAAATTATAAACATTATTTTACTATTTTTTTTTAACACCTTTTTTTCACCATTAATTTTTTTTGAATTTATGCATAATCTTCCCCTAATTTTTGCATAAAAAATGCCTAATTTTCACTATATTTGTGATTAATTTTGGAATAACTATTTAAATACAATATACTATAGTATTAATTGGATTTAATTAATTTAAATCCACCATTCACTAATAAAAATTTTTCTTTAAAGAAATTATATTTTCTTTTGGAGAAAATTTCAATTAAAGTTTTCAATAAAAAAAACCTATTAGAATGGTAAAATGCAAAAAATTTTAGTATATCTTTTAAATCTTTCACTCCCCCTCTATATGAAAGAATATAAAACAAATCCCTTTATAGTTTTAATCGCCAAAATTTTGTTAATTTAATTAGGTATACTAAAATTAATTTGTAAATTAAAATGATTATATTATATTTAAACACAATAATCTTTAATTACAAATGTGGTAGAATTTTATTTAAAAAAAGTGGAATCAATAAAAAAAATTTAGTTACGGAAAAAAATAATTAAAACACAATTATCCCCATAATATATACAATTTAAAAACAGTACCTCATAAAATTTTAATTTTTTATAAAAATAAAAAGAACTTTTAATATCTCTATTTTTGATTCCATTTTTTTTTACAATTTTTTTTTTAAAGGAAAATATTATTTATAAATGAATGATATATATCATAATTAATCAATAATTTTTTTTAAATTTTATTAAGAATATTGTTATTTCATTTAATATAATGATTTGAAGTTGATTAATTATGAAAAATACATTATTATGGGTTATTTTGGGTACTAAAGGAGGATATAATCGTGCAAGAATTATTAAAAAATTGTATGAACGTCCTTCTAATACTAATCAGCTTCACAATGAGTTAGATCTTAATTATAAAACTGTTAATCACCATTTATCTGTTTTGGAAGAGATGAATGTTGTGGAATGTGCAGGTAAACGGTATGGTAAAATCTATTTTTTAACAGATGAAATGAAAGACAATTATAATGAATTTGAGGAAATTTGGGAGCAAATTAAAGAGTGATTAAAAATGATAAATATTTTTATTGGTTTAACATTAATTTTAAAAATAATCTTACTAATTGTATTAGTTATTTTATTAAAAATATACTATGATAGTTATAAAAAAATTAAAATAAAATATACTTTAGGTCTAATAATCTTTGTAGTGTTATTTATATTTAAAACAGTAATTACAATGCCTTTTATGATGGATGTTACTTTCTTACCTCATGTAATGTTTTTAAGTTATTCTAGTAATATGCTTTTTGAAACAGCTGTTGATTTAATCGCAATGTTATTACTTTATATCATTACTAAAGATTAGAATTTTTAATTATTTTTTCATTCTTTTTTTTTACTCTTCAATATTTTTCCCAATTTTTTTGATTTTAGGTTATTGTCTTATTTTCTTGTGTGAGAGAAATTTTATACACTTTAATATCTTCTTTTTTTGGTATTGAAAAATTTTTAAAATCTTATCAAAAAATTTTATTTTATTTTTTAATTTTATTTAAAAAATTATACAAAATGTTATAAGTTTTAGTATTATTTTAGCAGTTATTTCCCATATATAATACTTTTCTTTTTATATTTTTAATACTTGTATAAATATGAAATGTTTACAAAAAAATAATTACCTTAAAAATTTTAGAGAAGTGAAAATAAATGACTAAAGTAGTAATTATAACTGGTGGAGGTAAAGGTATAGGTTATGGAATAGCCACAGCCTTTGCAAAAGAAGGATATAATATTGTAATAACAGGAAGAACTCTTAAAACTTTAGAAAAATCTAAAAAAGATTTAGAAACAGATTATGATATTAAAGTTTTAGCTGTAACAGCTGATGGAGGAGTTGAATCTGAAGTTGAAAATGTTATAAAAGAAACAATTGATGAATTTGGAAGAATTGATGTTTTAATTAATAATGCTCAAGCAAGTAAATCTGGTGTTAACCTTGAAGATCATAGTAAAGAAGATTTTGATTTAGCAATCTACTCTGGATTGTATGCAGTATTCTTTTACATGAAACATGCATTCCCTTATCTTAAAGAATCAGAAGGTTCAATTATAAATCTTGCTTCTGGTGCAGGTATAAATGGAAATCCTGGTCAAGCTTCTTATGCTGCTGCTAAAGAAGGTATTAGAGGTTTAGGTCGTGTAGCTACTAATGAATGGGGTCAATATAATATTAATATTAATGTTGTATGTCCACTTGTAATGACAGATCAACTTGTAGCATGGAAGAAGGAGTTCCCTGAAGCTTATGAGAAGAATGTTAAAGCAATTCCTATGGGTCGCTTTGGTGATGCTGAGAAAGATATTGGTGGAACTTGCTTATTTTTAGCATCTGATGCTGCTTCTTATATTAGTGGTCAAACTATAATGGTTCAAGGAGGATCTGGTTCTAAACCTTAAATTTACTTTTTCTTCCTTTTTTTTAAATTTTTTTTTTTTAAGTATTTAAATAATGAATTTTAAATCTAAAAATATGAATCGTAAAAATCCAGCATTAAGAGCAGCATTAATGTTTATTTTACTTTTTGGTGTAATAAGTGCTTTAGGTGATACTACTTATGAAGGTGCTAGAAGTATTTATGGGAATTATCTTCTTTATTTAGGGGCTGATGCGGCTATAATTGGTTTTATCACAGGTTTAGGTGAATTTTTAGGTTATGCTGTAAGATTAATAAGTGGGTATATTGTTGATAAAACTCATAATAGTTGGATTGTAACAATCATCGGTTATGTGATGATTATAAGTGTTCCATTATTGGCTTTCACTAATTCTTGGGAAACTGCAGCAATTTTAATTAATTCAGAACGTTTAGGTAAAGCTATTAGAAGTCCAGGTAAGGATACTCTTATTTCTCATGCTAGTAAACTTTTAGGTTCAGGTTATGGTTTTGGTTTAAGTGAGGCTATGGATCAAGTAGGGGCGATTATAGGTCCTTTAATTTTTGCTTTTGTTCTTTTGTATTTAAATTCTTATAAAACAGGTTTTACAATATTATGGATTCCCACTATATTTTTAATCATTATTGTGTTGTATACTAGGTTTAAGTATCCTAATCCTGAAAAAATGGAGTCTGAACCTATTGTGGAAGGTAATTTTCAATCTTTAAAGAGTCGTAAATTCATATATTATATGCTATTCATATTTTTCTCAGTATTTGGATTTGTAACATTCCCTATTCTTTCTTATTATTTTTTAAATCATCATATTATGGGTCCTGCAATGGTTCCTACTCTTTATGCAGTAGCTATGGCATTAGATGGTGTTTTTGCATTATTTATTGGTAAAGTTTATGATAAAAAAGGGAATAGAATATTATATCTTATTCCAATAATGACTGTGCTCATGATATTATTAGTCTTTAATAATAATCTAATTCTAGCTATTTTAGCTA
>Ga0116193_1002075_pt1 | contig 15569 bp, 13 predicted proteins | sample AD_UKC115_MetaG_FD_89892 | JGI IMG/M metagenome (GOLD analysis project Ga0116193, IMG submission 89892) | Active sludge microbial communities of municipal wastewater-treating anaerobic digesters from Hong Kong - AD_UKC115_MetaG | ecosystem: Engineered > Bioreactor > Anaerobic > Digestate... | reverse complement strand
GTGTTCCCCGCATGTGCGGGGGTGATTTCTGTGGCAACGTGTTGATTTCCGACACAAATTGAGACTCGGGAACACATTTGAATTATGGTAATCTTGTTTTCGATAGGATAATATATACCAAAAAAGATATATTCATTTTGGAGGTATATATGGTTGAGTCTGATTATCAGGAACTTATCAAGCAGGGAGCCTTTTTGCGCAGGAAAAGCGGGCTGACTGTTACGGAAATTGCCAATAGAATTGAGGTGTCTCAGCCGCAGGTGTCCAGGATTGAATCCGGGAAACATGCGCCTAAGCTTGACACGTTTGTATCCTATCTGAATTCGTTTGGATTCTGTTTGAGTATTGTTCCGGTGAATGATGTTAATGAGCTCGAATTGTTTTCAAGTGCGGTAAATGATTTTATATTGACAGATTCTAATACATTAATTGAGGCTAAAGAGAATAATAAGGAACGTGAAGATGTGTTACAGCGATTGAGATTGTTGAATTATTATCACAGAATGAACGCATACTCTGATGCTTTGCGTTCGCATGCCAAGGGCTGGAAAGATTCCGGAAGTGCAGCGGAGAATGTCGCAGACAAACAGTCTGATGATGCCGGCAACAGCAGTGAGAATGGCGGCGGGAAGAGATAACCCTTAAGGGATATTCTTTGTCGGTTTTTGTAGTTTTTTGTCGGGTTTTTAAGCTGTTTTTCCTAGTATGATTTAGTCATGCAAGGGGGAAAACGATATGGCTGTAAGACCGAGAGTAGCTAAGGTTTATTCGTGCTTCAACGATGGCATGCAGGGGGTGTTGTCTGAGATTGAAGTGTCGGTAAGTCCGGGAATTCCAACGTTCTCGGTCATAGGTTTATGCGATTCATCAATTAGAGAGTCACAGGGAAGGCTTCGTTCGGCGCTTGCAGGTGCCGGGTTCAGAATGCCAAAGGGGCATGTGACTGTAAGCATAAGTCCGGCATATCTGAGAAAGTCTGGGTCAGGTTTTGACCTGGCGATGGCGGCGGCGATACTGTTTGCTTCAGGACAACTTCATGATCCCGGAGGGATGAAGGTGTATGCGGAGGGTGAGCTGACGCTGACAGGCGCGGTTAAGGGGACTCCCGGAGCTGCCTTGCGACTCAACCGTCTGCGCGATGAGAAGATGGACATCAAACTCATTCCGAAGGAAGAAGTGCTTAGCGCCAGGTGTACCGGGACAAGCGCGCAGGCTGTCGGTTGTCTTGAGGATCTGACCCGGCTGTTCTCGGTGACGGGATATGTGCCGCTTCAGTATCAGCTTGAGACGCTGCCTGACGATGAGTCTGAATGTATTGATATATCGCTGCTCAAGGGTCAGGAGAAGACGAAGAGAGCACTGATTATCAGCGCTTCAGGATTCCACAATCTTCTGCTTCTCGGAAGTCCGGGTTCCGGTAAGACCATGGCCGGAAGGATTCTTACAGGAATTCTTCCGCCGCTTTCAAGAAGCGAGATATCTGCCGCCTATGCGGTGAGTGAAGCGGTTGGTGTATTGCCCGGAGCAAAGCTTACAGGGACAAGGCCATGTAGATACATAGGGCCTCAGGTCACGACCACAAAGCTGTACGGAAGTTCGGTCAAGCTGACACCGGGGGAGCTGACACTTGCCAATAACGGGGTTCTTTTCGCAGATGAGATTCTTGAATATAAATCTGAAGTTATTGAGTCGCTCAGACAGCCGCTTGAAGAACGTGCGGTGAGACTTACAAGGAACGGAAGAAGCTATGAGTTCCCGGCTAACTTCATTTTTGTCGGGACAGGCAATCCGTGCAAGTGCGGTATGTATTATGAACCGGGTCACAAGTGCAGGTGCAGTCCAGGGGTAAGGCAGCGGTATCTGAACAAGCTGTCGGGTCCTTTTCTCGAGCGGATAGATCTTTTCAGTGAGATGCATGCGATATCGGGGAGTGCCATGGAAGAGATGTACGGGGCAGCGGGCAGAAGAATTTCAGGACAGGTTTTGTCTCATGGCCTATCAGGAGAATCAGGCGGAAGTGCGGCTGAAATATCTAGTGAACCTTTGAGAGAACATGAAGCTGAATTGCATATATGCTTGAAGAACGGGGAATCTTTGAGAATCCGAGATGAAGTTGCCCAATGCTGGCAGCGGCAGGCTTCACGCTACGGCGAAGGTATCTATAACGCGACTGTAGATGCGCCTGATCTTGGTGACATCATGAGAATACCCGACGATGTTCTGCGATATGGTTCTGAGCTGTCGCAGAAGGGATTTTTCTCCGCAAGAGGATACTCGAGAATCCTTAGAGTCGCGAGAACCATTGCGGATATGGGCGGCCGCGATGATGTAACCGCAGCGGATGTTGCTGAAGCGGCGGTATTCAGGACACATGAACTCTGAGAACCGGTTTTGTGATTATTGGGGGAAGTAATGTTATGACTGATACAAGAGACTATATATATTCCGCGATAAGAATGGCTTCAAAGGTTGATTACAAGGCGATAAGAGAGCTTATGGGCAAAGGTATCATCTCCGGCTACCGCGAGCTGGCGGAATTTGAACGGTTCAGAGATACCGGCAGGATTGAAGTCAGCGAACTAACAAGGCAGAAGCTTAATACCATGAATAGTTCCGTCAGGAAGATTCTTGAGCTTGCGGACGGTTACAGGAAGTTATCCGAAGATAATAAGATTTTTACGGTGTCTTCTGAAGATGATGACTATCCGCCGAACTGGAGACATCTGGCAGGTATGCCGAATGTTATTTACGCCCGGGGCAGCCGTAAGCTTCTTGCCGGCATGATAAACCGCGGCAGCGCAGCAGTGGTCGGATCCCGTGAAGCCAGCAGGTACTCGATGTTCGCGACTGATTCATTCTGCTGTGAACTGAGCCGGAAGGGAATAGTGATAGTGTCGGGAATGGCTCTCGGAATAGACAGCCAGGCACACAGGTCAGCGCTGCGCTACGCCGGAGGGACAGTAGCTGTACTTGCAGGAGGTCCGGATATCTGTTATCCGCCGGGGAACCGCGACATATATGACATGATGATTGATGGAGGCAACGGGCTCGTTGTGTCCGAGATGCCGCCCGGTCAGGCGGTATTAAGACAGTACTTCCCGGCGCGCAACAGATTGATTGCCGGACTTGGTGACTGCGTGATGATAATGGAGGCAGGTGAAGTATCAGGAACTTTGCACACCGCATCCTTCGCAGCTGCACAGGGTAAAGAAGTGTTTGTGCTGCCGAACAGTATTTATTTCGACAATGCCAGGGGAGGTCTTAAGCTGCTGGAAGACGGCTGTCATATTCTTATATCAACTGACGGTGTAATTGACGCGGTCGCGCAGGCTCTGATATACAGAAGACTCGATAATCCGGAACTGATGCTGCCGCAGGAGAGGAGCCCTGACGGAAATGACATGCGTTTGGGAATGATAGAACTCAGGAAGAAGGCGAGAGCTTCACCTGAGGAGATAAGTGACATTGAATGGCAGAAGATCATTGCCGACGAACTTACGGTAATGCCGCGCAATGCTGATGAACTCTGCAATGCTCTGGAGCTTCCGTTCTACAGGGTATCCAAGCTTCTGGTGGATATGCAGATGTCCGGAACACTTAAGCAGAAAGGGGGCAAATATGAGCTTATAAAGCAGTGACAATAATCTGGAAACGTCCTGTGAGACTGAATTATTACCGCACGGCTTTATAAAGGCATCGAACTTAGCGTGTCATGCTTCAGACGTATTACTTAAAATGTTTGACATCAGGATTCAGGCTTCCGGAGGCATCGGCAGAGTCGCGCCGCCAAATGGCATGCAGATAACTGTGGCGTCCTTGCCGTAGCGTTCCATTGCTTCGTCGAAGGCTTCCTGTGCGCTGTGTGCAGGATCAAGGAATATGCTCCTGACAAAATCGTCATCCATCTCCGATACGAGTCTGATGCGGGCATGCTGAAGAACCATTGCGATAGCTGCGGCTTTGTGTCCGCCGAGCTGGAAGTTCTCTTTGACTCTGGTAATCAATGATTCAGCTGTAGGAGCCTGTGTGAGCCATTCCTCGAAGATTTTGCTCCCGAGGCCTTCGTTGCAGGCACCGATAAGAATGATGGTTCCGCCGTCTTTTACAGCGTACTTTGAGTTGTCGAGAGCTTTCTGAGTCTGATACAGGTTGGCGTCTTTGGGCGCACCTCCCTGGGCGACGATGACAATATCGGCGCGCGATTTTAAAGGTTTGCGGTACATCTTGTCGAGATAACGGCAGCCGGCGCGGTGAGCTTTGGTGACGTCACCGGCGACGCAAAATACTATGTGCTTGTGTTCATCAAGTATAGGATTGACGATGAAGTCAAGATGACAGAATGTCTCGGATTCTTCAATGTCGGCGCGCAAAGGATTGCCATCAAGTTTGCCTGCGCACGCGTTCTCGTCAACCATCATTGTGTGGTTGGCCTGTATCGCCCGCGGAGTAGAGACTCCTGGCATCAGTGCCTTGGCACCGCCGGAATATCCGGCGAAGTAGTGGAACTCAATGTTGCCTACGCCGATTCTGAAATCAGCTTCCGCTACGCTTCTTGTGATGTCGACCGGAGTGCCGCGGCTTGTGTCACCCATATGTATGCAGTCGTCAGGCTCACTGTCAACGCAGCTGACTTCGCTATAGACTCTGTCGCCTACAAGCTTGCGTTTCTCTTCGTCGGTGTGATGTCTGTGTGAACCCAGTGCGAAGACAACCTTGATGTCGCTTTTGCTGCAGCCCGCGGCATACAGTCTGTCAAGAATTGAGGGAATGACGTCAAAGCTCGGAAGAGGTCTGGATATATCGCTGGTTATGATTGCAATTTTCTGCCCCGGCTTTGCCAGTTCTTCAAGCTTCGCAGAGCCTACAGGATTGTCAAGAGCATAGTCTACGGCAGCCGCGCCGTGACGCTCATGCTCTATTGGATTGCTCATAAGAATCTCCTGAAGATTGCTGTCAGGAATATCAACCTTCTGTGTGCCGTTGCCAAATCCGAATTCTACTATCATATGCCGGTTCTCTTTTGAATTTATTAATGCCGGTATGCCCGGCACCGCGACTATTTTACAGTAACGGGAGGAATTTTGAAAGGATGCTAAGACCGCGTCATGCGCCGTACATTGTGTTTATCGCCATTTATGCGTCTGGTGAAGACAAAATGTCCTTTGACAATTGTATAATGATGTTTTATATATAAGTAGCAAAATACATTTTCGATACGTTGCTTGCGCCATAAAGGCATGAAGTGACAGAAGGGCAGATGTCATGGGAAGAAAGTTAGTTATAGTGGAGTCTCCGGCGAAGTCAAAGACTATAGGAAGATACCTTGGTCCGGATTATCAGATTACCGCGTCGCTTGGACATATTAGAGATTTGCCTTCAAGCAACCTGGGAGTTGATGTTAAGAATAATTTCAAACCTCTGTATATCACAATGAAAGGAAAGGAGAAGGTTGTAAAGGATCTTAAGACTCTGGCTGCGGACAGCGACGAGATTTTCCTCGCGACCGACCCCGACCGTGAGGGAGAAGCGATTGCATGGCATCTGGCGAAGGTGTTGAAGATTGATCCTGATTCCTGCTGCAGAATAACATTTAATGAGATTACGAAGCATGCGGTCAAGGAAGCAATTGAACATCCGAGAACCATTAATATGAATCTGGCGGACGCGCAGCAGGCAAGAAGAATTCTTGACAGACTTGTAGGTTATCAGTTAAGCCCGCTTCTCTGGAAGAAAATCAGAAAGGGTCTGTCAGCCGGAAGAGTACAGTCGGTTGCCACCAAGATTGTTATGGACAGAGACGCCGAGATAGACAGATTCCAGCCCGAGGAATTCTGGCTTGTTAAGGCACTTGTTACGCCTGATAAGGCAGCAGATAAATTTCTCATGAGCTACTACGGCGTTAATGAATCTGAAGGCGGCAAGGGTAAGATATCAAGAGTCAAGCTGACTTGTGAAGATGAAGCGAATGCAGTGCTGAGTGAAGTAAAGGGACACGATTTTGTCGTTACTTCGGTAAAGAAAGGCAATCGCGAGCGCAATCCTTATCCGCCGTTTACCACATCAACTCTGCAGCAGGAAGCTTCCAGGAGACTGGGGTTCTCATCAAAGAAGACAATGTCGGTGGCGCAGCAGCTTTATGAGGGCGTTGAGGTAAAGGGCGCAGGACAGACAGCGCTTGTGTCATATATCAGAACAGATTCCGTCAGAATTTCTGACGAGGCTTACGAGTCGGCGAAGAGTCTTATCGCCGAGAGATTCGGTAAGGAATATCTCGCCGGCTACAGAAGGACATATAAGAACAAGAACACTGCGCAGGATGCGCACGAGGCAATACGTCCGACGCATTTTGATCTGGATCCGAAGGATATCAGAGATTCTCTGACATCGGATCAGTTCAAGCTCTATTCGCTTATCTGGGACAGATTCCTTGCGACACAGATGGCGGCAGCAAGGGTTGATACTGTTTCAGTTGAGGCTGTCTGCGGCAGACAGGTGTTCAGGACTAACGGAGAGACGATCACGTTCAAGGGATTCCTTGTTCTATACTCGGATATTGAAGAAGAAGGAAGCGAGAAGGCCGATGACGAGGACAATTCCAAAGCAAAGCTGCCGGCGCTGAATGATAATCAGCAACTTAGAAACCTTGACGTTACCGGTACTCAGAAGTTTACGACTCCGCCTTCACATTACACCGAAGCAACGCTTATCAAGGCGATGGAAGAGAACGGTATTGGCCGTCCTTCAACATATGCGCCTACCATCTCTACAATACTTGACAGACAGTATATTGAGAAGGAAGGCAGGATGCTTAAGATTACCGACCTGGGGAAGCTCGTGACAAATATGCTTGCGGAGAACTTTTCGGAGATTGTGGATGTCAGCTTTACGGCCGGCATGGAGAGCAGTCTTGATAAGGTTGAAGAGGGAGAAGTAAGGTGGGAGAAGGTCCTGAGTGATTTTTATCCCAGATTCGAAGAGCAGCTTAAGGCTGCTTCAGAGTCTATCGCCAAGATTGAGATAGAACCGGAGAAGACCGGCGAAGAGTGCCCGCTTTGCGGCGGGGAACTGGTAATCAAGGAAGGTCGTTACGGCAAGTTTATTGCGTGCTCAAATTTTCCGACATGTAATTACACCAAGAATATTGAGATTGCAGCCAAGGGCAAGTGCCCGATATGCGGTTCCGGACTTCTGTCTCACCGTTCCAAGAAGTATAAGGGCAAGCTGTTCTACACATGCGACAAGAAGGGGAGTGATCCGGAATGCGGTTTCATATCGTGGGATCTTCCGATTGAAGGCAAGACCTGCCCGACCTGCGGCGCGTATATGGTATTGAAGCATTATGGAAAGAAAGCTTATCCAAAGTGTTCCAACAGGGACTGCATTACAAATCAGAGGAAGAAAAAGGATGATGGAGACGGAGCTGAAGTAAATGAGTGATATTGCTGAAGTCAATGTAATCGGCGCGGGACTCGCGGGCTGTGAGGCCGCAAATCTTCTGGCGTCATTCGGAATACGGGTGAAGCTTTACGAGATGAAGCCGGAGATGAAGAGTCCGGCACATCACAGCGACGGCTTTGCCGAACTGGTCTGCAGCAATTCGCTTCGTGCAGCGAACATTGAGAATGCCGTCGGCCTGCTCAAGGAGGAACTTCGCAGACTGGGCTCGCTCATTATGGAATCAGCAGATAAAGCGCAGGTTCCGGCCGGAGGCGCGCTGGCGGTGGACAGAGATGAGTTTTCAGGATATATAACAGAGAGAATCAGAAGCAACACGCTTATAACCGTTATCAGCGGCGAGGTAAAGCAGGTTCCGAGAGATGGTATTACGGTTGTTGCCACAGGACCTCTTACTGCAGGCGATCTTTATGAAGACATTGTGAGACTTACCGGCGGGGATGACCTTCATTTCTTTGATGCGGCAGCACCTATCGTCAAGGCTGAATCAATTGATATGAGCAAGGCTTTCAGGGCTTCAAGGTATGGCAAAGGCGGCGATGACTATATCAACTGCCCGATGAACAGGGAAGAGTACATTGCTTTCAGGAATGAACTTGTTACGGCGAAGAGAGCAGATGTTGCTAATTTTGACAAGGAGATTGTCTTTGAAGGCTGTATGCCCATTGAGACTATGGCAACGCGCGGAGAAGACACCATGAGATTCGGACCGCTCAAGCCGGTCGGACTTGTTGACCCTAATACCGGCGAAGAGCCGTATGCCTGCCTGCAGCTCAGGCAGGATGACCGTGCGAAAACCATGTACAATCTCGTAGGGTTCCAGACAAGACTTAAATGGCCGGAGCAGAAACGTGTGTTCGGAATGATTCCCGGACTTGAGAATGCTGAGTATTACCGAATGGGAGTTATGCACAGAAACACCTATCTTAATTCGCCGGATAATCTTACGCCGCATTACTCTCTGCGCAGAATGCCGGGTATTTTTTTCGCGGGACAGATAACAGGCGTCGAGGGATATATTGAATCAACAGCGTCGGGACTTCTGGCAGGTTATTATGCCGGGCTCGAAGCACTCGGAAAAGAATGTGAGTTTGAACCGGACGCGCAGACCGTAATAGGCTCTATGGCGCTCTATGTATCCGACCCGAACGTAAAGAGATTCGTGCCCATGAATGCGAACTTCGGAATTGTTGCGCCGATTGCAGGTAAATTCCGCGGAAAAACTGCGAAGAAAGATAAGAATTATGCGATTGCCACACGTTCACTTGAACAAATAGACAGATTTGCGGATACAATAAGTAAAATCAGAAATCAGGAGCAGAAATCTTAAATGTCAATTTTCAAGCAAAAAAAGGTTACAGACGTTGATTACGTCGAAGAGGAACACGGAAGCGTCTACACATTTTTTTCGACGTTCTGGACGCATATTCTTCAGATAATGGCGACCAACATGCTGACGGTGGTATTCAATATACCGGCTATGGTCATAGCTTATTTCTATACGGTTTACTTTCTGCCGAAGATAAGTTCCAACCTTGAGATTGATAATTTTGTGAACTACATGGTGAGTCTCGGAATCTACGGACAGCAGTCGCTGGCGAACGATATAGCAGGCGAGGATGCCGCGTATCAGCTCTATTTCCTGCTTGTGCTTTGCGTAGTGATGTTCTTTGTGTCGAGCTGTCTTATCTGCGTAGGCCCGTTCCAGGCGGGATTTTCTCAAATCTACCGCAACATAAGAAGACAGAGCGGTATCTCTGTTTTCCAGGATTTCAAGCAGGGTGTCGCCGAGAACGTTAAGCAGTCTCTTGGCGCAATGCTCGTTTCTCTCGTTGTGACAGCCGTGTGCCTTCTTGCAATAGGTTTCTATGTCAATCTCGGTACAGCGGCAGGCTGGTTTATCGGAACGCTCTTTATTGTATTGCTTGTAGTGTTTATGTTTATCCAGAATCTGGTTTATCAGATTATGGTGTCACGCTCGCTGCCTCTGCGCAAAATATACAGGAATGCTTTTATTTTCTTCCTGCTCAGTTTTGGAACGAGCGCGGTTATTGTCATTCTTGATATAATTCTGTGCCTTGTCGTTCCGTTTATTCTTCTGATGTATACGTCTTATCTTACGCTGGGACTTTATGTCTTCCTGTATCTTTTTATCATGATAGCTTTCGTTCAGTACATGAATGCTTACTACGCCGGCGGACTTATAAGAAAATATATGCCTTCCGCCGATACGGAGGAAGGCGGCGGAAGTGATGACGGCAAAACAGCAGATGATGTGGAGGGCAGTTCCGGAAGCGATGTATGATTTTACGATATTACCCGAGCGGTTATCCGAGATGCTTAATGTTGCAGGTGTGCTGTTTATGGTTGCACTTGCCGCATTCCTGTATATCGTGATGGTAATACTCATAAACGTACTCAAGCTTAAGAACAAAATCGACCGTAAGAACGATGACTTCCTGCTATGTGATATCGCCTATTTCTATGAGAAAGGCAGGAGAGACGAGCAGGAGGATTCAATCCTCATATCACCGATGTCGGATTATCTGGATCACGGTGTCGCTGTCGCCGTGTCCGACGGAATGGGAGGCCTTGCCTACGGTGAGGTTATATCCAGATATGTGACAGACAGACTCAGGGAACTTCATCCTATTGATTTTGATGATAACGTGAAGAACGCGGAAATTATCCGCAGGATATCAGACGAGGTGTATGAGAATTATCATCTCGGCAGCGGTGCGACTCTTGTTATGGTACAGATCAAAGACAATTTTATGAATTTTTACAGCGTCGGCGACAGCAATATTATCCTGATAAGAGGCGGCAGAGCGACGGTTCTTAATCCGAAGCAGAACTATATTTTTCTTCTGATCCGCAAGATGGCTGAAGGCGGTATGAGCACTCACGATGCCTATATCAACAACCGTGCCCGCGCACTGGTTGATTTCATCGGTAATGTCAACTGCAGGGTTCTTCATACTGATTCCCCGATAAGACTTTACGAAGATGATATTATCCTGGTCTGCTCCGACGGCGTTACCGACACTGTGTCAGCGAGCAAACTCTGCAAGCAGGTCTCTTCTCAGTATTCCGCCGCGTCTTCGGCACAACGTTTAAAGCTTGCAATCAAGTCTAAGAAGAATCCCAAACAGGATAATTACACCGGAGTTCTTATAAGAATGGAGAGAAGCTTTCTATGATTGAATATTATGCGTTCAAACACAGGGGCGATGCCGCGACATATGATGACGCGCTCCATATGTGTATCATTCCGACCACCACCATGGTTCTGTACTATGGAAGCCACCAGAATGAGAATTATAAGCGTGATTCCGAGATGCTGACGGATATTTTCGCAAGTGACTATGTTCAGTCGGATTTTTCCGTGCTTTGTCAGGTGCTTGAGGCGACTATTACCAAGGACGCCGAATACATGCTTTTAAGGATCAGTGACAGTGAGATTATCAGTGTCAGGTGTGGTGATATCGGCGCGAAAATCGTTATGGGCGGGGAGATGCGAAGCCTTCCTAACGGAAGGTTCGGGCTTCACACAGGTGACAGGATTGTCTGCGGAACCGGGAAGTTTTTCGAGAAGCTTACTGACGAGGCAATCCTTTGTGATGCGCTGGTGTCCGAAGACTGTTCAGAATGGATGAATCTTATGGTCAGAAGAATCTCTGACGTCAACGAGCTGAGATGCGGCAATCTGACTGCGGTTAATTTCATAGTCAGAGGACAGACGGATTAATCCTGATTTCCATAATAGTTTTTGTAGTATTCCTCGCGCCAGTCGCCGAGACAGTCATTCGCGATGGCGTCTCTGACGCGCTGCATCAGATTCAGCAGGTAGTATATGTTGTGGTATGTGCAAAGTCTCAGTCCGAACATCTCGTTCGCCTTGATAAGATGCCTCACGTATGCCGCGGAAAAATTACGGCAGGCGTAGCAGCCGCATCCCGGATCCATCGGCCCGAAATCCTCAGCGTATCTCTTGTCTCTGATTATCTTTCTGCCGTGATCCGTCAGTATTGTGCCGTGACGTCCCATTCTTGTTGGAAGTACGCAGTCGAACATATCGACGCCGCGGACTGCGCCTTCAATAAGATAATCCGGAGTTCCGACGCCCATCAGGTAACGCGGTTTGTCTTCCGGCATAAGAGGAACCGTGCAGTCAATCATCTGCAGGAAAAGTTCTTTGGGTTCGCCGACTGATATTCCGCCTATTGCATAGCCCGGAAGATCGCGTGCGGTTATCGCCTCGGCGCTCTTTTTGCGAAGGTCCGGGTACATCGAACCCTGAATTATTCCGAACAATGCCTGTTCATCAGGCCGTTTGTGACTTTCAATGCATCTGTCGAGCCACCGTGTCGTACGTGCCTGCGACCTGTCTGCATAGCTATACTCCGCCGGATAGGGACAGCACTCGTCGAATGCCATGATGATATCTGCACCGAGGTCGTTCTGAATACGCATGGATTCTTCAGGCGTCAGGAAAAGCCTGCTGCCGTCTATATGCGACTGGAACTTAACGCCTTCCTCAACTATGTCTTTGGGTTTGGCGAGCGAAAAAACCTGAAATCCGCCGCTGTCAGTGAGGATTGAGCCCTTCCAGTTCATGAAGCTGTGCAGCCCGCCGGCTTTGGCGACAATCTCACTGCCGGGTCTCAGCCAGAGGTGGTATGTATTGGAAAGGATTATTCCCGCGCCCATATCAGAGACTTCTTCCGGGCTCATTCCTTTTACTGAGGCCTGCGTTCCCACCGGCATAAATGCAGGTGTCATGAAGCTGCCGTGCGGTGTGTGTACTCTGCCGAGTCTCGCGCCTGTCTGGCTGCATGTATGTATGTGTTCGTAATAAACCGGGAAATTTGACATCGTTTAATCCTTATTTTTGATAGTGCCGCAGCTGTTATCTTTTTTTGCGTAATGAAGGTCTGTTATGAACATGGCGTCACCGAAAGAGAAGAAACGGTATCTGTTCTCGACCGCGTGTTTATAGGCTTCAAGGACATGCTCGCGTCCGGCAAGTGCCGACACCAGCATGATAAGAGTCGATTCGGGAAGATGGAAATTTGTGATGAGCGAATCCACGCACTTAAATTCAAATCCCGGATAAATGAAAATCTGTGTGTATCCGGAGTGAGGCATCATCTCAGGGTCATCCTTTGCTACTGCCTCAAGTGTTCTTGTTGATGTGGTTCCGACAGAGATGATTCGTCTGCCTTCAGCGCGTGCCTTCCTGACAATATCTGAAGCTTCCTTAGGAAAATCGTACCACTCTGAATGCATCTCGTGGTTCATTATGTCGTCTTCCTTGACAGGTCTGAATGTTCCGAGACCTACATGGAGCGTCAGCTCGGCAATCTCTATGCCGCTGTCCTTAAGGCTTTGCAGGAGTTCTTTGGTGAAATGAAGCCCTGCAGTAGGTGCTGCGGCAGAACCCGGATCCTTGTTATAGACCGTCTGGTAGCGCTCAGGGTCATCGAGTTTCTCGTGAATATACGGAGGAAGCGGTACAGTGCCGGCTTTGTCCAGGATTTCCTCCCAGATGCCGTCATAGTCGAATCTGATTATTCGGTTGCCGTTGTCAAGGACCTGCTCGCATTCGGCCTCAAGTACATCTTTTATGAAAACCATTTTGCGGCCTTCTCTTATTTTCTTGCCGGGGCGCGCGAGCGTCTCCCAATGGTTGTCGTCGATTCTCTTCAGGAGCAGAAGCTCTACCGGACTTCCGGTGTCAGCGCGGCTGCCGAGAAGTCTGGCAGGAATTACTCTTGTGTTGTTAATAACGAGCACGTCGCCTTTGTGAAGATATTCCGGAAGGTCAGAGAAATGCCTGTCTTCTGTCTCTCCGGTGTTCTTGTCGAGCACCAGAAGTCTTGAAGCCGTGCGTTCCTTAATCGGTACCTGAGCTATCAGTTCTTCGGGTAAATCATAATAAAAGTCATGTGTCTTCATATATTGCCTTCTGTATATAGTTTTATTAAATGATGAGTTTAACATATTTGCACCGGATAAGCACTTTCAGTTTGTTTTTATCTGGATTGTTTGGTATAACGTTCAAAATACCGGTTAGAAGAGGGTGAGAAACGTGGGCACTTTTGTACAGGCAGATTGGGACAGTCTTTCCGATGAAGACAAGCGCAGACAGCTGTATATAAACGAGAAGGAGCTTCTCGATACTTTTCTCGAGCATCACGCGATATCACGGGAACAGCACGACAAGAGCCTTGGCGATCTGACAGCGAAAATGGGTTTCTGAGCGATATTATTGCAATCACGGATATCAATCTAACAAATTTGATTTCAATCGGTTATAATGTTGAAGTAAAAATTTGAGAGGAGACTTGATATGTCTGATATACCTTACAAAATCTATCTTTCCGAGAAGGAAATCCCTTCAGCCTGGTACAATGTCCGTGCCGATATGAAGAATAAACCGGCTCCGCTCCTTAATCCGGGTACGGGCAAGCCTCTTGCTGTTGAAGAACTTTATCCTATTTTCTGTGAAGAGCTTTCAAAACAGGAGATGGACAACACTCATGCTTATATTGATATTCCGGGTGAGGTTCTTGATTTCTATAAGATGTACAGACCTTCTCCGCTTGTAAGAGCTTACTGCCTTGAGAAGTCACTCGGCACACCGGCTCACATTTATTACAAATTCGAGGGCAACAATACATCAGGTTCACATAAGCTTAATTCCGCAATTGCTCAGGCATATTACGCCAAGAAGCAGGGCCTCAAGGGTGTTACCACAGAGACCGGCGCCGGACAGTGGGGTACAGCTTTGTCTATGGCAACGGCTTATCTGGGACTTGATTGCCAGGTCTATATGGTTAAGGTCTCCTATGAGCAGAAGCCGTTCAGACGTGAAGTTATGAGAACATACGGCGCCAAGGTCACACCTTCGCCTTCAATGGAGACAAATGTCGGACGCAGAATCAACGAGGAGTTCCCGGGCACAACGGGTTCGCTCGGCTGCGCTATTTCCGAGGCTGTGGAAGCGGCAACTTCACAGGAGGGCTACAGATATGTTCTCGGTTCTGTTCTTAATCAGGTTCTGCTCCATCAGTCGGTCATAGGCCTTGAGACGAAGGCCGCGCTCGACAAGTACGGCATCAAAGCTGATATGATTATCGGCTGCGCCGGCGGCGGATCGAATCTCGGAGGTCTTATCTCACCGTTTGTCGGTCAGATGCTGAGAGGCGAAGCAGATTACGACATCATCGCGGTTGAGCCGGCTTCATGCCCGAGCCTTACACGCGGAACATATACTTATGACTTCTGCGACACAGGCAAGGTTTGCCCTCTCGCCAAGATGTATACTCTCGGCAGCGGCTATATTCCTGCACCTAACCATGCGGGCGGTCTGCGTTATCACGGAATGAGCTCGATTGTATCGCAGCTCTATGATGACGGCTTGCTTACGGCAAGGTCAGTAAAGCAGACGGACGTTTTCGAGGCAGCAGAGATGTTTGCAAGAGTTGAGGGAATTCTTCCGGCACCTGAGAGTTCACATGCAATCAGAGTGGCGATAGATGAGGCACTCAAGTGCAAGGAGACAGGCGAGGCAAAGAACATCGTGTTCGGCCTTACAGGAACGGGATATTTCGATATGGTCGCGTATCAGCAGTATAACGACGGCAAGATGTCTGACTATGTTCCTACAGACGAAGAGATCGCCGCTTCGGTCGCAAAGTGCCCGAAGGTCTGATTTCCTGTTAATATCTGAATTTGAGTCGGGCGGAGCTGATCCGCCCGATTTTTTATGTGTTCAGTTCCTAATGTACCGTGGAAAATCGTTTTTTTTGTTATAATGTAAATGATTATGCGAAAGGAAATTTCTTAACTTGCATAGATACTTCTGTTTGCCTTTTAATCTGTCTGTGAGAGTGCCCGCCGCCGCGCTTGTCTGCTGTGTTGCGACAGGCGTTCTCTGCGGCTGCGGAAGAATGGAGAATGTCATCTCGGGTGAGCAGACCACCGTTGTGCTTGACACTGTTTCGGGACAATCCGAATCCGGTGAGAGCCCGACGGAACAGACGTCAGATACGGGGGCTGAGACACAGGCGCAGCTGTCGGCAGGCGGAAAGAGTGTTCTTGTGTCATTC
>Ga0116193_1002074_pt1 | contig 15580 bp, 13 predicted proteins | sample AD_UKC115_MetaG_FD_89892 | JGI IMG/M metagenome (GOLD analysis project Ga0116193, IMG submission 89892) | Active sludge microbial communities of municipal wastewater-treating anaerobic digesters from Hong Kong - AD_UKC115_MetaG | ecosystem: Engineered > Bioreactor > Anaerobic > Digestate... | reverse complement strand
TCCGAACCAAAGGTGCTGCACCCATGACCCTGTCCGAGAACACCCATAACGCCACCGAACCGATGTCACCGGCTCCACGTGCGTGGCGCCCGTTGATCGCCCGACTCCACTTCTATGCCGGCGTCCTGGTGGCGCCGTTCATCCTGGTCGCCGCCGTCACCGGCGGTCTCTACGCGCTGAGCCCGACCATCGAACGGTTCGTCCACGCCGACGAACTTCACGTCGAACCATCCGGAACTCCCCTGCCCATCCACGATCAGGTGGCTGCGGCGGCCGCCGCGTTCCCTGGTCTGACGGTCACCGGCCTACGGCCCGCGGCCAACGGCACCGATTCGACCAGGGTCTACATCTCCGATCCAGCCCTGGACGACGAACACCGGCGCGCCGTGTTCGTGGACCCGTACACCGGCCGGGTACTCGGCGACGAGGTCACCTGGTTCGGCTACCTGCCGCTGAGCACCTGGCTCGATGGGCTGCATCGCCACCTGAATCTTGGTGAGCCGGGTCGCATCTACAGCGAGATCGCGGCGTCCTGGCTGTGGGTGGTCGCACTCGGCGGGCTCTACCTATGGGTGGCTCGTGCCGCCCGGCAACGCGTCCGCACCGGGCGGGTCCGGCTGCTGACGGTCGACCGCCGCGCCGCCGGCCGATCCCGCACGCTCAACTGGCACGGCGCGACCGGCGTGTGGCTGCTGGCCGCGCTGCTGTTCCTGTCGGCCACCGGGATCACCTGGTCCACATACGCCGGGGCGCACGTGACCGAACTCCGCTCGGCACTGAATTGGGAACGCCCACAGCTTGATTCGGCGTTGCCCACCGCCGGAACCGAGATCCCGGACTCCGCTATCGATCATGACGCGGTGGTGCGAGCGGCGCAGTGGGCCGGCGTGCATTTCCCGGTCGAGATCACGCTGCCCAGCGCGCCCGGCGAGGGCGTCGCCGTCACCGAGATCGACAAGCCCTACCGATTGACCACCAATGCCGCGACGGTCGACCCGGCCGATCTGACGGTCACCAGCACCGTCGACTACTGGCGCGACTACTCGCTGATGGCCAAGTTGGCCGACTGGGGCATCCGCGCCCATATGGGCTTCTTGTTCGGGCTTCTCAACCAGCTACTTCTGTTCGGCGTCGCGGTCGGCCTGGTCGCGGTCATCGTTCACGGCTACCGAATGTGGTGGCAACGCCGGCCGACACGTGGCACCGACTGGGCGGTGGGCCGGCCACCCAGTCGTGGCGCGCTGCGCCGGTTGCATCCCGCGGGGATCGCGTTACTGGCCGCCGGCACGTTGGCGGTCGGCTGGTTCCTACCGCTGCTGGGCATCCCGCTGGCGGGATTCCTGGTCGCAGACATCGCGATCGGCATGATGCGGCGCCGGAGATGACCGTCAGCTGTGCCGGGCGCCGATCCAGTGCAGCAGATCGTGCACGGTCTCGTCCTCGAGCCGGTAGCAGACCTGCCGCCCGACGCGCTCGCTGCCGACCCAGCCCTGCTGACGCAGCACCCGCAGCGCCTGCGAGACCGCATTCTCCGAACGGTTCAGCGCGGCCGCCAGATCGCTTACGCAGATACCGGGTGCGCGGTGCAGGCTGAGCAGGATCTCCAGGCGATGCGGATCGGACAGCAGGTCGAAGCGCTGCGCCCACCCGGCCGTGTCGACGTCGGTCAGCGCTGTGGTGGCCCTGTGCACCTGGTCCGCGCCGGCGTTCATGGTCCGAATCTAGTCCAGGAACCCGTGCAACAGGGCAGCCGAACCGCCGACGTGGCTGCACATCGCCGAACCGGCCGCCTCGGCGTCCCCGGCCAGGATGGCGATGACGATGGCCTCGTGCTGCTCGTTGGAGTGCGCGATGTTGCGCGCCAGCAGCGGGATCTGGTCCAGCAGCGCGTTCAGGCGCATCCGGTTCTCGGCCACCAGCGGCACCAGCGAGGGCGACCCGGCGGCCTCGGCGACGGCCAGGTGCAGCCGGGAGTCCAGCCGCCGGTAGTCGTCGAGGCCCGCGTCGCGGACATCGGCCAGCCGCGACCACAGCCCCTCCCGTTCGGCGGCGGTCAGGGTCCGGGTGGCCGCCATCCGCGCGGCACCCACCTCGAGGATCTCGCGTAGCCGCAGGGCGTCGTCGATCTCCGCCCGGGTGAACCGCGGGGTGTCGGCCGACAGCGCGGGGATCTGCTCGGCCAGGAAGGTGCCGCCGTAGCGGCCGCGTTTGGACACCAGGTAACCCGCATCGGCCAGGCTCTTGATCGCCTCGCGGACCGTGTCGCGCGAAACCCCCAGCCGCGCGGCCAGTTCGCGCTCGGGCGGCAGCGACTCTCCGGGAGCCAGGACACCGAGCCGGATCGTCTGCAGCAGCCGCCCCACGGTCTCCTCGAACGCGTTGCCGAGCCGCACCGGGCGCAGCAGCGCCCCACCGGCGGGTGCGGGATCGTGGGCGGCGGTCATGGTCGGCGGTTCTACAGCGGCGTGACGTAGGCCGAGCTGATGCCGCCGTCGACCAGGAACGTCGAACCGGTGATGAACGACGAGTCGTCGGAGGCCAGGAACGCGACCGCGGCCGCCAACTCCTCCGGTTCGGCGAAGCGGCCGAGCGGGATGTGCACCAGCCGGCGCGCCGCGCGTTCGGGATCCTTGGCGAACAGTTCCTGCAGCAGCGGCGTGTTCACCGGGCCCGGGCACAGCGCATTGACCCGGATACCCTGCCGGGCGAACTGCACCCCGAGCTCCCGCGACATCGCCAGCACGCCGCCCTTGGATGCGGTGTAGGAGATCTGCGAGGTGGCCGAACCCATCACCGCGACGAACGACGCGGTGTTGATGATCGAGCCGCGCTGCGCGGGAACCATGTGCCGCAGCGCGGCGCGGCAGCACAGGTACACGCTCTTGAGGTTGATGTCCTGGACCTTCTGCCAGGCGGGCAGTTCGGTGTTCTCGATCAGGTCGTCATCCGGCGGGCTGATACCGGCGTTGTTGAAGGCGATGTCGACTCCGCCGTGCACCTTGAAAGCGGTGTCGAACAGGTTGTTCACCGCGTCCTCGTCGGCAACGTCGACCTGGACGAACGTCACGTTCAGTTCGTCGGCGACGGCCTTGCCCGTCGTCGGGTCGATGTCGCCGATGACGACGACCGCGCCCTCGGCCCGCATCCGCTTCACCGCGGCCAGGCCGATGCCGCTGGCACCGCCGGTCACGACGGCGACCTTGTCCTTGAGCCGCTGCGTCAGATCCATCTACTGCTCTCCCATCGCGAAGAAGACGTTCTTGGTCTCGGTGAAGTGTTCCGGGGCGTCCGGTCCGAGTTCGCGGCCGAGCCCGGACTGCTTGAACCCGCCGAACGGGGTGTTGTACCGGACCGACGAGTGCGAGTTGACGCTGAGGTTGCCGGCCTCGACGGCCCGCGACACCCGCAGCGCCCGGGACAGGTTGTCGGTCCAGATCGACCCGGACAGACCGTATTCGGTGGCATTGGCCAGGGCGATGGCATCGGCCTCGTCGTCGAACGGCAGCACGGCGACCACCGGCCCGAAGATCTCCTCGCTGACGGTGCGGTCGGTGCGCTGCGGGGTCAGCACGGTGGGCGCGAACCAGTAGCCGGGCCCGCTCGGGGCGGAACCCCGGAATGCAACGGGGGCGTCGTCGGGCACATAGGCGGCCACCGACTCCCAGTGCGGTCTGGACACCAGCGGGCCCATTTCGGTGTCCCGCGCGGCCGGATCCCCCACCACGACGCCCTTGACGGCCGGCTCGAGCAATTCCATGAACCGGTCATAGACGTTGCGCTGCACCAGGATCCGGCTGCGCGCGCAGCAGTCCTGCCCCGCGTTGTCGAACACGCCGTAGGGCGCCGTGGCGGCCGCCTTCTCCAGATCGCAGTCGTCGAAGACGATGTTGGCGCTCTTGCCGCCCAGTTCCAGCGTGACCCGCTTGATCTGCTTGGCCGCCCCCGCCATGACCTGCGTGCCGACCTCGGTGGATCCGGTGAACACCACCTTGCGGACGTCGGGGTGAGTGACGAAGCGGTCCCCGATCACCGATCCGCGGCCCGGCAGCACCTGGAAGAGGTCCGGGTCCAGGCCGGCCTCGACGGCGAGCTCGCCGATGCGCAGCGTGGTCAGCGGGGTCCATTCGGCGGGTTTGACCAGCACGGCATTACCGGCCGCCAGGGCAGGCGCGAACCCCCATGACGCGATCGGCATCGGGAAGTTCCACGGCGTGATGATCCCGACCACCCCGAGCGGCTCGTGGATGGTCACGTCGAGGCCACCGGACACCGGAATCTGCTTGCCGCTCAACCGTTCCGGGGCCGCCGCGTAATACTGGAGCACATCGCGTACGTGGCCGGCCTCCCATTCGGCGGCGCTGATGGGGTGCCCGGAGTTGGCCACTTCCAGCTCGGCCAGCTCGTCGACGTGGGCATCGACGACGGCCACGAACGACCGCAGCGCGGCGGCCCGCTCGGCGGGTGCCGCCGCGGCCCAGCGCTTCTGGGCCGCCGTGGCGCGGGCCACCGCGTCGTCGACGGCGTCGAGACCGAGACGGTCGACGGTGCGCAGCACCTCCTCGGTGGCCGGATTGATCACCTCGGTGACCGTGCTGGACATGCTCACTCAGATCCTTTCCGTCGTGTGGTCGCGCGCCGCGGCCACCAGGCCGGCGAACAGCCGCAGATCGTCGAGGCGTTCCTCCGGATGCCATTGCACCGCAACGCAGAAGCCGTCCCCGGACTGCGGGTCTGCCTCGATGGCTTCCACCACCTCGTCGGCCGCATCCGTGGCGGCCACGATCAGCCCGTGCCCGAGGCCCGCGATGGCCTGGTGGTGGTAGCACTGCGCCTGCGTCGACTCCCCCACCAGGGCGGCGAGCCGGGTGCCGGGCACGGTGCGGATGGTGGACGTGCTGAACACCGCGTTGCCCGCGTGGTGTCCGGTGTGGCCGAGGCCGTCGGGCAGGTGCTGATGCAGCGTGCCGCCGAGTGCCACGTTGAGCACCTGGGCCCCGCGGCAGATGCCCAGCACCGGCAGCCGGCGTGCCAGGGCCCCGCGCAGCAGGGCGAACTCCCAGGCGTCCCGAACCCGGTCGGGCTCATCGGTTTTGCGGTGTTTGACGTGGCCGTAGGCGGCGGGGTCGACGTCGCGCCCGCCGGTCAGGATCAGTCCGTCGAGCCCGTCCAGAACGCGTTCGACGATCTCGTCGTCGACCGGCTGGGGCGGCAGCAGCGTCGCGATGCCGCCGGCCAGGGTCACCCCCTCGAGGTAGATCGCGGGCAGGAACGCCGCCGGGACATCCCACACCCCGGACCGGGCCTGCTGCAGGTAGGTGGTCACACCGATCACCGGACGACCCCCGCGAGCAGACGCAAATAGCCCGGAATCGGCCTCGTTCGAGGGGCCTTTGCGTCTGCTCGCGGCAGGGTCAGAGGCGTTCAAAGCCGCGCACCCTCTCCCAGTCGGTCACCGCGGAATTGAACGCGTCGAGTTCCACGCGGGCGTTGTTCAGATAGTGGTCGACGACGTCGTCGCCGAACGCGGCGCGGGCCACTGCCGACCCGTCGAACAACGCGGCCGCCTCGGCCAGCGTGGTCGGAAGTCGTTGCGCCGAACCGGTATACGCGTTCCCGACGCACGGCTCCCCGAGCTCGAGACCGTTCTCGATGCCGTGCAGGCCACCGGCGATCAACGCCGCGACAGCCAGGTAGGGGTTGACGTCGCCGCCGGGGGCGCGGCACTCCATCCGCATCCCGTGGCCGTGGCCGACCACCCGCAGCGAGCAGGTCCGGTTGTCCATACCCCAGGCAATCGCGGTGGGCGCGAAGCTGCCGTCGACGAATCGCTTGTAGGAGTTGATGTTCGGCGCGTAGAACAGGGTCAGCTCACGCAACGTCGCGATCTGGCCGGCCACGAAGCTGCGGAACATGGCCGACATCCCGAACGCGTCGTCGCCATCGGCAAAGACAGCCGAACCGTCGATTCCCCGAAATGAGATGTGCACGTGGCAGCTGTTGCCTTCGCGCTCATCGTATTTCGCCATGAAGGTCAGCGACTGGCCGTGCTGATCGGCGATCTCCTTGGCACCGTTCTTGTAGATGGTGTGGTTGTCACAGGTCACCAGGGCGTCGTCGTAGCGGAACGCGATCTCCTGCTGGCCGAGGTTGCATTCGCCCTTGACGCCCTCGCAGTACATGCCGGCGCCCTCCATGCCGCGCCGGATGTCGCGCAGCAGCGGTTCCATCCGCGTCGATGCGAGCATCGCGTAGTCCACGTTGTAGTCGCTGGCCGGGGTCAGATCCCGGTACCGGGCCCGCCACGCGTCCCGGTAGGTGTCGTCGAACGCCATGAACTCCAGCTCGGTGCCGACAAAGGCACGCAACCCCGCCCGGTCGAGGCGATCCAGCTGGGCGCGCAGGATGGTCCGCGGCGCGGGCCGGACCGGCACACCGCCGTGGAACGACAGGTCGGCCATCACCAACGCGGTGCCCGGCAACCACGGCAGCAGCCGCAGGGTGGCGAAGTCGGGGGTCATCACCATGTCGCCGTAGCCGGTCTCCCAGCTGCTGATGGCGTAGCCGTCGACGGTGTTCATGTCCACGTCCACGGCCAGCAGGTAGTTGCAGCATTCGGCGCCGTGGGCGGCGACGTCCTCGACGAACAGCCGGGCCGACACCCGCTTGCCGGTCAGCCGGCCCTGCATGTCGGCGAACGCGACGATGACGGTGTCGACCTGACCCGCCGCGACCAGGGAATGCAGATCGGACAACGTCAGCATCGCGGTTCTCTTCCCATCCGTTCCCACCCGTCCTTCCCCCGCCGAGTCAACCATTGGACGGCCGCCGCTCGCCGGCGTCCCTGCACAGATTTACACAACCGTCACTCCAAAGGTAGGACAGCCGACCAATAGCGTCCTATTCTGCCCTGAGACCCACCCATGGATCAGGCAGGAGAACGCTGTGCCCGAAGGCCACGAACTGCTCGACGAGGACGAACAGCACCTCGCCAAACTCGGCTACGCCCAGGAACTGCACCGCTCCTGGTCGGGCTTCTCGAACTTCGCCATCTCGTTCTCGATCATCTCGATCCTGGCCGGCTGCTTCACGTCCTTCGGCCTCGGCTGGAACAACGGCGGGCCCGCCGCCATCGCGTGGGGCTGGCCGCTGGTCTCGATCTTCATCCTGGTCATCGGGCTCTGTATGTCCGAGCTGGTGTCGGCGTTCCCGACCTCGGGCGGAATCTACTGGTGGGCAGCCAAACTCGGCGGGCCGAAGGCCGGCTACTACACCGGCTGGCTCAACCTGATCGGCCTGATCGCGATCCTGGCCTCGGTGGCCTACGGCTGCGCCACCTTCCTGGACCTCACCCTCGGCACGTTCAGCGAGACCTGGCTGGCCGGCTACAGCCTCACCCGGACCTTCCTGCTGTTCGTCGCGATCCTGGTGATCTCGGCGACCATCAACATCTTCTCGAGCCATCTGCTGGCGGTGCTCAACAACATCTCGGTGTGGTGGCACGTCGCCGGCGCGGCCGCGGTGATCCTGATCCTGTTCCTGGTGCCCGCACAGCACGCGAGCTTCTCCGACGTGTTCGCCAAGACGATCAACAACAGCGGGATGTTCGGCGGCTCGACGTCCGGGTGGGGTTGGCTGCTGTTCGTGCTGCCGATCGCGGCGATCCTGACGCAGTACACGATCACGGGCTACGACGCGTCGGCGCATCTGTCGGAGGAGACCAAGAGCGCGGCGGACGCGGCCGCCAAGGGCATCTGGCGGTCCATCTTCTACTCGGCGCTCGGCGGCTGGATCCTGCTGCTGAGCTTCCTGTTCGCGGTACAGGACCCTGACGGGGTGTCGACGGGCGGCGGCGCGGTGGTCACGATCTTCAACCAGGCCCTGCCGCAGAACATGGTGGTGCTGGTGTTGTTCATCTCGACCGCCGGCCAGTTCTTCTGCACCACGGCCTGCCAGACCAGCGCGTCGCGCATGCTCTTCGCATTCAGCCGCGACCGCGCCGTGCCCGGCCATCAGCTGTGGTCGAAGATCAACGCCAACCGCGTTCCGGCGCCGGCCGTGATCGTCACCGCGGCGCTGGCCGCCCTCATCACACTGCCCGCCCTGGTCAAGGTGGACATCAACGGTGCACCCGTCCCGGTGGCGTTCTTCGCTGTGGTGTCGATCGGTGTGGTCGGGCTGTACCTGTGCTTCGCGGTGCCGATCTTCCTGCGCTGGCGGATGGGTGATTCGTTCACCGTCGGCAAGTGGAACCTGCGGGGGCACCACCGGTGGATGGCCCCGGTCGCCGTCATCGAGATCGTCATCACCTCGGCCATCGCGATGTTCCCCACCTCCTCCGGCGGCGTTCCGTGGGGCGACGCCTTCGAATGGAAGTACGTGAACTACACCCCGCTGCTGGTGGGCGGCGTGTTGATCCTGCTCTACATCTACTGGCACGTCTCGGTGAAGAAGTGGTTCAAGGGCCCGATCAAGCAGGTCGAACTGGCCGGTGACCAGCTGAAACCCGGATAGACCCCCGCAATAGGCCCACCCGCGGGTGGGCCCCGCGCCCCTCGTGCTGCTGCCGGGGGGCGCGGTCTTGTCGGCGCCCCTCGCATGTGACCCGTCTCTCGGCGACGTTTGAGCAGGCCACGGGGGTGGTACAAGGCCACACATGTGTGGAGCCTGCGGGGAGCTCCGGCTCGATGGCCGAGTACCCGACGTCAGTGCCGTGGCCACGATGGCCGAGACGATGGTGGACCGCGGTCCCGACGGAGCCGGGGTGTGGTCGGCCGGGCGGGTGGCCCTCGGACATCGCCGGCTCAAGATCATCGACCTGTCCGAGGCGGGCGCGCAGCCCATGGTCGATCCCGAGCTGGGCCTGGCTATCGCCTGGAACGGCTGCATCTACAACTACCCACTGCTGCGGGCGGAGCTGAGCGGCCACGGCTACCGGTTCTTCTCGCACAGCGACACCGAGGTCCTGCTCAAGGCCTACCACCACTGGGGCGATAAGTTCGTCGATCACCTGGCCGGCATGTTCGCCTTCGCGATCGTCGAGCGCGACAGCGGGCGGGTCCTGCTGGGCCGCGACCGGCTCGGGATCAAGCCCCTGTACCTGAGCGAGGACGCCCGCCGGGTGCGCTTCGCGTCCTCCCTGCCGGCCCTGCTCGACGGCGGCGACGTGGACACCCGCATCGACACGGCCGCGCTGCACCACTACCTGAGCTTCCATTCCGTGGTGCCACCACCGCGCACCATCCTGCGCGGCGTGACCAAGGTGCCCCCGGCGACCCTGATCGCGTTCGAGCCGGACGGCCGGCGCGTGCAGACCACCTACTGGGCCCCCGACTTCACCCGCCGCGCCGAACATGCCGACTGGTCCGAAAAGGATTGGGAGGAAGCGATTCTCGGCGCACTGCGGGTGGCGGTGCAGCGCCGGCTGGTCGCCGACGTGCCGGTGGGCTGCCTGCTGTCGGGCGGGGTGGATTCCAGTCTGATCGTCGGCCTGCTCGCCGAAGCCGGCCAGCACGGGCTGCAGACGTTCTCGATCGGCTTCGAATCGGTGGGCGACGTCGCCGGTGACGAGTTCGTCTACTCCGACATCGTCGCCAAGCACTTCGGCACCGACCACCACCAGATCCGGATCGACACCGCACGCATGCTGCCCGCGCTCGACGGCGCCATCGGCGCCATGAGCGAACCGATGGTCAGCCACGACTGCGTGGCGTTCTACCTGCTGTCCCAGGAGGTCTCCAAGCACGTCAAGGTGGTCCAATCGGGTCAGGGCGCCGACGAGGTGTTCGCCGGCTATCACTGGTACCCCCCGCTCGCCGAACCCGGTGCCGCGAGCCTCGCGGGTGCCGTCGCCGCCTACCGCGCGGCCTTCTTCGACCGCGACGACGCCGGCGTGCACGGGTTGCTGAACCCGGCGTTCCAACACGAGGGCGACCCGAGCGGCGAGCTGCTCACCGAACACTTCGGGCGCCCCGGCGCGGCCACCGGTGTCGACCGCGGACTGCGGCTGGACACCGCCGTGATGCTGATCGACGACCCGGTCAAACGGGTGGACAACATGACGATGGCCTGGGGACTCGAGGGCCGGGTGCCGTTCCTCGATCACGAACTCGTGGAACTGGCCGCCACCTGCCCGCCGGAGCTCAAGATCGCCCACGGCGGCAAGGGGGTGCTCAAAGAGGCTGCGCGACAGGTGATTCCCCATGACGTGATCGACCGGCCCAAGGGATACTTCCCGGTACCGGCGCTGACCCATCTGCAGGGACCGTACCTGGACCTGGTCCGCGAGGCGCTCTACGCGCCGGCCGCCAAGGAGCGTGGGCTGTTCTCCGCCAGCGCCGTCGAGCATCTGCTGGCCGACCCGAACGGCCGGCTGACGCCGCTGCGCGGCAACGAGCTGTGGCAGATCGCGCTGCTCGAGTTGTGGCTGCAGAAGCACGACATCACCGGGCCGGCGGCATGACCACCGAGCACCACACCGAGGCCATCACCCTCGCCCTGCACGAGGATTCACCCGCGCACCTGGTGGCCGCGATGGCCGACGACGTGATCCTCGAACTCGGCTGGGGCCGACTGGTTTTCGGCCAGACCTTCGCCGACCCGCAGAAGCTGGCCGACGTGCTGGCGGCCGAGGGCCCGGGCCGTCGCGACATTTGCATGTACGCCCGCGAGGCCCACGTCCTGGTGGCGCGCGCCCCGCAGGAGCTCTTCATCGACCCCAGTTACACCTACCGGTTGCGCTTTGCCGACCAGGAGGACGCCGACGCTGCCGTCCCGGGCCCGGCCGGCTTCCGGGTGCGCAGCCTGACCGCTGCGGCCGACGCCGACGAGATCAACCGGGTCTACGTGCGGTGCGGCATGGTGCCCGCCCCCACCGCCGTCATCTGGGACAACCACCGGAACAACGATGCCGTGGAGTATCTGATCGCCGAGCGCGACGACCCCGACGGCGGCGGCGCGGTCCTCGGGGTCGTCACCGGCGTGGACCACGAGCGACTGTTCGGCGACCCCGAGGGCGGCTCGAGCCTGTGGACGCTGGCCGTCGACCCCGCCGCCGGCGCGCCCGGCGTCGGGGCCGCACTGACCCACGCGCTGGCGGCCATCTTCCGCGAACGCGGCCGGGCCTATCTGGATCTGTCTGTGGCACACGACAATACGGCGGCCATCGGGCTTTACGAGAAGCTCGGCTTCAGCCGGGTACCGGTCCTGGCCGTCAAGCGCAAGAACGCGATCAACGAACCGCTGTTCACCACCGCACCCGAAACCGTCGACGATCTCAATCCGTACGCGCGGATCATCGCCGACGAAGCGCTGCGCCGCGGCATCCGCGTCGAGGTGCTCGACGCGGAGACCGGTGAGATGCTCCTGTCGCACGGCGGCCGCAGCGTGATCACCCGCGAATCGCTGTCGGAATTCACCTCGGCGGTGGCCATGAGTCGCTGCGACGACAAGCGGCTGACCCGCCGCATCGTCAGCGGTGCCGGCGTGACCGTGCCGCGCGCCCGGCTGGCCACCTTCGACTCCGCCGACCACGATTTCCTGGCCGACGTCGGCGAGGCCGGTGTGGTCGTCAAACCGACCCGGGGCGAACAGGGCAAGGGCATCACCGTCGGCGTGCGCTCGGGGCCGGATCTGGACGACGCGCTGGCCCGCGCCCGCGCCGAGCACCCGGAAGTGCTGATCGAACAGCGCTGCGACGGCGACGACCTACGGCTGGTGGTCATCGACGGCCACGTGGTGGCGGCCGCGCTGCGGATGCCCGCCGAGGTGACGGGCACCGGCTCGCACTCGGTGGCCGAGCTGATCGAGGCGCAGAGCCGGCGCCGGGCCGCGGCCACCGGCGGCGAGTCCCGGATCCCGCTGGACGACGTGACCGAGGCGACCGTCCGCGAGGCCGGCTGGGCACTGGACGACGTGCTGCCCGAGGGTCGCCGGCTGCGGGTCCGCCGGACCGCGAACCTGCACCAGGGCGGCACCATCCACGATGTCACCGCCCAGGTGAACCCCGAGCTGCGCCGGGTGGCCGTCACCGCCGCCGAGGCCATCGGCATCCCGGTGACGGGGATCGACCTGCTGGTGCCCGACGTCACCGGCGAGGAGTACGTGTTCATCGAGGCCAACGAGCGGCCCGGACTGGCCAATCACGAACCGCAGCCGACGGCCGCGGCGTTCGTCGACTTCCTGTTCCCCGGGCGTCCCGGGCTGCCGCAGGCCTGGACGCCGGAGCAGCCACCGCTCTGACGGCGTCACCAGGTGCTGGTGCGCATGACCACCTCGGCGGCGAACTGCGCCGTCGACTCGGCGGCGTTGCGCCGGCCCAGCATGTCGACCACCCGGAAATCGCCGTACACGTAGCGCTGGCTGGCCATCGCGATCGCCCGGGCCGCCGGGGTGCTGACCAGGGCGGTGGTGTTCATCTCGACCGGCGGGCAGTTCGGGTCCCGGATCCTGCCGTCGTGGTCGGGTACCGCGGGGTGGCCACGGTCGATGGCCACCAGCGCGGTGAACCGGTCGAGCCGGTGGGCGGCCAGCTGCCAGGCCAGTTCGGCCCCGGCGCGGTCACCGACGATCACCGCCCAGCGCACCCCGACCGTGTCGAGCATGCCGAGCACCGCTTCGGGCGACAGCCGCGGGTCCGCCCCGATGACGACCGTGCGCAGCGACGCGGTGTGCAGGCGATCGCAGACCGCGTCGTAGGCGGCCACGGCCTGCTCGGCCGCACCCAGGAGCAACACCGCCGGGCTGTGTTCCGGGCCTGTCACACCGACGGGGACCGGATAACCATCAACGGTCATCATCGTCGAGACCACCGGGCCACGCTACCGCCCGCCATCGTGGTGCGGAGCCGTTTCAGGCGGCCCGCATCCGTTGCACCTGCCGGCCGACCACGTCGGTAAAGGTTTGCGGCAGCGTCGCTTTGACCGGGATGGCCGGATCCTCGGTGGGGAATACCACGCCGAACACCGCGTACCGGCCGACGTTGGCGAACGCCATGTAGACGCTGCTCTGCCGGCCGGCCAGGTCCATCGTCTGCCGATAGATCAGCGTCCCGTCGTTCGACGGCAACAAGGTGGTGGTGATGGGGATGCCGGCGGACTGTGCGTCGAAGAAGGTCTCGAAGTGCTCGCACCGGGTGGCGGTGGCCGCCAGCGCGTCGAGGTCCAGCAACCACGACAGCACCGCCATCTGCAGGTGAGCGCCGTCGTAGGACACCGCGTACTTCGCGGCGCTGCCCGGACCGCGTTCGGCCGACTTCGCGATCACGTCGGTCAGGGCGTTCGCGCAGCCGGGCGGTCTGGACAGCATCGACGGTGGGGAGCCGGCACCGTCCGGGGCACCCGGATCCTCCCGGATCCGGTCGAATTGCACGCCGGCCGGGAAGTCGGCCTCGGTCAGCAGCATCTTCTGCAGGACCGCGCCCGGCCAGGTGGGGGTGCCGGGTACCACGGCGCCGCAACCGACCATGACGGACAGGGCCCCGGTGACCGCGCACCACGCCAACCACCGCCGGGTTCGGCGAGCGGTTCGGTTCCGCGAGCACGAGGCCCGGCGATGCGTCCGTGGCCGGGTTCGGCGAGCGGTTCGGTTCCGCGAGCACGAGGCCCGGCGATGCGTCCGTGGCCGGGTTCGGCGAGCGGTTCGGTTCCGCGAGCACGAGGCCCGGCGATGCGTCCGTGGCCGGATCATGGCCTCAGGTTAGGCGATCCAGCGCCGTGGTGATCGTCGGCCGCGGTGGGGCGCCGCTGTCGATCAGGCCCATGATCGCCCCGACGTCGACGTGGGTGTCCAGCAGGTCGGCCAGGATGTCCAGCTGCGCGTCGCGGCGGCCCGGTACGTCGGTGTCGGTGGCGACGGCGAAGCCCGTCCGGCCGGCGGCGACGGCGGCGGCCATCAGCCAGTCCCGGCGTAGCGCGTTGTTGTCCAGCAGGCCGTGCCAGTGCGTGCCGAACACCGGCCCGCACCGCAGCCCGATCCCCAGCCAGTCGTCGGCGCCGGCCCGGGTGAGTTGGCCGTGGTGGATCTCGTAACCGATGAGCGCCCCGGTGTGCCGGACCAGTGTCTTCTCCGGCGCGAAAGTGATGTCGGCATCGAGCAGGCCCAGTCCGTCGACGGTGCCGATCCCCGACTCCACGTCATCGTCGATGCGTCGGCACAGCATCTGGAACCCGCCGCAGACGCCGAGCACGGTGCGCCCCGCCGCGGCATGCGCGGCGACGGCGGCGTCCAGCCCACGCGCCCGCAGCCACGCCAGGTCCGACACCGTGGCCCTGGTGCCCGGCAGCACGACGATGTCGGCGTTCGCCAGGTCGGCGGCATGGTGCACCCACCGGACCGTCACACCCGGTTCGCAGGCCAGGGCCTCCACGTCGGTGGTGTTGGACAACCGGGGCAGCCGGATCACCGCGACGTCGAGCCCGGGCCGTCCGCGTGGCGGCTGCGGCACCCCGACCGTGCGGCCGACGGCCACCGACAGCGAGTCCTCGGTGTCCAACCACAGGTCGTCGCGGTAGGGCACGACGCCGTAGGTGGGACGCCCGGTCAGTTCCTCGAGCCGGCGCAGACCCGGTGCCAGCAGGGCGGGGTCGCCGCGGAACTTGTTCACCAGAAAGCCGGCGATCAGCGCCTGATCGGCCGGCTCGAGCACGGCGACGGTGCCGAAGAAGTGCGCCAGCACACCGCCGCGGTCGATGTCGCCGACGATCAGCACCGGCAGATCGGCGGCGCGGGCCAGGCCCATGTTTGCCAGATCCGTTGCGCGCAGGTTGATCTCGGCCGGCGAACCAGCGCCCTCGCAGATGACGACGTCGAATTCGCTTCGCAGCGAGGACAATTCGTCGGCAATGAGGGACGATAGGTACTCCCGATGGGTGATGTAGTCCGCGGCGCGCACCTGCCCCACCGCCCGCCCGCGCACCACCAGCTGCGAGGTCCGGTCACTGCCCGGCTTGAGCAACACCGGGTTGAAGCGGGTGTGCGGCGCCAGCCCGGCGGCGGCGGCCTGCATCGCCTGCGCCCGGCCGATCTCACCGCCGTCGACGGTCACCGCCGAGTTGTTGGACATGTTCTGCGCCTTGAACGGCGCCACCCGGATTCCCTTGCGCGCCAACAGCCGGCACAGGCCGGCCGCCACCATCGACTTGCCGGCGTCGGACGTGGTTCCCGCGACCAGCAGCGCGCCGCTCACCATTGCCCCGCGAGCAGACGCAAACGCCCCTCATTTCCGCGCGAAACCTCCACCTTTGCGTCTGCTCGCGGAGGGAGGAGGGTCACGGCAGGGTCAGGATCTCGGCGCCGTCGTCGGTGACCACCAGCGTGTGCTCGAACTGCGCGGTCCACTTCTTGTCCCGGGTGGCCACGGTCCAGCCGTCGTCCCAGATCTCGTAGTCCAGCGAGCCCAGGTTGATCATCGGTTCGATGGTGAACGTCATACCGGGTTCGATGACGGTGTCCACCGACGGCTGGTCGTAGTGCAGCACCACCAGGCCGTTGTGGAACGTGGTGCCGATGCCGTGGCCGGTGAAGTCGCGAACCACGTTGTAGCCGAAGCGATTTGCGTACGCCTCGATCACACGGCCGATGACCG
>Ga0116193_1002071_pt1 | contig 15585 bp, 18 predicted proteins | sample AD_UKC115_MetaG_FD_89892 | JGI IMG/M metagenome (GOLD analysis project Ga0116193, IMG submission 89892) | Active sludge microbial communities of municipal wastewater-treating anaerobic digesters from Hong Kong - AD_UKC115_MetaG | ecosystem: Engineered > Bioreactor > Anaerobic > Digestate... | reverse complement strand
CATGGGCCGCTTCATCGCGATCCTGCCCGGCTACGTCGAGGCGCACGATTACCCGGCCGGCCGCTATCTCACGCTCGAGGGTCACCTCGATGGCACGCGCGTCAGCCAGGTCGAACAGCACGATTACGTCTTCCCGCTGGTCCGTACCGGCGAAATCCGCCTGTGGCCCGCGGGCTTCGAGGACACCGGACCGCAATGGCACATCGGTATCGGCGTGGGTGTGCACATTCGCTGATGGCGACCGGAACGGGCAGGTCCCGGGCTCGCCGGCCCGCGCCGGGGCCGCCGCACAGGGACATCCTCGTCCACGCCACATCGATCACCTGCGTGCCGGATGCACGGCGTACCATCCCCGACACGCGGGAGCCCCGAACTCGTTCAGGGGCGCCCTGACCACGTTCGGTTGCATTGCGATGCCGCGTTTCGCCCCTGCCAAGGAGGACACTCCCATGCGTCTGCGCGTCCTGTCCATTGCCCTGCTGTTCGCCGCCTGCAACGCCATCGCCAGTAGTAGCGAGTGGGGCAAGGTCCCCGGCGGCCAGACCCGTTCCGCGGCCGTGCACGTCGCCATCGACTCGACGTTCTCGGGTCTGCACCAGTATGACTTCGCCGCCGCCGGCATCCATGTGCATTACCCGGCCGAGCGGGCCAGGATGATCACGACGGTGCCGGCCTGGGTGAGGGAATACGAGCAATCGGGCGTGACCGCCGTGGTGCCGTTCGAACTCGATCTCTGGCCCGGTCTCGCACCGCTGACGCTGACCTGCGACACCGGCGGCAGCGCCGATCCGAACTGCCGGCTGCTGCGCCACATCGATGATCCGGATCACCCGCTGTTCGAGGCGCTCGGCACGGATTTCGTGTTCACCGCGGACGGACATATCTGGGCCTATGGCCATGCCGATTCGATGTACGACCATCGCCGCCTGTTCACCTGGAACGGCAGCGCCTTCGTGGAAACCCCGCAGCCGTTCCGGCACGTCGAAATGACCGGCAGGACCAAGGTGCCGATCGCATTGCGTGCCGAACGCGGTGACCAGGCGCCGGTCACCTGGACCGTGCCGGCCGGTGCGGGGCTGCGCATACTGCTGAACGACAATTCCTCGACCGACGAATCCGGCGAGAACCCCGATTATCTCGTCGTGACCCAGGAAGGCCTGGTCGGCTGGGCTCACCTGCCCTCGCAACCGGACGGCAAGACCGACGTCGAGGGCCTGTACTACCGCGGCGACTGAGCAGCCGGCCCGCCACCCTGGCCGCTGCCGGTCGGGACGACGGACACGGCGCATGATCGGGTCACCCGTGCCTGGTCTGTACCCCACAGGCACCCCTCCGCCGCGCATTCTGGCGCGCGGGACCACCCGCCGGATCAGCTCCCGACCACCGGATAGGCGATGCCGCCGAAGTCCGGTGCGTCATCGGCCATCATGAGGTCGATCACGATCGGCAGCAGGGACGTCAGGATCTGCGCGCCATCCCGCACCTGCCTGCGGTTCGCGGCACTCTGCCAGGTTGCGCCGCCATGCACGAGCTGGTTGCGCAGTACGTAGAGCCGGTCGAGCACGATCGACAGCACGAGATCGGTCCGCTGCTCGAGGATCGCGCGCGTGGCGATCTTCTGGCTTTCGGCGAACTACGAATCCCAGCGGCCGCTCGCGTCGCGCTGACGCAACGCTTTCCAGAACGGCTCGAATACAAAGCGGTTCTGGCTCAGGGTGCGGACCGAGCCGCTGAACTGCTGGAACAGCACGACCTGCAGGCGCCGCGCATGATCCACGGCGAGCAGCCGGGCTACGAACTGACGGGGCTGTTCGCGCTCGCTCTGCTCGAAGCCGAACTCGCTCGCGTAGGCCGCGTTGAAACCGATCCACAGGAAGATGAAGCGCGCGGCGTCGTCCCCGGTCTCCCGCTCGGCGCGACCGAGCCAGCTGATCGCGCGGTGCAGGCGGACCCGCAAGGCCTCGGGCTGGGCGTCGCGGAGCTGGCGGTGCCTGGCTTTCAGGGGCTCGTAGGCAGCGGTCATGACAGCGGGTCCACGCGCATCCGCCGCATTTTCTACCACGCTGCGATCCGCGAATCAGCCACCTGATCGACCCGCCCCTGCGGAAACGGCTGCCGCCCACCCAGTAGAGCCGCCGTGAGGCATCGCCGGATCGGGAGGCGGCCGCCGCCTGGTGCGAACGGTTTCCGGACGGCTGTAAGGAATCGCCCCATTCGCCGACCAATGCCCTGCACCCGGTAGCGCCGTGCCTGTGCCGCTCCCGGGGGCGATCCTCAAACCATCAGGAAAATCGCCATGAACGATCGCAACAAGCGGGCTTTGCCCCTGGGTTCCGCGCTGGTCGCAGGACTCGTCCTCTCCGCCACCGCCGCAGCCGACAACCCCTTCGGCGTGCACGTCCTCAAACAGGGCTATCAACTGGCCATGGCCGACACCAAGGCGCGCGACGGCAAATGCGGCGAAGCCAAATGCGGTGCCGGGAAAAAGGCTGCCGCGCAGGCCCGTGCCGGGAATGCAGATACTGCAAAGGATGCCGGCGGCGCTGCAGACGAGCCCACCGCCAAGGCTCATGACGGCAGCTGCGGCGCGAACAAGGCTGACGCCAAGGCTCATGACGGCAGCTGCGGTGTGAACAAGGAGACGCCAAGGCTCGTGACGGTAACTGCGGCGCGAACAAGGCAGACGCCAAGGCTCGTGACGGCAGTTGCGGCACGGACAAGGCCGCGACCAAGGCCAAGGATGGCCATTGCGGCACGCGTGCGTGATCTCGATCCGGGCCGGGGGTGTGGCTCCCGGCCCGCATCGACAGGGAAAACGCCATGCATCGATCCATGCCTACGGGAGCAGGCCTCGGCTTCCGCAGAGAGCTGCTCGACGAACTCGAAGCGGGTGTGCCGCCAGCCGTGAGCTTCTTCGAGCTGGCGCCAGAAAACTGGGCCCGCCGCGGTGGCGAGGCCGGTCGCCGGCTGCGCGTCCTCACCGAGCACCATCCGTTCGTCTGCCACGGCCTGTCGCTCTCGCTGGGCGGGCCCTCGCCACTCGATCGGGACCTCCTGAGAGCCATCCGCGCGTTCATGGACGAGCACGGCATCGGTCTCTACACGGAGCATCTGTCCTGGTGCGACGACGGTGCACGCCTGTACGACCTGCTGCCGCTGCCCTTCACCGAGGAGGCCGTGCGCTGGACGGCCGCGCGCATCGCCCAGGCGCAGGAGGAGCTGGGCCTGCGCATCGGCATCGAGAACGCCTCGCGCTATCTGACCCCGCCAGGCGGCGAGATGAGCGAAGCGGAGTTCATCCGCGCCGTGGTCGAGGCCGCGGATTGCCTGCTGCATCTCGACGTGAACAACGTCTACGTGAACTGCCGGAATTTCGGACTCGATGCCGAGCGTTATCTGGCCGAACTGCCGCTCGAGCGCGTCTGCTACGTGCACGTGGCCGGCCATCACGTACAGACGGATGGCCTGCTGATCGACACCCACGGGGCGGCGGTCGTGGAACCGGTGTGGACGCTGCTCGCGCAGGTGTATGCGCGCACCGGACCGCAACCTACCTGTCTCGAGCGCGACGCGGAATTCCCCGGCCTTGCGGCTCTCGCGACGGAGGTGACGCGGATCGCGGCGATCCAGACCCGTTTCGATGCGGCATCCCCTGCCCTGGAGCGTGCCGCATGATCGCCACAGCGACCCTCGCCGATTTCCAGCGCTGCTTCGGGCGTCATCTGCGTGACGGTCGCGCCGCCCTGCCGTCGGGCATCGACCGGCAGCGGGCCGCGGTCTACCGCGAACTGCTCGGCAACAACGTGCGCAGCTTCGTGGATGCCTGCTTTCCCGTGGCGCGGGCCTGTCTCGGCGAGCGCCGCTGGAGTGCCCTCTGCCGCGGGTTCTTTCGCGAGTGGCCGGGGCGAAGTCCGTGGTTCCGCGACATTCCACGTGAGTTCGTCGAATACCTGACCCAGGCCTGCAGGCGGCCACTGCCGCCCTGGCTCGCCGAACTCGCCGGATACGAATGGGCTGAGCTGGCCGTGGAGACGCATGCCGCGCCGCTGGCGACCCGCACGCCACCCTGCGACGTGCTCGAAAGCCGATTGGGTCTCGACCCGACCATGCGCCGTCTCGCCTGCGCCTGGCCGGTACACCGGATCGGGCCGGACTGGCGGCCGCGCAAGCCCCAGGCTACCGGCCTGCTGGTGTATCGCGGCATCGCCGGCCGGGCAGCGTTCGCCGAGGCGGGCCCAGCGACCTTCGCGCTGCTGGATCTGCTGGATACCGCATCGCAGACCGGCCGCTCCGCGCTGCAGCACCTCGCGGAACGGCTCGGCCGTCCGGCGGACCCGGCACTACTGGCTTCCGGCGCGGACACGCTGCGCGCACTCGCCGATCTCGGCATCGTCATCGAGGATCCCTCATGAACCGGCGCATCGTTTATCCCCGCCGCCTCGTGCTGCGCACACTGCGGCTCGTCGACGAGAGCGGCGCCTGGCTGGGCCTGCTCAGCCTGCGTATGCTGCTGGCCTGGGACTTCGTCGAATCCGGCCTCGAGAAATATCGAGGCGAGAACTGGTTCGGCGAGATCCGCGACCGCTTTCCGTTTCCGTTCGACCTGCTGCCCCCGGAGTGGAGCTGGCAGATGGCGACCGGGCTCGAGCTGATCGGCGGCATCGCGATCCTGCTCGGGCTGGCCACGCGGTTCTTCAGCGCAGCGCTGATCGTGCTCACCTTCGTGGCGATCTACAGCGTGCACTGGCCTGCCGAGTGGCACGACTGGGCCGGCCTCTATCAAGGCTATGGATTCACCGATCGGGGTTACGGCAATTTCAAATTGCCGGTACTGTTCATCGGCATGTTCCTGCCCCTGGTCTTCCTGGGGCCGGGACGCCTGAGCCTCGATGCCGTCCTGCGCCGCCGCTGGCTGGCCCGTGAGCCATCTCTGGGCTGATGAGGCGAGTGGCGACCGCACCGGTGCCGGGCACGGATTCCCCGCGATGGAGAAGCCCATTGGACGACGCCCGTCAGGCCGGACCCTTGATCGAGCTGCGACCGCAGATGCTGAAGTTCGCCCGTCTCCAGCTGCAGGACGACGCGGCCGCCGAGGATGCCGTCCAGGAGGCGCTCGGCGCCGCGCTCGAGGGTGCCGCGAAGTTCGCCGGACGCTCCGCGCTGAAGACCTGGGTGTTCACGATCCTGCGCCACAAGATCGTCGACATCCTGCGGGAACGCGGTCGCACCGTGCAGATCTCCGCGCTGGAGAAGGACGAGGCGCAGATGGATGCGGCGTTCGAGGCGCTGTTCCAGGCCAATGCCCACTGGCATCCCGCGAGCCACCCCGGCAACTGGGACGATCCGGAGGAAGCTCTCGCCCAGCGGCAGTTCTGGCGGATCTTCGAGGCCTGCCTGGAAGTGCTGCCGGCCAACACGGCGCGCGTGTTCATGATGCGGGAGTTCCTCGGCTTCGAGACCGACGAGATCTGCCGCAACCTCGCCATCAGCACCAGCCATTGCCACGTGATCCTGCACCGCGCCCGCGCCGGCCTGCGGCGCTGCCTCGATAGCGGCTGGTTCCGACCGGAGGCACGTACATGCTGACCTGCAAGGCGGCCACGCACCTGATGTCGGAGGCACTCGACCGTCCCCTCACGCTCGGTGAACGCTGCCGGCTATACTGGCACCTGCTGGCCTGCATCGGCTGCCGGGCTTTCCGCCGCCAGATGCGCTTCATCCGTCGCGCCAGCCGCGCCTACCGCGATCACCACGAGTGAGCCGCCCCCCCAGGAGAGCGGGTGAGGATCAGTCCTCGACGTCCGGCTCGAAGAAACTCCAGCGCACCTCGGGGAACTGTGCGCGCAGGGCGGCCTCGACGCGATTGATCGCCTCGACCAGGGCCGTGGCATGCGGCGCGTCCTGCATCTCCGCCTTGACCGCGACCATCACGTCCGGGCCGAGCTGCAGGGTGATCAGCGAGAACACGCGACGCACTTCCGGCTGACGGGTAAGGAAGTCGAGCAACTGCGCGCGCAGTTGCGGATCGGCACTCTGCCCGACCAGGAGATCGGCGATCTCCTTGGCCACGAACAGCGCGACGATGACCAGCAGGGTGCCGATCACGATGCCGCCGATCGCGTCATAGGCCGGATCGCCGGTGAACATCGTCAGCAGTACCGCACCGAGCGCGAAACCGAGACCGAGCAGCGCGGCGAGGTCCTCGCCGAACACCACGATCAGCTCGCTCTGCCGGCTCTCGCGGAACCACTGCCACAGCCCCTGATCGCCGCGCGCCTTGTTCACTTCGCGCAGGCAGCCCCACATCGAGAAACCCTCGGCGGCGAGGCCGAATCCGAGCACGCCGACCGCGAGCCACGGCCAGCGCAGCGGCTCCGGGTGACCGAGCTTGTGCACGCCCTCGTAGATCGAAAACATGCCGCCGACACTGAACAGCAGCAGTGCGACGAGGAACGACCAGAAGTAGATCGCCTTGCCGAAGCCGAGCGGGAAATCCGGCGACGGCGCGCGCTGCGTGCGCTTGAGTCCCCAGAGCAACAGGCCCTGATTGCCGCAGTCGGCCAATGAATGGATCGCCTCCGCGAACATCGACCCCGAGCCGGTCAGCAGCGCGGCGGCGAGCTTGCTGACGAAGATCGCGAAGTTCGCGCCGAGCGCGAAGAAGATGGTCTTGAGCGAATCGGCTTTGCCGGCCATGGGAACACGCGGCGTGAAGGACGGCCGCGCAGTCTAGCAGCCCGTCGCGCTCACTCGTGTCCGCCGCGCGCCACGGTCGCGATGCATGGCCGGTGTCTCCACCCGCCGCCTCGCGGTCTGCTGCCATCACGCTCGCGGCATGCCGTGGCATGCTGGACGTCCCCGACGAGGAGACCACCGATGACCACCGCGATCCGCAAGTCCACGCCCGTATTGTTCGTCGATGCGATCGAACCGAGCGTCGCGTTCTGGGAACGGCTCGGCTTCGCGGTCACGATGAGCGTGCCGCACGGCGACCAGCTCGGTTTCGCGATCCTGGTACGCGACGACGTCGAACTGATGTACCAGAGTGCCGCCTCGATCGCGGGCGACATGCCGGCACTCGCACCGCATGCGCGCGACCGCAGCTTCCTGTTCGTCGAGGTCGACGACGTGGATGCGATCGCCACGGCTCTCGCCGGGCACGAGATCTTCCAGCCACGCCGGCAGACCTTCTATGGCTCGACCGAGATCGGCTATCGCGAGCCCGGTGGCCATTTCGTGACGTTCGCGATGTTCGCCCGCTGAGACGGGCGGCACGCGGCGTCGCGACCGCACGGGCCCTCGTCCGGTCCGCGCGCGGAACCCCAACCAAGGCCACATTCGCGATCCTGCGACGCCGGCGACAATCCGCCGGTTTCCTTCGCGAAGGTCTCGCCATGCGTCTGCCGCTGCCCGCCGCCATCCTGCTGCTCGCCACCCTCCAGCCGGTCCATGCGGCCGAGCGCGACGATCGCCCACCATTCCAGCCGATGGACGTGTTCGCGCTGCAGTGGGCGAATCACCCGGCACTGTCGCCGGATGGCCGGCGCATCGTCTACGAGCGCTGCTTCTTCGATGTGATGAAGGACCTGCGCCGCTCGACGCTGTGGCTGATCGACACCGCGAACGGCGAGCAGCGCCCGCTGACCGGCGGCATGGCGAACGATGGTCAGGCCATCTGGTCACCGGATGGCCGGCGGATCGCCTACGTCTCGACGAGCGACGGCTCGGCACAGATCCATGTGCGCTGGCTGGATGGTGGCCAGTCGGCGCAACTGACTCAGCTCGGCGAGGCACCGGAGGATCTCGTCTGGTCGCCGGATGGCAAGTGGCTCGCCTTCGCGATGCGCGTGCCGGATGCCGGCAAGCCGATCGCCGAGCTGCCGGCCAAGCCTGAAGGGGCGGAGTGGGCACCGGCCGTGAGGACCATCGACCGGCTGATCTATCGCATCGACGGCGGCGGTTATGTCGATCCGGGCTACACCCAGCTGTTTGTGATCGCGGCCGACGGCGGTACGCCGCGCCCGGTCACCACGGGCCGCTACGATGCGGGCCAGCCGGCCTGGACGCGCGACGGCAAGGCGCTGATCTTCTCCTCGAACCGCCGGGATGGCTGGGAATACGAACCGCTCGAGAGCGAGCTGTACCGCGTCGATCTGGCCAGTGGCGAGGTCCGCGCGCTGAGCGGGCGCAAGGGACCGGACGCCCGCCCGGTCGTATCGCCGGACGGGCGCCTCGTCGCCTACCTCGGCTTCGACGACCGCGGCCTCGGCAGCCAGAACGAGCACCTCTACGTGCTCGACCTCGCCAGCAGCCGCTCGCGCGATCTCACGCCCGCGTTCGATCGTGCCGTGCAGGCACCCGGCTGGGACGCGAACGGTAAGGGGCTCTACTTCGCCTACGACGACCGCGGCGTGAGCCACATCGGCCATGTCGCCCTCGATGGCGGCAGGATCGATACCGTGGCCGATGATTTCGGCGGCACGGCGATAGGCCGCCCGTATCCCGGCGGGGCGATGTCGGTCGCGGCCGGCCGTGTGGCCTACACGCGCGGCACGGCGGAACGCCCGGCCGACGTGGCGCTCGTCGCGCGCGGGGGCGCACCGCGCGTGCTGACCGATCTCAATGCGAATCTGCTCGATCACCGCGTGCTCGGCAGTGTCGAGACACTCTGGGTGAAATCGTCGGCCGACGGGCGCGAGATCGAGGGCTGGGTGGTCAGGCCGCCACATTTCGATCCGGCGAAGAAGTACCCGCTGCTGCTCGAGATCCATGGCGGTCCGTACGAGAACTACGGACCGCGTTTCGCACCGGAGACCCAGCTCTACGCGGCCGCGGGTTTCGTCGTGCTGTACATGAATCCGCGCGGCAGCACGAGCTACGGCGAGGCCTTCGCCAACCTGATCCAGAACGCCTATCCGTCGCAGGACTACGACGATCTGATGAGCGGCGTCGATGCGCTGCTCGCCAAGGGCTATGTCGATCCCGCGCGGCTCTACGTCACCGGCGGTAGCGGCGGCGGCGTGCTGACCGCGTGGATCGTCGGCCACACCGGACGGTTCCGCGCCGCGGTCGTCGCCAAGCCGGTCATCAACTGGTCGAGCTTCGTGCTGACCTCGGACCTGTATCCAGTCTTCGCGCGCTACTGGTTCCCGGGTCTGCCCTGGGAGAAGCCAGAGAACTACGCCGCGCGCTCGCCGATCACCTACGTCGGCAAGGTGAATACGCCGACGATGCTGATCGTCGGCGAGGCCGACCATCGCACGCCGATCGGCGAGGCCGAGCAGTTCTATCAGGCGCTCAAGCTGCGCAAGGTGGACACGGCGCTGGTGCGCATTCCCGAGGCCTCGCACACGATCAACCGCCGGCCGAGCAATCTGCTCGCCCAGGTGCTGAACACGATCGGCTGGTTCGAGCGCTACGGCGCGCGCGGGATGTCGACGACACCCTGACGGAGCGGCCCGATCGCGGAGCGCCGTACGGAGCATCAGCGGGGGCGGCGACGCTCAGCGGCGGTACGGGTCCGCCGGGCCATGCTGGGCCCCCTGTCGCCGGCGGGATGCGCTCGACATGCTGCTCACGGTGTTGCTCGGCCTGATCGCAGATTTCTCGCCGACGGAAATCGACGCGGGACGATTCCATGTCCGCTTCCCGATGCCGGTGACGCAGATCGCGCTGCGCCATGACGACACGCCGTGGGGTCCCGCTTCGGTCCTGATCCTCGGCGCGAACGATGCCACCGGCATCTCGTATGAGTTCAGCGAAGCGGGCCCCGATCGGCGCGGCGGCGCCGATGCCGCCGGTCTGGGCCGCGTGGTCGGGCATTTCGCTCAGCGGCACAAATGCACCGCGCACGCGATCGCGGACCGACCGCTTGCCGACGCCGAGGACAGGATCCACCCGCAGATCGTGTTCGAGGGGCATTGCGCCGCCCCCGTGGCCTATCGGATCGCCACGATCCTCGTCGCCGACCGAGTCTATACGCTGCAGGTCTACCGGCCGCTCACCTTCCACAACCCGGCAAATGGGCATCCAGAAACCGCGGCAGCCGACGATTTGGACATGGCCTTGCGGGATTTGATGGCGCACAGCCGATGGCGCGTCAGCGACATGCGCTGAGACCGATACCGGTCGAGAACCGATCAAGCCTGACGTGAGCCGGCACGCACCGCATGGACCGCCCGGCTGCGGCTGCGCTGGAACACGTAAACCGAGGCAGGCGGAATGTTCCACCAGGCGAGACCGGCACGGCGCACGGTGAGACCCAAATCATTGAGCAGTTCGCGCGGCACCGGGCTGACCGGGCCGTAAGTGAACTGGATGAAGCGCCCTTCCGGCGCCATGATGACAAATGCCGCGTCAAGGATCTCGCGCTGCATGCGGCGTGACATTGACAACAGACCGAGCCCGCTCACTACCGCATCGACCGGTCCGTCGGCAGTGAAATGCAGCCGGCGCACGAGGCTGCGCAACTCGCGCGCATCGGCGCAGGCCACGTGGGCATCTGCGAAACGCATCGAAAGGTACTGGTACAGCTCCTGATTCAGCTCGAGCACCAGCAGGTCCTGTGCCCGGATGCCATGGTCGAGCAGCGCCTGGGTGAACACGCCGGTGCCGCCACCGAGTTCGATGATGCGCTGCGCGCCGCGCGGAAGCTGCTGCACCATCAGCCGCGCGAGCTGACGACTCGATGGCGACAGAGCAGCGATGGCGAGGGGGTTTTTCAGCCACTGACGGAAAAACGTGAGCGTGGGGCTGAGCCGATGGCTGGCCGCCTTGCCCGGTTTGCTGCGCTGCTGCATGACAGGATTCCGCCCCGGATGCGGTCTTTTATCACGACCGGCCGGCGCGGCGTAAACCCGACCCGGCACGGGCTGGAATGGCCACGGGCGAATCGGCTGCCGTCAGCGGCGGATGGCTCGTGCAATGGGGCCCGACCGCGGCCAGGATGGCTCAAAAGAAAACCCCGCGGCATTCGCGAGGAATGCCGCGGGGTCGTGGTGGGCCATCCGCGAAAGGGTAACCGGTGGCCCAGCGCCGAACGAGACCGCTCAGTGCCGGTAGTCGTCGTCGCGCCGGTGATAGTCGCGGTAGCGATAACCGCGGTCGTCCTCGTCGTCATAGGTCTCGTAACGATCCACATGACGCACCCGGTAGACGCGGCGCACCACCGGCCGCTCGTAGTACACCGTGCCGTAGGACACGGGGTAGTAGTAATCCGATGCGTAATACGGGCCGTGATAGTAGGTCGGCGCATAGCCGTACCAGCCGCCGCTCCAGCGATGGCCCCAGCCACAGTGGTGGCAATCGCTGTAGCCAATGCTGTAGCCCGGGCCGTAGAAACCGACCGAATAGCTGTAGTGGCCTCTCGCCGAGGCGCCGGGCGCCGCCGCGAGTGCCGCCACCGCGATCAGACCAAGACCGAAACCGCGCAAGCCGTGGGTGACGTTCATGATGCCTCCTCCGAGACTGCGCAAGGATGCTGCCGCGCAGCGGCTGAATAACGGCTTATGGCGCCTGACGCCATCCCGGCATGCGCCAGGCGCCCGTCCGGTCGGAAGCACGTCGCGGTCCGTGCGGAAGTCAGCGCCAGCGGAATTCCCAGGCGCGGTGCACCTTCGGATTGCGCGCGAAATCGAACGGGATGCTCGAGGCGCCGATGTCGCGCACGTCGAACTCGGCTACGAGCGCGGGATCGAGTTCGAAGCGGCGGTAGTTGTTCGAGAACAGCAGCAGACCACCGGGCGCGAGCCGGATCATGGCCGCACGCAGCAGGCTCGCATGGTCGCGCTGCACGTCGAAATCCTCGGCGCGCTTGGAGTTCGAGAAGGTCGGCGGATCGATGAAGATCAGGTCGTAGCGTGCATCGTCATGCTCGACGAAGGCCTGCGCGTCGGCCTGCACGAGCCGGTGGCGCGCGCCGGCATAGCCGTTCAACGCCAGGTTGCGCGAGGCCCATTCGAGATAGGTGGCCGAAAGGTCGACGCTGGTCGTCGTGGCGGCGCCGCCAGCGGCGGCATGCACGCTCACCGCGCCGGTGTAGCAGAACAGGTTCAGGAACCGCTGGCCACGGGCGAGTTCCTGCATGCGCAGGCGCAACGGCCGGTGGTCCAGGAACAGGCCGGTGTCGAGATAGTCGTGCAGGTTGACGAGGAAGCGCAGGCCACCCTCCTCGACCTCCAGAAACGCGCCGCGCTGGTCGAGCCGGCCGTATTTCTCGCCGCCTTTGGCGCGATAACGCTGCTTGAGCGCGATGCGCTCGCGCGGCACGCCGAACGCCTCGCCGGCCGCGCGCACGATCTCGCGCAGGCGCTGGCGTGCGGTTTCCTCGGGAATGCTGGAAGGCGCCTGGTATTCCTGGATGTGCAGCCAAGCGACCGGCACGCCCGCGGCATCTCGGGTTTCGTACACGTCGATCGCTGCGGCGTATTCCGGCAGGTCCGCATCATAGGCACGCCAGGCGTGGATGCCCTCGCGCTCGAGACGCTTGCGCAGATGACGCACGTTCTTCTCGATGCGGTTCTTCAGCATCGTCGCACCGGGCGACAACGGCTTCGGCGCGTGAGTAGCGGGCTCCTCGCGCGGCGCGAGTTCGAAGTTCAGCAACTGGCATCCGAGCGCGCCGTTGAACAGCGTGTAGCGCTTCGCTGCCCGCAGGCCGATGGCCTTGCCGAGCGCCATGTCCGAGGTGATCACGCTGGCATGCCAGCCGATGAATTCTCCGGCGAGCTTCGTACCGAGTTCGCGGTACAGCGGCACGAGCCCAGCCTGCTCGCCGAGGCGCTGGCCATAGGGTGGATTGCAGACGACGAGGCCGGGCGCCTGCGCCTCGACCGGACGGCGCAGCGCCGTGAGCGGCTGGCGCTCGAAGCGGATCATCCGCTCCACGCCGGCTGCCTGCACATTGCGACGCGCCTCGGCGAGTACGCCGCCATCCTGGTCGTAGCCGAAGAAACGGACGTCAAGCCGCGCGAGGCCAGCCTCGGCGCGTGCCACCGCCTCTGCATGCAGCTGCTGCCACAGCGCGGCATCGAAGTTCTTCCAGCCAAGGAATCCGTAGTAATCGCGCCGCCAGCCCGGTGCGACGTCGGCGGCCATCCATGCCCCCTCGATCAGCAGCGTGCCCGAGCCGCACATCGGATCGACGAGCGCGCCGCCCGCCGCCTGCACGGCCGGCCAGCCCGCACGCAAGAGGATCGCGGCAGCTAGATTCTCCTTGAGCGGCGCGCGGCCCTTGCCCTGACGCCAGCCGCGCTGGTGCAGCGGCGCGCCCGAGAGATCCAGGGCGACCCGCGCGCGCTCGCGCCGCAGCAGCACGTTCAGGCGTACCGCCGGCCGATCCGTATCGACCGATGGCCGCACACCGGAACGCTGACGGAACTGATCCACCACCGCATCCTTGGCGCGCTGCTGAGCGAACTGGCTGTGGGTGAGGCCATGCGTACTGCCGGCGACGTCGATCGCGAAAGTCGAGTCAATATCGAAATGCCGGGACCAGTCGATGGCCTGCATGCCGTCGTAGAGCGCCTCGCCGTCGGGCGCGTCGAATTCGGCGAGCGGCATCAGCACGCGACTCGCCAGACGCGACCACAGGCAGGCGCGATAGGCCCAGCCCAGGTCCGCCTCGACGTGCACGCCGGCCAGCGCTTCGCGTGCCTCGCCGGCGCCGAGGTCGCGCAGCTCGTCGCGCAGGAGGTACTCGAGCCCTTTCGGGCAGGTGACAAAGAAATCCGGCATGGGCCGTCAGGCACCCGCCGCCACGGCATCGAGTCCGCGCAGGAACAGGTGGAAGCGCTCGGCGCAAAAGTCCACGTGCGCGGCGAGCCGATGCGTGTCGTTCACCAGCGTCAACTCGTCACCGCGCCGACCGGCGAAGTCGATCACCGCCGCAACCGGGCAAAGCTCGTCGTGCCAACCGTGTACCAGCGCGGTCGGCACGGGCGGCGCGTCGAGCGGAGTCGCGCAGTCCGGAATACCGGGCGGCAGGGCCATCAGGAACAGACCGGCGCAGTCGAACTCGCGCGCGGCGAGCGCGCTCGTGAACGCGCCCATGCTCGAACCGGCGAGCACGGTGCGCTCGCCCGGATGCACGGCCACGCGGATGCGTGCAATCCGCGGCGCCACGCAGGCCGGCATGCCGAGCGCATCGAGGTCACGGTAATCGGGACGCGTGGCGCGCCAGCCAAGCGCCTCGGCGACCGACGCGAGCGCCGTCACCTTGGACGCGTGCGGGCCGCTTTCGAGACCATGCGAAAGGATGACGTGGCCCTGCATGGGCGGACTCCTGGATGAACGGGGAATCGGCTCGGAGCGAGCCTCGGCCGCGACGCCCCTCGCGCCGAACGAGGCTGGCGCGGCAGAACGTGCGGCGGTATGCGTGGATGCTACCACGCGGCCCGCTGCGGGCCGGCGCGTGGCGTGCGCCCACGCGGTGATCCGAGGCCACCAACGCATGGACTAACGAGGTCGGCTTGGGCGCGCCGCACCATGCATGCGAGACTCACCGCATGCCCGCCACCCTCGCGATCCACGACTGGCCATTGCCTTACGAAGCGCGCCTCGCCGAACGTCCGGCGCACGCCATCGACCTCGTCGTGATCCACTGCACTGAGCTGCCCGATCTCGCCACCGCACGTATCTACGGCGAGCGCGTGCTGTATGACTCCGGCACCGGCAACAGCGGTCACTACTACATCGACCGCGACGGGCGCATCCACCGCTTCGTCGCGCCGCGTCGCGTCGCCCACCATACGCGCGGTTACAACGGGCGCTCGATCGGCATCGAACTGGTCAACCGCGGTCGCTATCCCAACTGGCTCGACTCGCGCCACCAGGCCATGAACGAGCCCTACACGCGTGAGCAGATCGACGCGCTGCTCGGACTGCTGCGGCAGTTGCGCGCCGAGTTCCCGGGCCTGCGCTGGATCGCCGGACACGAGGATCTCGACACGACCGAGGTCGCCGCGAGCGACGATGCCCGCTTCACGGTGCGTCGCAAGCGCGATCCGGGCCCGCTGTTTCCGTGGACTGAACTCGCCGCGAGCGGGCTCGAGCGCCTGCCGCCGCCCTGAGCCGGCACAGCGGATGCGGCACGTCCCGTACAATCGCGCTTCCGCAGATCCGCGCCACCCGCCATGTCCCTACCCGTCGTCGACGAACTCATCGAACTCCTCGCGCTGGAACGCCTTGAGGACAACCTGTTCCGCGGCCAGAGCCGCGACATTGGCACGAAATACGTGTTCGGCGGACAGGTGCTCGGCCAGGCGCTGTCGGCAGCACAGCAGACCGTCGAAGCAGGACGGCACGCGCATTCGCTGCACGCCTATTTCCTGCGCGCCGGCGACATCGAAGCACCGATCGTCTATACCGTCGATCGGGCGCGCGACGGCAGGAGCTTCTCCGTGCGCCGCGTGGTCGCGATCCAGCACGGTCAGCCCATATTCAATTGCGCGGTGAGCTTCCAGGTCGAGGAAGACGGCGTCGAGCATCAGCTGTCGATGCCGGAGGTACCGAAACCGGAAGACCTCGCGCCGATCGAGGGCGCCCCGCGCGACGAGTTCGAGCGGTTGCCGCCGACCCTGCAGCGCT
>Ga0116193_1002070_pt1 | contig 15587 bp, 11 predicted proteins | sample AD_UKC115_MetaG_FD_89892 | JGI IMG/M metagenome (GOLD analysis project Ga0116193, IMG submission 89892) | Active sludge microbial communities of municipal wastewater-treating anaerobic digesters from Hong Kong - AD_UKC115_MetaG | ecosystem: Engineered > Bioreactor > Anaerobic > Digestate... | reverse complement strand
TTCCGTTCCAGGATGAAATCGGGGATTGCACCCTTGCAAATGAGGTGAACGAAGCGCCTCGCGTTTTTCCACCCACAAAAAGGTAGTTAAGCAGCAAACGGATACTCCGCTTAACCACTTAACTACAGCAATTCACATAATGGAATCAGTCTTCCATAGGGTTTTGGTCTGAGAGAGGGGAAACAGACTTCACAGCTTGCTTCCCCTGCAAACACAAAACAATCAACAAAAAAACTACTGTTTTATACTATTATTATCTGATAAACAGAAGTTCGCGATACTTGGGAAGCGTCCAGAGCTGGTCGTCAACCACCAGTTCGAGCTTGTCGATGTGATAACGGATGGCTTCCATGGCCGGAACGATCTGATCATGATAGGCGATTGCCTTTTCACGCAGATCCTCGATCTTGTTGTCCACTTTACGAGCCTCAATCATCTCATCCACCTTCTCCTTGATAAAGATCGTACGGTTGGCGATGTCTTCGATGATCTCCATGTTCTTGGCGGACATGCCGGCAGCTTTGTCAGCCGGGAAAAGGTCGCGGAGTTTATAGACATTGTCGATCAGCTGCGTCTGATATTTCGTAGCCATCGGGATGATATGATTCATCGCGAGGTCACCCAGCACACGCGCTTCGATCTGGATCTTTTTCGTATAGGTTTCCCATTTTACCTGGTTACGTGCCTCCAGTTCCTTGCGGGAAAGCACGCCGGTACGCTCGAACATCTCGACGCTATCCTCTTTCAGATAATTGTCGAAGATCACCGGAACACTCGTTTCGCAGTCCAGTCCGCGCTTTGCAGCCTCTTCCTTCCATTCATCGCTGTAACCGTTGCCTTCAAAATGAATCGGCTTACAGATCTTGATGTCCTTGCGAAGAACTTCGACGATGGCGGCAAATTTGTCCTTACCGGCAGCGATCTTAGCGTCAACCTCAACCTTGAAGGCATTCAGCTGATCAGCCACGGCAGCATTCAGAACCAGCATGGCAGATGCACAGTTGGCGGATGAGCCTACGGCACGGAACTCGAAGCGGTTGCCCGTAAATGCGAAGGGCGACGTACGGTTACGGTCGGTATTATCGATGAGCAGTTCGGGGATGCGTGCGATGTCGAGCTTCAGGCCCTGTTTTCCAGCGAGGTCGAAAGTCTCATCGTCGCTCTTCTCGAGATGGTCGAGCAGGTGAGTCAGCTGTGCGCCGAGGAAGCTGGAGATGATAGCTGGCGGTGCCTCATTCGCTCCCAAACGATGGGCGTTGGTTGCGGAAGAGATACTGGCTTTCAGCAGACCGTTGTGTTTGTAAACGGCCATCAGCACATTGACGATGAAGGTAACGAAACGCAGGTTAGCTTCCGGCGTTTTACCTGGACCCATCAGCAGGATACCCGTATCCGTGCCGAGTGACCAGTTGTTGTGCTTTCCGGAACCGTTGATTCCCTTGAAAGGTTTTTCATGCAACAGCACACGGAAGCCATGCTTGCGGGAGATCTTGCGCATCAAGGCCATGAGCAGCAGGTTGTGGTCGTTGGCCAGGTTGCATTCCTCAAAGATCGGAGCCAACTCAAACTGGTTCGGAGCGACCTCGTTATGACGCGTCTTGCATGGAATTCCAAGCTTGAGTGACTCAATCTCCAAATCCTTCATAAAAGCCTGTACACGTGTCGGAATGGCACCAAAGTAGTGATCCTCGAGCTGCTGATTCTTGCTGCTCTCGTGTCCCATCAGCGTACGGCCTGTCATCAACAGGTCAGGACGAGCGGCATAGAGGCCTTCGTCAACGAGGAAATATTCCTGTTCCCAACCCAGGTAAGCATAAACCTTCTTGACGTCGGGATTGAAGTAATGACAGACACCTACGGCGGCTTTGTTGACAGCCTCGAGAGCTTTCAGCAGCGGAGCCTTATAGTCGAGCGATTCGCCCGTATAGGAGATGAAGACGGTAGGAATACAGAGCGTATCGTCTTCGATGAATGCAGGAGATGAAGGATCCCAGGCGCTATAGCCGCGGGCCTCGAAAGTGTTGCGGAGTCCGCCGTTGGGGAAGCTCGAAGCATCGGGTTCCTGCTGGATCAGCAGCTTGCCTTCGAAGAGTTCGATCATGCCGCCTTTGCCATTCGGCTCGATAAAGGCGTCGTGCTTCTCAGCCGTGCCCTCTGTGAGCGGATGAAACCAGTGCGTGTAATGCGTACAGCCCATTTCCATGGCCCACTGCTTCATGCCGGCAGCAACGCCGTCAGCCGTGTCACGATCCAATGGCATGGCATTGTCGATACAGTCGATGAGTTTGTTATAAATCTTTTCGGGAAGATATTTAAACATCTTCTCACGGTTGAACACCAGCTGTCCAAAATAATCCGCAGGCCTTTCGGCGGGGATATTCACATCAGTCGCCTTCTTCTCGAAAGCCGACTCAACTACTTTGAATCTTAAATTTGACATAATACCTGATGATTGAATTTATAGTATGAAAATATTATTTGCTTTACACTGTTCTATCATTTCTTCCGGCCAGATCGAAGCCTGCACCTCGCCGATGTGAGCTTTCTTGAGGAAGTACATGCAGAGTCTGCTCTGTCCTATTCCACCACCTATGCTCTGCGGCAGTTTCCCGTCGAGCAGCATCTTGTGAAAAGCCAGACTCTTCCGTTCCGGACAACCGCACAGATCGAGCTGACGAATCATCGTCTCCTTATCCACACGAATACCCATCGATGAGAGTTCGAAGGCACAGCCGAGGACATCATCCCAGAGAATGATATCGCCGTTGAGTCCTTTGAAGCCGTCCGCATTGAGCGAACTCCAGTCGTCATAGTCAGGAGCACGTCCGTCGTGTCTTTTGCCGTCGGAGAGCTGATCGCCGATTCCGATGATGAAGATGGCACCGAACTTCTCGGCTGCTTTCTTCTCTCTTTCGCGCGGATCACAGTCGGGATACATCTGAAGAAGCTCTTCGGAGTGGATGAAGGTGATGTTCTGCGGAAGACGCGGAGTGATATGCGGATAACGGTCGTAAACGAGCGCTTCAATCTCCTTGAGGAGAGAGTAAATGATGCGGACCACCTTACGCAGATAGTCGAGATTACGGTCCTGTTCGCGGATCGTCTGTTCCCAATCCCATTGATCCACATACAGGGAATGGAGATTGTCAAGATCCTCGTCAGGACGAATGGCATTCATGTCGGTGTAGAGTCCGTAGCCGGCCGGGATACGATAGGATCCGAGCTTCATGCGTTTCCACTTAGCCAGCGAATGAACCACCTCCACCTGACGATCGTTCATGCAGCGTACGGGAAATTTCACCGCACGTTCCACACCGTTCAAGTCGTCGTTGATACCGGTACCCGAGAGCACGAACAGCGGAGCCGTGACGCGTCGCAGGTTGAGTGCCTTGGAGAGTTTCTCCTGGAATGTTGCCTTCAGCAGCTGGATAGCCTGCTCGGTTGTCTCCGGGACCATCGTCTGCTTGTAATCTTCTGGAATGATCAGTTTCATTTTATTCTAATTTTAATGTGATTGTTTTGTATCTAAGTGAAGGATCCGTCGGCAGCCATCCTCCATCGAATGGTCTGCCTGCCGTTCCTTCTTTCATTCATATATTAGTTATAAGCCGTTTCACCATGTTCATAAATATCCAATCCCTCTTCCTCGATTCTCTTGTCCACGCGAAGTCCGTGAATGTACTTGATGCCCCAGAAGATAACGAAGCCGGCAGCTGCCGTCCAGATATCGATCGTAAGGATACCGAAGAACTGTGCGCCGAGGAATCCTGCACCGTGTCCATAGAGCAATCCCTCAGAGAGAGAGAACAGACCGGTAAGCAGCGTTCCAAGGATACCACAGACACCGTGTACGGAACTTGCACCAACGGGATCATCCACATGAAGTTTCTTGTCGATGAATTCGATGGAGAATACCAGTACAACACCACAGACAAGACCGATGATGATGGAACCCAGCGGAGAGACAGCGTCACATCCTGCCGTAATTCCTACCAATCCGGCCAGTATACCATTTAAGGTAAGGGACAGAGAAGGCTTGCCATATTTGATCCAGCTAGTGAAAAGTGTTGCCAAACCACCTGCAGCAGCAGCGAGGTTGGTTGTCAGGAACACGTGAGAGATAGCGACACGGTTGGCTTCACCTGAAGCAGCCAGCTGAGAACCTGGGTTGAATCCGAACCATCCCATCCAGAGAATGAAGACGCCGAGAGCGCCCAATGTCAAGCTGTGGCCGGGAATGGCATGACTCTTGCCGTTTTTGGAATATTTACCCAAACGAGGTCCCAATGCAATCGCTCCCAGGAAGGCAAGCACGCCGCCTACGGAATGCACGACCGCACTACCTGCGAAGTCATGGAACGATGCTCCGAATGTGGACATCATGAAGCCGCTGGGATCTGCATTGCAGAGCCATCCGCCGCCCCATGTCCAATGACCTTCGACAGGATATATGATCAGAGAGATAAAGAACGAATAAACCAGATACATGCTGAACTTGGTACGTTCAGCCATGGCACCGGAGACAATCGTAGCAGAAGTAGCACAGAAGACGATCTCGAACATCAGGAATCCCTCCGTAGGCAGACCGTTTGCATTGTGGTAGAACGACAGATCTCCGAAGTTCGGCATGCCGATAAATCCGGAACCGTCACCACCGAACATAAATCCGAATCCTACAAACCAGAACACCAGTGAGCCGATCATGTAATCGACGAAGTTCTTGAAAAGGATGTTGGTTGTATTCTTGCTTCTTGTAAAACCAGCCTCGCAGAAGGCGAATCCGGGTTGCATGAAGAAGACCAGTATGGCTGCAAGTAGCATCCACACGGTGTCGATCGAAGTCGCCAAATCTGCTGTTGTATATAATGTATCCATAATTCTATTGAGTTTGTTATTTGTTTGGTCCTAAATAATAAGTAGTAAAACTGTGAGAGGAGGATTGTTACTTCTCCTGCTCAGCGTTGTAGAGTGCGATGTCGCCGCGTTCACCTGTACGGATGCGAACAGCATCATCTACCGGAATGACGAAGATACGTCCGTCACCTATCTCCCCTGTCTGTGCCGCCTTCAATATGGCAGAGATCGTTCTCTCAACATTTTTGTCTCTGACAATGATGCTGAGCAGCGTTCTTTCAATGGAACTGGTGTCGTACATCACGCCACGGTAGATGCGCGCCTGGCGCGTCTTGCCGATTCCTCTCACATCGTAGTATGAGAACCATTCGATGTCAGCTTCGAGCAATGCCTCCTTGACATCATCGAATTTCGTCTTGCGTATGATAGCTTCAATCTTTTTCATTTTTACGATTCCTTTCTTTTTTTCTTAAAAAAGGCGGCATGGAGCAACCCCCGAGGCAGTCAGGAATATGGTTAAGTTTACGGTATAACATTCTATAAAATCAATATACTCGCAGGTCTTCCATACTCGCCTTTTATCTTCATTATATCTTTCCAATCTCTCTCACAATGTTGCGCCGAGAACGAGAAACACATTGTCGTGCTCCGGTGCAGCGATTACCTTGGCATAAAGAGGCAGCGAGAATGAATCGCTGATCTTGATCTGCTTGGTTGCCTTCACACTGATCTCATTCAGGCCGAAGCCGTCACTGTAAAGACCTTTCCAAGGTGAGATCCCTATGCCGGGAGAGATCTCTACTCCCATCAGATTGAAATGCGTTCCGAGTTCGGCATACGAACTATACTGTCGATCTCCATCCTCGTCCTTGTCACCGCCTGCAAACATCGTATGCCAGGCCAGATTCAAGGGGCATTTCTCACCAAAATCATAACTTACGGTCCCTTCAAAATAGTGGTCGGTTGCATACCGTCCGTAACGGGCACCTTCGCCGCTCCACCAATAATCTGTGACCGAAATACCGAACCCGCTGGTTCCGTATCCAACAGTGAGGTCGAATTCCTTGCTTCGCGTTTCATCGCCAGCGTTAGATAAATCCGTGCTTCCCCACGCTCCTAAAGAGAACCCGCCATATGTCATTGTCAATGCGGGCTGTATAGAGAATCCCGTCTGATACATGCCTCTCCATACATAGCTGCTTACTATATCAGCAGCCGGAACAATTTCAACTTTCGATTCCTGTGCAACGACAGAAACAGACGCCATTAGAGAGAATGCGGATATCATGACCCGCATGAGAGTTTGTCTTTTCATCTCTAGAATTTGTTATTTGTTTCACTTCTACGGTCTGTATCCTATCCTTGCGGAAAAAATCAGACCTTTACGTAAGCCACTTCTTCAGCCTGGCCACAGCCTCCAAAGTGTCATCCCTGTCTCCGAACGCCGTCAGTCGTAAATAACCTTCGCCGCTCGGTCCGAACCCCACGCCAGGGGTTCCCACAATGTTTACCTCATATAATAATCGGTCAAAAAACTTCCATGAACTGATGCCGTCCGGTGACTTCACCCAGAGATAGGGTGCATTGACACCGCCGAACACCTGCAGACCACATTCTGTCAGACCCTCTTTCAAGAGCGTGGCATTGGTCATATAATATCCTATCGTCTCCTTCACCTGACGCTTGCCTTCGGGCGAATAGATCGCTTCGGCAGCCCGTTGGGAGATGTAACTTGTGCCATTGTACTTCGTGCACTGACGACGATTCCAGTATCTGTTCAAAGCAACCCGTTCGCCATCCAGTGTGAAAGCGTTCAGCTCCTTCGGGACAACTGTGTAACCGCATCGCACACCCGTGAATCCGGCTGTCTTGGAAAAACTACGGAATTCGATAGCCACCTTCTTCGCTCCTTTGATCTCGTAGATGCTGTGAGGAATGGCCGGATCCTGAATGTAGGCTTCGTAAGCGGAGTCGTACATGATGATCGCGTCGTTGGCAAGCGCGTAGTTCACCCATTTCTTCAGTTCATCCTTCGAAAGCGTCGTCCCTGTCGGATTATTGGGATAACACAGATATATGATGTCCACGCGACGGCTGGGCAGTTCGGGAACGAATCCGTTGGCTGACGTGCATGGAATATACACCACGTCGCTCCAACGTCCGTCCTCCAGATCGCCGGTCCTTCCGCTCATCACATTTGAGTCGAGATAAACGGGATAGACGGGATCCGTTACACCAATGCTATTGTCATGGCGCAACAGGTCGCCCATATTGCCACAATCGCTCTTGGCGCCGTCACTGATAAACACTTCATTTGAATCCAAAGTAACGCCACGGCTGATATAGTCATTCTTTATGACGGCATCGATCAGAAAGGGATAGCCCTGCTCCGGTCCGTAGCCGTGGAATGAATCTTTATTGCCCATTTCGTCCACTGCACGATGCATCGCCTCGATGACGGCAGGTGGCAAAGGTTGCGTCACATCACCTATTCCCATCCGGATTACCTTGTCCTTCGGATGAGTCACCTTAAAGCTGTTCACCCGCTTCGCGATGTCGCTGAAGAGGTAACTGCCTTGCAGTTTCAAAAAGTTTTCATTGATGAGTGCCATTTTGTTGTTGTTTTATGCTTTGTCTTGTTATTCTACCTCTATGGATCCTTCAAACACAAATTCCGCAGGTCCTGTCATCATCACGTGACGGCTCTCTGCATCCCATTCCACGACCAATCGCCCGCCGTCCATCGTCACGCCCACCTTTCGTCCACATCGTCCGGAGGTCACGCAAGCCACAGCCACGGCACACGAACCGGTGCCACAGGCCATCGTGATGCCTGAACCTCGTTCCCAGACGCGGACGCGGACCTCATCATACCCATTGATCTCAACAAATTCGACGTTGGTTCCTTCCGGAAACTTCGCATCGTGCTCGATGACGGGACCGACTTCAGAAAGCGGGATCTTCTCCACCGCATCGGTGAAGATCACGAAATGGGGATTGCCCATCGAAACTTTACTGCCACGGAATTTCTCACCTTTTGCCTCCACTGTTACGTCACGTTCGCCAACCATCGGTTCGCCCATATCCACCGTGACGCTGATAACCTTTTCATTCTCCACGTTCAGCTTCAGGATCTTGATTCCAGAAAGCGTCTCGAGGAGAATCTCTCTTTTTGCCGTGAGACCTTTTTCATACACATACTTGCCAATGCAACGGGATGCATTGCCGCACATCTCCGCTTCCGATCCATCTGCGTTATAGATGTGCATACTGAAATCACCAATCTCCGAATTCCCGATCAGAACAAGTCCGTCAGACCCGATTCCGAAATGTGGTTTACTTAGCTTGATGGCCAGTGCTGCCGCATCTTTGATCGCTTCGTGTCGCACATCTATATATATGTAGTCGTTGCCGGCACCCTGCATCTTCGTAAATGGGATCTTCTTTGTCATTTTTCTTGAGAATTCGTTAATCAATTGTTTTTTTGTCTATTTCTGATGCAAATGTAAAGCATTTTGAAATAGTCGAATGGGGAATTGGTTACATTTTGAATAATACAATGTTTGATGTAACGATTTATTCAATATTTAATGCAAATAATTGTATATCGAAAGCAAAATAAACAGAATTAACTTCAATCTGTCACAATAGATCCTCTGTTTTGTCTGCTCAAGAATATCATTGAACGATATCGACGACGACGATACGGAGATTGGAACCGACAAAAGCCTCCTTTTTTTGCCTATTGTTTGAATTGGACAACAGATTGTTTGAGATGAACTAGCCCCTTGCTCTTGGCAGATATAATTTTGCAACGAAATAAGAACATTTGTCAACCACTTATAAACAGAAATAGGATGAAGGATTTAAAAAAAGTATGTTTCTCTTCGATTTTCTTTCTTTTAGTTATTCTACTGGGATCTTCAACGCTGAATGCGCAGAACAAAAAAGACAGCACGCAGACAACAGAGCAGTCAGACCGTAATGTCATGCTCAACGCTGCGAGCAACAACAAACCGCGCGAAGTGAATGTCGGGATTCCGGCCACACGCTCGACTGTACTGGAAAACGATCTGCCTGTCACCTTCAATATCGATCCGGAATTTCAGGAATACCGATGGCGCCAGAGCGTCAGCCTTAAAAGCGTAGGACTGCTTGACCTGCATGCGACAGGCATCTCAACGCATGTCATCAACTATGCCGTCAACTCCTACTCAAAGTTCGGGGATGATCATCGGGCTCTCGATGCCAGCTTTTCTACAAGCCATTTCGGCTGGCTGAAGGCAGATGTCAATACGTCCGGTCCGCTGGGAAAAGGATTCTACTACACAGCCGGCGTGTATCTCAACTACGATCCTGAATCCTACAAGCTCAAGTTCACCAACTATTCTGACAAGACACGCATCTTCCGTGCCGGTCTGACCCATCGCTTTGCCAATGGAAAAGGCGAACTGAACGTGCTCTATAAGTTCTCTCAGTCTGCCGTGCTTTACAATGCGGCCGTTTTTGAATACCAGAAGGGAGGAAAGGCCAAAGAGGTGGACTATTTCCGCATCGGACGCGACTCCTATCTTCCTGTCGAAGATGCCATCAGCTTCCTGGATGTCTTCTCAGGCAAGACCTATACCACCAAGATCGGGAACTTCTCCGACGACCATTCCACCGTGCATTCCGTTGACTTCCTCGGGAACTATAAGATCAATGACAACCTGCAGTTCCGCTTTTCCACACGCTATTACAACGCCAAGGAGAACTGGATCTTCATCGCGCCATCGAGCATTCAGAGCGTAACGGCTGCCGACGGCTTCCATTATGCTGACGGTACGGCTTACGAAGGCCATGTGCAGACCTCATTGGCCGAACAGGGCGCTCATGTTCCCATCAACGTGCTGATGGGACGTGCCGAACTTTCCTATCGTCTCGGTTCCCACCATTTCCGCACCGGACTGTTCGACTATTTCTACCACGAAGGCAACTTTGCCCACAACCGCGCACTCTTTTATCAGGAGGTGGCAGCCAATCCGCACAAACTGCTCAACAGCAACACCGATTCATACGGCGTCTTTGCCTACAATACAGGATCGCCCGTGCACAAAGGCAATGAGAACAAGCTCAACCTCTTCCTCATCGACCAATGGAATGCGACGCCTTGGCTGGACATCGACTACAGCCTCGACCTGCGCTATCATCGCATCGACGGCTATTCCAACACCGACAGCCGCACCGCAGGATTCACCATGGTGGGCAAGCAATGGACACCCATCAAGGAAGATTGGCTCAATCCGGGCGCAGGACTGAAAGGCACCATCAAACTGACGCGCAACTTCGGCTTCGAACTCAACGGCATCTACACCACCAGCAACGGGGCCTTGGGCAACTACTCTTCGTCCGTACGCCCGGTAGTGAAGTCGTCGCACAGCCGCTTTGCCAGTGCCGGCATCTACTACAATGCGCCCTTCATCAATATCGTTTCGCAGTTCACCTACATCAGCGTGGACAACAACAAGGGATTCCTCACGCTGGTCAATCCGGACAACTCGGCCGACATCAACTCGCTCACGGCCATCTATAAGATCAAAACAGCAGGCTGGACCACCGACATGATCCTCACGCCATTCCGCGGCTTCAATCTCCATGCACTGCTTACGCTGCAAAGCCCGCAGTACGACGACTTTACCTTCTCTGCCTACGGACGCGAGATGAATTATAACAAAAAGACCGTGCAGGGAATCTCGAAGACGCTCATCGAACTGGATCCGAGCTACACCACGCACAACGGCAAGTTCCGTCTCTGGGCCAGCGCACGTTATTTCAGCAAGCAGTATGCCAACTACACCAATGTGCTTTACTTCAAAGGATGGTGGGAAACCTTCGCCGGCGTCAGCTACAAGCTCAACCAGCAGGTCGGTCTGGACATCAATGTTGTGAACCCGCTCAACCAACGCGGTGCGAAGGGAACCATCAACGGAGCCGAGATGATCACCGACCCAACCCCTTACTACGGCCGACTCATGACTACCGGCAGCTACATCCGCCCGTTCACCGTGGAAGCCACCGTGACCATACATATCTAAAGAAGTTGTGGGTATAAATGCCATGCATGGAGGATTTTCTTTACATTTGCCTCTATAATAAATGTATCGATATCATGAATGACGTGCAGCAGAGAGCAGCGGCCAAAGCGTTTGCAGCAAAATGGGAGAACCGAGGATATGAGAAGGGTGAAAGTCAGCCTTTCTGGATTGAACTTTTGCAGAAAGTGCTCGGCGTAGAGGATCCAGTAGGATTCATCACGTTCGAGGAACAGGTTCACCTGGATCATACCAGCTTCATTGACGCGAAAATCCATGCGACGCATGTGCTGATTGAACAGAAAGGAATCAATAAGAATCTGCTCAGCCCGATCTCGCAGTCCGACGGATCGCAGCTCACGCCTTTCCAACAGGCCAAACGCTACGCTGCTGAACAGCCCTACTCCGATCGACCTCGATGGATCGTCACCTGCAACTTCGCCGAATTCCTCGTCTATGACATGGAAAGGCCCAACGCTGCGCCCGAGAAGATCCTGCTCAAGGATCTCGAAAAGGAATATTACCGGCTCAACTTCCTCGTCCATACCGACGACGAGAACATTCGGAAAGAGATGGACATCTCATTAAAGGCCGGCGAACTGGTGGGCATGCTTTATGACGCACTCCTCACCCAATATGCCGACCCGCAGAACGAGCAATCGCTGAAAAGCCTCAACGCGCTGTGCGTGCGACTCGTGTTCTGCCTCTATGCCGAAGATGCCGGAATATTCGGCGGTCACAACGCCTTTCACGATTACATCCGCAGCTTCCTCCCGCAGAATGTGCGCGGCGCGCTGAAGGAGCTTTTCAAGGTGCTCGACACGAAGCCTGAAGAGCGCGATCCCTATCTCAACGACAACCTGAGAGCCTTTCCGTATGTCAATGGAGGCCTCTTTGCAGACGAAGAGATCGAAATCCCTCGCTTCACCGACGCGATCGTTCAGCTTATTCTCAAAGATTGCTCCGAGGACTTCGACTGGAGCGGCATCTCGCCCACCATCTTCGGTGCCGTGTTCGAAAGTACGCTCAACCCCGATACGCGTCGCAGCGGCGGCATGCACTACACATCCATTGAGAACATCCACAAGGTGATCGATCCGCTCTTCCTCGATGATCTCCACAAGGAATTCAATGACATCCGCCAGGTGGCCGTCGTCAGGACCCGCGAGCAGCGGCTTAGGACTTTCCAGGGCAAGCTGGCGGCACTCACCTTCCTCGATCCCGCCTGCGGAAGCGGCAATTTCCTCACCGAAACGTATCTCTCGCTGCGGCGTATTGAAAACGAACTGCTGAAGGAGCTGAAACGCGACAGCCAAATCTCCCTCGGAGGCGATTTCAGCCCCATCAAAGTCTCTATCGGACAGTTTTACGGAATCGAGATCAACGACTTTGCCGTTACCGTCACCAAAACGGCACTTTGGATTGCCGAATGTCAGATGATGAAGGAGACGGAAGACATCGTAGGCCGCACCATCGACTTCCTGCCGCTCAAGACCTATAGCAACGTGACCGAAGGCAACGCCCTCACACTCGATTGGGAATCGGTCATTCCGCACGACCGACTTCACTTCATCATGGGAAACCCGCCGTTCGTGGGAGCGAGACTGATGAGCACAGAACAGAAAGACAATCTTCTGAATGTTTTTGGAAAAGACTGGAAAAATGCAGGGAATCTTGACTTCGTCTGCTGCTGGTATAAGAAAGCGGCAGAAATGATGCGACAGACATCCATCCGCTCTGCTCTTGTTTCTACTAACAGCGTGACGCAGGGCGAATCGGTGGCCAATCTCTGGAAGCCGCTCTTTGAGCAAGGCATCCATATCGATTTCGCTTACCGTACTTTCCGATGGGACAGCGAAGCCACGATCAAGGCGCATGTGCATTGCGTCATCGTGGGCTTCAGCGAAGCAGCTAACAACAAAGAGAAAGTGATCTTCGACGGCGATTCAATGAAAAAAGTATCCAACATCAATGCCTATCTCATAGAAGCCGATAACGTGTTTGTAGAAAGCCGAAGCAAGCCCATCTGTGATGTACCTGAAATGGGAATCGGGAATAAACCGATCGACGGTGGCAACTATCTGTTCAAGAAGGAAGAGATGGAAGCCTTTATCAAGAAAGAACCTGCATCGGAGAAATATTTCAGACCTTGGTATGGTTCCGACGAGTTCATCAACCGCAGACCGCGCTTTTGCTTGTGGCTGGGTGAATGCTCTCCCAATGAGATTCGCCAGATGCCGGAATGCAGGAAACGAGTGGAAGCTGTAAGAGAATACAGACTGAAAAGTCCGAGCGAAGGAACGAGAAAGATTGCTGATAAACCTACAAGATTCCATGTAGAAAATATGCCAAAAACAGATTATATAATTATTCCAGAAACATCATCTGAACGAAGGAGATATGTGCCTGTTGGATTTCTAACTCCTGATATTTTTTGTAGTAATGCTGTTAGGCTGATTCCCAATGCTACCCTCTATCATTTCGGCATCTTAACCTCCAATGTTCACATGGCATGGATGCGCGTTGTATGCGGACGTTTGAAATCTGATTATCGTTATTCTAAAGAAATCGTTTACAATAACTTTCCCTGGCCCATTCCAACGGAGGAGCAGCGGACGAAGATCGGGCAGACTGCGCAGGCGATACTCGATGCGCGGGCACTCTACCCCGACAGTTCGCTGGCTGATCTTTATGACGAAGTGACCATGCCGACCGAGCTACGCCGTGCTCATCAGGACAACGACCGCGCTGTGATGCAAGCCTATGGCTTTCCCGTTCGTGACTTCAACGAGTCAGACTGCGTAGCCGCACTTATGAAACGGTATCAGGAACTGACGAAATAGAAACTTTCAAAATAAAACTTTGCAAAAAGTTTGGTTTTATGGTTTTGTAGTGCTACTTTTGGGCATAAATAGTTTTCACATGGAATTAATTATGCCAAACATTAACACAAAAATTTACTCAGCGTCCCGCGCAGAGGGATTCATTGGACAAGAAACTTACGATTTTCACCCTATTTTACCACTTCAACATCAAGATGCAGTCCTCTTGAGTCAAAGATATCCGTTCCGCGAAGCCAAAGTTGCCAGCGGAGGCCGCGGATGTGAATTCCATGCAGCCGGAGCGCTCCGCATCGGTCGCGGATGGCCATTCCCTGAACGCAGGGGAGCCATTCGAGGGGTCGGATCACCACTCCGGCGCGCCGTAATCTCCGTAAAGAGCAAAAGATTACAACTTTTTGATGAAAAAGTTCGCATCTTGAGGTCTATATGGCCATTCTGGGATGAAAAAGTACATATCTCGAGGTCTAAATTGCTGTTCTGGGATGAAAAAGTTCACATCTCGAGGTCGAGATTGCTGTTTTGGGACGAAAAAGTTCGCATCTTGAGGTCTATATGGCCATTCCGGGATGAAAAAGTACACATCTTGTGCTCTAAATGGCATTCCCGGCACGCCGGAGTGCAGATAATGCGAACAGATTTATGTTTTGCTGTCCATAGTAATCCCTGCAAGAACACAGCATTCATCATCAACGAATAAATACGGGCAAGGGAAACACCTTTGCTTTTTACTAAACAATAAATTTTTAATATTATGGCAACAAAAAATTTGCACATCAAGGAATTTGGTATGGACAAGTTCCAGAATGCATTGTTTGGAGATTTCCTTACAGGGTATTCGGCATTAATCGTCAAGGCAACACCGGAGAAATTAGGCGTCGCCGATCTCTATTCTCGCTTCAGCAAAAATCTTGCCTCCTATGCCGATCTGGTTCAGGAAGCACGTGCGGCTGAAGAAAGTGCCAGCCTTGAATTGTTGGACAAGAAACGTGACAATCAACTTCGCTTCATCTTCGGCATTGTAGATGCCTATTTCTACGATGACGACGCTGCAAAGCAAAATGCTTCGGTCCAGCTCATCCGCATTCTGAAACCCTATCGTGGGTCACAAGACCAGCCGGTGAATATGGAGTCACAGAACATTGTCGGTATGGTCATGGATTTGCGTAAGACCGAAAACGTCGGTTTCGCCACCGCTCTGGCTTTGACTGAAAAGGTCACGAAGCTGGAAGAAACCAACAACGCCTACAAGGATCTTCGTCTCCACCGCACAAGCAGCGCAAGCGTGGCTCTGCAGAACAAGACGAAAGAGGCCCGCACCGTTCTTGGCATCGATTACAGCAACATGAACGACATTATCATGGCGAAAAGCGTCCTCGAGCCTTCCGATGATATCACAACCTTCATCGTTGCGCTGAACAGACTGATCGACGAGACGCAGACGAACTACCGCCAGCTTACAGCCAAGAGGAAGAACGACACGACCGGCGGCAAGACCGACGACAAGACCGATTCGAGCGGTACTCCAACGGACACGAAGCCCGTTGAGACGCCCGAACAACCCGCAACTCCCGTCGAGCCTGAAAAGCCGGCCGAGACGGAAACGAAATAGGTTTGGATTTTTCATAGTATCAGTTGAAGAGGTCGCGTCGTGAGACGCGGCCTTTTTGTATGGGAGAGGAACAACAATAAAAAAAATTATTGCTGTCCGATAAAAATAAGTCAACCGATGAGTGGAGATGTTTTCGTACGTGTATAAGCCTCGCGAATAGTTCAGATAGACGATAGCAATTTATACAAGTGAGCATCAGAGATGCGGCCC
>Ga0116193_1002069_pt1 | contig 15590 bp, 11 predicted proteins | sample AD_UKC115_MetaG_FD_89892 | JGI IMG/M metagenome (GOLD analysis project Ga0116193, IMG submission 89892) | Active sludge microbial communities of municipal wastewater-treating anaerobic digesters from Hong Kong - AD_UKC115_MetaG | ecosystem: Engineered > Bioreactor > Anaerobic > Digestate... | reverse complement strand
TTCACACCATGCCGCTCATACAACGCAACCTTCTGGATCTGGTCCTTCGCGGCGGTCGATGGCGATATGATCTCAATGATAAAATCCGGCGCGCCACGGCATCCGCGATCGTCGATCTTCTGCTTGTCGCAAACCACCAGAAGGTCGGGTTGAACAACGGTTACAATTTCGTCATCGGATTCATTGGCTTCGGGCAAGCGAACATCAAAGGGGGCTGAAAACACAATGCACGATTGACCTTTAAGAAACTCGAAGATTTGCCCGTGAAGTCGGCTGGAAATAACTTGGTGCTGCATCCCTGGCGCGGGCGTCATGTCATACGCCACGCCATCGATCAGTTCCCAGCGTTCCCCTTCCGGCCATTTCAAATAATCGCCATAGGTAAAACGATCTTCGGATTTGTGAAGAGATTCACTCATGCTTCAACTCCTTATCCCGGGTCCAACTTATTGAGCAAACATGGCATCCAGATCAATGTTCAATCCCGGCAAGGTGGCAACTTCGAGACTCCCTTTACCCTCGCGAATCAGCGGAATTCCGTACTTGCCGTTCTCATCCAGCACCCGAACCATCACCAGCTGATCCAGCGGATGAATGATCCAATATTCCCTCACGCCATGGCACTCATACAGCGCAAGTTTCTGAATCTGATCTTTGGCGCTCGTGGAAGGTGAGAGAATCTCTGCGATGAAATCCGGTGCGCCACGGCATCCGCGCTCATCCAGTTTGCTTTGATCGCAGACCACTAGAAGATCGGGCTGAACAACGGTTAATATGCGTTCATCAGGTTCATTTGCCTCAGGCAGACGCACCTCAAGAGGCGCTGAATACACCACGCAATTTTTATCTCTTAAAAAGTCAAAGAACTGGAAGTAAAGTCGGCCTGAGATGTCCTGGTGCCGCCGCGACGGCGCCGGCGTCATGTCATACGCCACGCCATCAATGAGTTCCCAGCGTTCCCCTTCCGGCCATTTTAAATAATCGACATAGCTAAATCGATCTTCCGATTTGTGAAGGGTTTCACTCATTTCCGCATTTCTCGTCTCAATTGACTGCCCTTTCATTATACCGTAGTTGCCATAATTCGCGTCAACCGCGTTCCAAAATGGCCCGATCATCTAATAGCAAATGGAACTTGTTTTTCCTGTAAATCTCCTTTGATCTTCCCTATAAAAAACATCGGTCCTTTACCTTCTCGGCCGGAGCGGCAATGTCATGGGTGTAATGCAACTGGAATACTGGGCGCCATCGCTACGCAAACAAACCCCAATCACCATTCTTTTTCCCGACCGCATCGAAAACCGCGGCCCTTATCCCGTTTTCTATCTGCTGCATGGCTTGAGCGACAGCAACACCGTTTGGACGCGCATGACCAGCCTCGAGCGCTACACCGAACGCCTGCCGCTCATCGTTGTCATGCCCGACGGCCAGCGCTCCTTTTATTGCGACTCGGCCACGGGGCAGCGCTTTGATGAGTTCATCGCGCAGGATCTCCCCGCGCTCATCCAGCGCTTCTTCCACGTGCGCGACGATCGCGCAGGGCGCTGCATCGGCGGCCTGTCCATGGGCGGGTATGGCGCGATCAAAATGGCCTTGAAATATCCGGATCGTTATGTCAGCGCCACCGGCCACTCCGGCGCATACTTCCGCGACTTCAATCAAATTCGTGATGATCTGCACAACGAGCTGGCGCTGCATTTCGGCGGCCCGACTCTTCGCGAGGAAGATAACGTTTTTTCACTTGCTCAGAAAAATGCAAACGCCTCATTACCGGCATTGCGATTTGATTGCGGAGTGGACGATTTCCTCATCGAGAACAATCGCGACCTGGACCGCCACCTGGCGCAACTGGGCATTGCGCATGAATACGAGGAGTTTCCCGGCGCGCATTCATGGCGTTACTGGGATGAGCACATTCAGGAAGCGCTTACATTCCATTGCCGCCATTTGGGCATTGAATCCGAGCCGGTGAAGCGTCCGTTTGCTCCGCCACAGGAATGATCGGATTGCTGCCCATGCAAGCGCCTCCAGTTCCGAAAGCCTCTGAAGATATTCGTTTGCTGCCGATTCCCACCCCCTTCTGGCAACGCATTGCCAGAAACCTGCTCGATATTGTTCTGCCGCCATTCTGCCCGCTATGCAGCGAGCGATTGCAGGCAGGCGAACAGGTGGTTTGCGATGCCTGCCGCAAAAAATGGGAGAATATTCCGCGCCCGCGTTGCCCGCTATGCGGTTCCGGCGCGCCTCGGCCCGTGAGCAGCCGCAAGTGCTCGCGCTGCCCTCCCTCCCCTATTAGCTTCGATAGTGCGCGTGGCGCATTTCGCTATGCCGGACCAGCGGCGGAGATTGTCAAGGCGCTGAAGTTTCACTCGCGCGTGGCCGTGGCGCCAGTGATGGCGCGGGCCATGCTGCCCATGCTGCTGGAGGAGGTCGTGCCGGAAACCGGACCAATTGATTACCTTGCGCCCGTGCCTTTGCATTTTCTGCGGCGCATGCAACGCGGCTTCAATCAATCCTCGCTTCTGGCATATCAACTGCAGCAGTTTTCAGGCATTCCTGTGCTGGAAAATGTTTTGCTGCGCGTCAAGCGCACGCGCAAGCAAACGCTGCTGGATCCCGCGCAGCGCCACAAGAATGTAATCAATGCCTTTGCCGTGAATGCGCCGGGCGTTGTGGCAGGTCGCCGCATTGTGCTGATCGATGACGTGTTCACCACCGGCGCCACGATCAATGCCTGTGCGCTGGCGCTGAAGAATGCCGGGGCTGAAGCCGTAAATGCGCTATGCTTTGCCCGCGCTTGAGCCGCCATTTTCCTCCGGCGGAGCAATGCTGAGTCCCGCAATCTTCAATAAAGGCGAAAAGCGGTGGGTGCGAATCTCCACATGCTCCAATGACAGCGCCTGCCCATAGGCCGGAGGCGTGACGATGATGAAATAATAAACCGCGGCCGGGGAAAAAGGCCGCACCACGCGAAAATGCCGGAAGTGCCCGATATCCGAAACCAGATCCACCGATTGCGAAGATACAACATTATGATCCACATCGGCAAACAGCACCAGGAACGAACCCATCTTGTCCATTTGAATGCTTAATGCTTCGGCCTCGGATAAGGCATACCGCCCCTCCAGGCGCGCACTAAAGTCAATGGTGATCGTATCATCGCCAGCAGTAGGCAAACGCTGCCAGCCGGTGGATATCTTCTGCCGCCCTTCGCGACTCCAAATGCCCGGAATCCAGGCGCCAATGCCATATTTGTCCGCAAAGCCCTGTGGCGTTGAAGTGAGAACTTTGGCGAGGTTATCCGGATGACGGCTGAATAAAGAGAAGATGGCAGCTAATAAGATGTACCCTCCCAGCAGCCATGGAAAAAAGCCCGGGGCAATTTTGCGAGCCACAAAACTATGAGTTTTTTCCGCCCACACCACGGCTTTTCCATTTACGCCGGAGGCGATTTCACCCAGCGCCATGCCATTGAGCGCGCATAGCCAGATATCCGCCGTCAGCCGGTATCGATCTAGCACATTGACAGCCGCATAAAACACATGATGGAGCAATAAAAGCAGCACAAGAAAACGCGCCTGCCGGTTGCGCGCCAGCAGGCCAAACGAAAACAAGCCAAACAGCATCATCGCGGTGGTGGAAATGCCAGGCAAGTCCACCGCAGGCGCCACTTCGATCGTACGCGCCGGAAAATTCACCGACAAGGCTTTGCGCAACCGCGCGAGGCAGAAATCCAGATAGCGGCCCTCGCGGCGAAATTCCTCTACGCGCTTGATCTGTTCCTGTTCGGGAAGGGTCACCAGTCGCGCGTCATACGTCCCTGGTTGAATATCCAGATTATTGCTGATTACAAAGTTGCGCCGGCCTTCATCAGGAATCAGCATAACCCAATGGCCATAGGCAAAGTAATTGCGGATCATGAACAGCCCCGCCGGAAGCGCTACGCCTCCGAGCAGCGCTAAAATGCAAGCAAAACGGGCATATCGCCGACACGCTAGCGATCCCGCGCCATAGATACAGGCGGCAATGCAGACGACGCCTGCCACTGGCCTGACCAGGATGGTGGCATAATTAAAGAGCCCTCCCACAAAAGCCATTTTCTTCGATGAACCCTCATCGAAACAGGCGCGCATGCAAAACCACGTGCTGATAGCCAGCAACGGAAAAAATAAAATCTCCGTGTAAAAGCTAGTCGTCCAGCCGCTGAACGCTGGATAGAACAGCCCGATGCCCGCGGCATACACGCCTGCCGACGGTTTTCCCGTGCCTTGCCAGCCCAGCAGGTACAGGAATAAAATTAAGCATGAATATGCCAGCGCATTGAAGGCGCGCATGCAGTAAAACTCATTTAAGCCGCACATCTTGCGCGCCAGAAAGAACAGGACGGATGAGCCGGGGGCATAATGAAATTTCGCCAGAAGACCATGGGCCTCGATCATGAACGATTGCTCGCGGTAGCGCGTGGCATCATGAAAGGGAATGCTGAAATTATTATGCAATTGCCAGCAGGCGCTGAGAAATGCCAGCAATAACACTCCTAGCGCCAGTGCGGATGGCGTAATCCTTTTGCGCGCAGTCAAACCGATGTTGTTTAAGTCAGTCATGGATGTAATCATCGCGTCTCAACGGCTTTATTCGGCGGCAAAATGGACTCTTGATATCCACTTCGCCTTTCAAAAAATGAACAATGCGCGGCATAAAGATTTGCAGCAATTCTGCACCTTGCGGAGCAACCGTGCGGTAATACGTCAAGTCCCAGCGATTATCATAACCGTTCAGCAGTTGCACCTGCTCGCGCGAGATAATCTTCTGTGATGAGTCCAGGTAAACGCATTCTATGGCGGCATCGGTTTCCCGCGTGCGCGTCAGCGCGCCAACAACCAGCATATCTCCGGGCGCGACATGAACGAGTTGCGAGGAATGGAAAAAATCCACTTCCTGCCCCGGCATAATTTTGCTTTGGCGCCGCACCATCATATAATTCACCAGATCATCAGGATCTTTCTTTAAATCGAGGATGACCCCGTCGCAATGCCACCAAGTCCAATTCACCGGCTGCCAATTCTGCTCGATAAAAAACGTGGCATTTTTCAGCAATTGTTCGCCGCTGAAATCGGCAGGCGTTCGCGGATAAATCACGGGCGGACGATTGTCACCATCCAAGCCATCAGCGCGGTTGCTCGTGCCCCCGCACGAGACGCACCCGCAAGCCAACACTGAGAATAACAACCGGCGCAAGCCGTGCATCATGATCTTCCTAGAAGGAATCTGCATCCCAGCCGCTCAGACTTCCCGCCCCCAGCAGCAGCAATTTCCAGGATGTGGAAAACGACAGGGTTTTATAAGTAATATCCGTCACGCGCAGTTCGGGACTGCTATCCTGGCCCAGGGTAAAACGAATATACCGGCTATTGGGTGGAATGCGACGCACGACTTCATACCAGCATCTGCCCGACGGTTTGGATGCGATATCAATGCGCGTTTCTCCCCAAGGCTCCTTCTTGCGATTGGCAAACTCAACCCTCATGACTCCGTTCCTCGTCTTCTCCGGCGAAGAAACCTCGGGATCAACCGCAAACCGGCACGAAAACAGATCATCCTTGAGATCGGCAAGAGGAAGCCAGGAAGAGCCGACAAAGGAGGCGCCCAACAGCATGGATTTACCCTGCCAATAAACCGCCATACGTTGCTGGCGCTGATTAAAAAACGGATAGAACAAGCCAAGCAGAACATAGGCGCTGAGACCCACAGCAACCAGTGCCGATTTACTTTGGGCCAGAAACGAGCCTCGCCAATTCTCTTTCAGCCAACGCTTCAGCCCGATGAAGAGAGAACCAAATCCAGCCCCAACAACCGCGCACATGATGACGTCGCCGGCAATGGCCATGTTCTGCGTTTGATTTAAAAGGGCGACAAAGAAACTTCGCACCAGGAGCAAAACCAGCAGAAAAACCACCCGCCAATTTTTAATCTGCAAGCCCACGCCAAAGGCAAACAGCGCCCCCAGAACCACCCGCGAAAATAGCGGCCATTGAATCCAGGGAAAAATCTGCACGCTGAGGACCGGGCGCTGATCGAACGTGATGAATCTCCAGCGCGTGATCAGGGCATCGAGCATTTGCGAGGAAAGAAGCGCTGGAATCTGGCGCACATCGCCGGCGGCGCGCATCAGCGGCAGATCCGTGCGTGAAAACAGCAGCCAATCGCCATAGAGCAGACGCTGCAGCACGGCGGCGCAAAGCAGCAGCCCCGCACTGCTTGCCGCCAGGTATAAAACCTGCCGCGCATGCCCCCTTTTAAGCAGCAGTAGTATAGCAACCAGCAGCAACACCGCGAAACTCACTGGGCGTATCAGTCCGCCCCAAACGCAAAACATGGCCAGCGCAATCAATTCAGATGACGAAAAGGAGGGACGAAACAGGATCCGCAGAGACAGCCAGGTAACCAGAGTCGTTAGCAACAGGAATAGCAACGCGGGGCTCCAGGCGCACAGCCAATACGCAAAGGCCGGATAGCCCAAACCAATAAAAGCGGTCGCCAGTCCGCTGGCCTGATTGCCCCCAGCTTCACGCCCAAGCATGTACAGCATGCAAATAAAGCCAGCGAACAGCAACACGTTCAGCAGACGAAAGACGAACCATGCATTCGCGCCGAATAAATGCGCCAAGGCATATAATGGCATTGCGCCCAAGGGCGGTGTGGCAAAATCCCCCGGCAAAGGCAGGCGGTAGTAATGCCAAAGTTGAAAAACTCCCTCAACCAGCGCCAGCACTGCCACCAAGGCCAGTGCGCGCCAGTTCCGTTGCTGTTCCATTACTCGCAAAACCCATGTTTTTCGGCATCATCAGAGCTGTGCATTCCCTTTGCGCAGCCTGTTCTTAATGAACAACAAGAATTAGGCAAAACTGTCAAGGATAGATTGCATACAAACCAAGGAATGTAATGTTTCGATCTTGCCCCGTGACCTTGCTGGCCAGGTCGTTGGCAAAGCTAATGCTAAACTTCCCTCCCGGCAATCCCTTGAACGAGATGAGTTCCGGAAATGCCCTCGTATACGGCAAATAGTGCACCGATAAATTCTCCCCCGACCGGATGAAAACAATCGGAAACACCTGAAGCACGCTGGTAGTCGAACAGAGCATATAAACAGGCGCATTCACGGCCTGCGGCAACTTAGCCTCATACGCGGCCTTGGCCAGGAAACTCTTGTCCTGGAGAGGCTTGCCCCGAACCGAAAAATCGCTCGCCTGCAGGAGCGGCTTTCCGCCCCACGCAAACGCCGCCTTCTTGTCCTTGGGCCGTGCCGCGTAAAACATCACTGCCTGCTGGCGCGGATCATCGGGCAGGTATTTTAGTAATGTTTGCGATGTGATGGCATCATCGAGCACATTCTTGAAGCGCACGCGCTGCTCAGCATTCCATAGCGCATAAAACGCGCGCGCCTGCGTTTGATCCGGCGGCAGCGCCATGGGCGAGATCTGGTTCCAGCCCGAATAGACATAGAAATGCGCGCCCGCATCGCTGAACAACGTGTCGGCCACTGGCTTTCCCTGCTGCTGCAACTGCTCCATCATTTCCTTGACGCGCTGTGTTTCCCCATAATCGCTCAGCATCATCGCGATTTCATAAAAATCATTCCATCGCCCGGCCTGCGCCGCCAGTGCGGCCAATTCCCGCCATTGCCCGGTTTGCTCAGGCAAATTCGTCTTTTCAATCAACTCAACAAGATAGCGAAAGCCCTGCTCGGAACCATGCTCGATTGCTTCGAGTCGCGCGCGATAGGCATAGACCATGTCGTGAATGGAATGCGCGGCGATGCGCCCATTAAGGAAATGCCTTACTTCATCCAACCTCTCGCGCCGGCGCAGCAAATCGGGAACCGTCTGCATGGAAACACGTTCGGCCAAATGCGCTTGAAACAAACGCCGCGTGAAAGAAGGGATCGCCAAGCACCCGGCATAAAACACGCCCAGCATCATTGCCGCTATAATGGCGGAAATGAGAAAGATCTTAAGGTGCGGCAGGCGACGCGGAACAGAGCTCATGGCGCCACTTGCCCCCCGCTGCCAAATTCGCCCATACCTGCGCCATAAATATATAGATTGCGATCATGCTCATGTGTGGGATCGCTTTCATCATTTAGGAAGGATATCTGAATGCACTGCGGCTCATCATTAGCGGCAAAGAACACGTCGCGCGAAATGACGCGCGGCACTTCATTCGCCACAAAAAAACGTTGAACTTGATCCCCGCAACGCAACTCCGCCCAAGCGCCAATGTCATTGACAGTCGTGGCCGAGACAATCAGCCATAGCCTCTGCCGTCCAGGGGTAGCCTTGGGCTTTATCGCCACACTGCCATTGCTGTATAGGCCGCCATCAAAAGCGCCGCTTGGCACTCGCTGCATTTGCTCAGGCAAGAACCAATGCCCATTGAATTGTAATTGCTGCGCCGTCTGATGGGCCAGCGAGGCCAGTTCAGGAAGACCTGGAGCGGGCAAAGCCATTCTTATTACTTGCCATTGCGCGGCAAAGGAAGGGGGCATGATTGCGCCCGCCAATTGGTACAGCTGCATGGCGGAATTCTTATTGCCTTGCTGTTCCATTCGCGCCGCAAGTTGCAACAATGACTCCATATCCTTGTTTGCTGCCATTGCCTGCCCAATCGACAACCACTGCTCTTTATCAGGCAAGGGCATTGACTGAATGCACAGAGCCATTTCACGAGGCGGCGCACCAGCAGCGCGTCCACTCAACACCGCCTGCATCCACTCGCGGCAAGCCTTGCTTTCGGGCGCCTGCTGCCTGGCATTCCGCAATACAGCCGCATGATAAGCAAATTCATCCTCATCCTTCAGATCAAGCCAGCAGGCTGTCTGCTCGCGCAACACTGTCACTGAATGTGCGCGCGCGGCTTCGGCCTGCGCCAACGCATGCAGCGCCTGCACAGGTTGTCCGGAGATGCGCAGCGCCCGCCCCAGCCAAAGATCGCAAAAGTAAGCGAGATTGGATGACTCGGCATTGGCCTTGGATAGTGTTTCTACGGCAGATTCAGCATTGCCTGCTAACTGTTGCAGTACGCCGGCGCGTAAATTCATTGCATTGGGAGAAGGCCTTACTGCACTCCCCAGCCATTCGCGCAACAGCGGCGGCGAATCCAATTCCAGGGCCGCGCGCATCGCCCAATCCGATTCATCTCTGGAGAGCGTTCCCTCTTTCCGCAGCGCACTGGCCGCTTGCAGCACGGCGGCATAATCCCGCCGCTTCATCTGTATTCGCATAATTAACGAGGCATACTGGCGCTGCCCCAAGCCCATCTTTCGGGCCTGTTCGGCGCGCTGCAATGCCTCATCGGTTCGGCCGCGTTGGAGCAGATACAGCGCATTGTTAGCGTACAGTTGATCGCGAAAAGCAAAGATCACAGCCAAGGCGACACCGCCCAGCAACAAAAGCGACAAGAAGAAAATCCAGAGGGCGCGGCGCACTTTTGACGCCCTGGGCGCGGTGTCATTCATGCCCGTCATCTTCACTGCATCGGCTGTGATGCGCCAGTGTTTTTCGAGGCCGGCGGATTGACCTGAAGCAACGCGCTCCACTGCCCCTGGTCGCAGGTAATGCCACAGACAAAAGAGACCGTGCGCGACTTCGGCCCCTGCGCAATCAACCCGCCAATCCGCACCGCCTCCCCCGCATCCAGGCGATCCACGCGTTCGGTTTGTTCCACGGAGGAATCAATGTTCTGGCGATCGACAGTGATGCGCAAATTCGTAACCGGAAAAAGGTTGCGATTAGTGATCACAAACGTGTCGTGAAAAGGAAGCCAATCGACATAGGCATCGAAATTGAGATGCACCGCGGATTGAAATTGCGGCGAGGTTTGCAGCGGCGCAAACTCAGGCGCCTTCGCCGCTGCATTCAAATTCACTTGCCCGCTCAGCCCTGCCTTGCGCAGGTATTGCAGCGACTCATCCTTGCGTCCGCTGGCGGCCAGCGCCTGTGCGATGCCATAATTGGCCGGCGCGGAATCCGGCTCAATCTGCAATGCGCGCTGGAATTGCTCAATCGCGTCTTTCTCATTGCCTTGGCGAAATTCAATTTCCGCGGCCAGCGTCGCATAGCTCGCATTGGTTTGCTGCAACGCGATGGCCGCTTGGGCATGCCGCCGCGCATCGCCCCACTTCTTCTGCAAAGCTGCCAGTCGCGCCATGCGCCCATGCGCCTCGGCCAGCATGGGCTGCAGATACATTAACTCCTTCGGCGCGCGATCAATCAGGAGTTGATACGCCTGCGCCGCATCCACGGCTTTGCCAGTCTGCTCATAGGCATTGCCCAAATAAAAAAACGCTTCAACCAGTCCAGGGTAATTGGCGGTTTGTAGCAAGAGAGGAATGGCTTGCGCCGGTTTGTTTGCAGCCAGATTCGCCAGCCCTTGCAGATAAAGCCGGAAGGCATCTTCGCCAAAGACCTGCGCGGTATCCCATTGCGTTTTCTTCACGCGAAGATTTGTCAGCGCCAATTCCGTGCGCGCTATGGCATCATTCAATCCGCCGCGCGCCTGCGCCACCGCCTGATCGTATTCCTCCGCCGCCTTCTGCGAATTGTAGAGGTAATTGGCTCCATGCGCGAGGATGCTCAGCCCGCCCAGACCCAAGGAAAAGGCATAATGATCGGTCACGGCGGAACGAATGACCGCGCTGGCCAGCGTCAGTCCCGATCCCTGCGCGGCGGAACCCAGGATGCCGGCCTGGCGCTCCTTGCGCAAAGCATTCAGGTCGGCTCGCTGGCCATAGAACCCTTCACACTCGCGGCACAGGTTCAGTAAACTATCGCGAAAAGACGTGATGCCGGCATCGGTCTTCTCCGGCAAGGCAGTCTTCGACAGGTCAACGCGCAGTGGCTCGTAAAGCGCCGGATCATTCTTCAGCGCATAAAAATCGTAAGCCAGCACGTTGCTCCACATGAGATCCGAATCGTTTGCCACAGGCGGCACAATGAAGGAAGGCTTTTCCCGGCGGGAATGCGCCAGCGCCGCAAAAAGAATAACCAACAGCAAAATGATGACGCCGCCAATCAACAGCGGCATCAGCAAGCGCCGCCTTGAACCGGCTGGGGAAAGGTTTTCGTTGTTCTCCATTTTTGTCGCTCCGAACCTTTTTTATCGCCGCGCGCTGGAAACAGGATATGATAAGAAGGTCTGATTTGTCTTACGTGAAATGAAGTAGGTCGGCTCTTCAAGCCGATAGCTCTTGAATAGCAGCAAACACACGAAAGAATAATGACTGAGCAATCCTTTTCTGCACCCGAGAAACTAAACCTCCGCCGACTGCTTCGGCGTTTGCTGCTGATGGGCTTTGATGCCGCGCTGGTCACGGTTGCCTTCCTGCTGGCCTATGAGCTGCGTTTCAACTTCTCCATTCTCCCTGAATACGTGCCGCAATTCGAGCATCTGGTTGTCCCCGTCATTCTCGCGCACATCGGCTGCTTTGTTTTATTTCAGCTCTATCGCGGCGTCACCCGCTACACGGGCATCCGCGAGTTTCGCGCCATCGCCTCGGGCGCCACACTCGCATTATTTGCCATGCTTCTCTACAACCTGCAAATCATCGTGCGCCATGGCTTGCACTCGGAAGAAATCAAGCGCATCCCCTTTGCCGTGGTCGCGCTTACATGGCTGCTTGTCATCATCTTCACCGCTGGCTTGCGCTATGCGCGGCGATTAGTGGCGGAAGGGCAAATCGGCTGGAGATCTTCAGGCGAACGCCGCGGCGTGCTTATCATTGGTGCCGATGCGCGCGGCGAATCCATTGCCCGCGAAATGCTGCGCAATCGCGCATCCGGTCGCGTCCCGGTTGGATTTATTGATGAAAACCGCGAACTGCATGGCCGGCTGATTCATGGCATCGAGGTTTTTGGCGGATTGGATTCACTGAGCGAGGTCCTGCAGCAAACCGAAGCCGCCGAGATCATCGTGGCGCTGCCCAATCCCTCGCCGCGCCAGATGAAGGAAATCGCCGATTCCTGCGGCAAATCGCATATCTCCATTCAGCGCCTGCCCAGCGCCGAGGAAGTGCTCGACGGGCGCGTTTCGCTCGAACGCCTGCGCCCCGTCAAGATTGAAGACCTGCTTGGCCGCCCGCCCGTTCATTTGCAACTCACGCCGGAGGACAATTACATCAGCGGCAAACGCGTGCTGGTCACTGGCGCCGGAGGTTCGATTGGTTCTGAACTCTGCCGCCAGATCATGCGCTGCAATCCGGCCCGCTTGTATCTGCTGGGCCGTGGCGAAAACAGCCTTTACGAAATTGCTTCGGAACTCGGCTATTGGAGCGGCAACGACAAATTGGAGATCGTGCTTGCCGACATCCAGAATGAAGACCTGATGCGCCACGTCTTCGAGCGCTGTCGTCCGCAAATCGTCTTCCACTCCGCCGCGCACAAGCACGTGCCGTTCGGCGAACTCGCCCCAGCCGAAATGGCCCGCAACAACATCTTCGGCACACTTTACGCAGCCCGCGCCGCCATGCTGGTCGAAGCCGAACGCTTCATCCTTATCTCCACCGACAAGGCTGTGAAGCCCAATAACGTGCTGGGCGCGACCAAGCGCGTCGCCGAAATGACGCTGGCCTGGCTGGGCGAACAATCCGCAACGCAATTCCTCGCCGTGCGCTTTGGCAACGTGCTTGGCTCGCGCGGATCAGTCGTGCCGCTTTTCCTGAAACAAATCGAAGCCGGCGGGCCGATTACGCTCACAGACCCTGAAATGACCCGCTTCTTTATGACCATCCCCGAAGCGGCCAGCCTCGTGTTGCAGGCAGGCGCCATCGGCACGGGCGGTCAATTGATGGTGCTGGATATGGGCGAACCGGTGAAAATCGCCGATCTAGCGCGCAACATGATCACGCTGGCGGGCTATGAACCCGGACGCGATATTGAAATCAAGTTCATTGGAGCGCGTCCCGGCGAAAAAGTACATGAGGAATTGCTCACCGCGCAGGAAGGCCTGAGCAAGACCCGCAGCGGCAAGATACTGGTGACATCTTTCGCCAAACCTGACGGACTGGCTTTGAAGCGCGAACTCGAATTGATGCGAGAGGCCATTGACACAAGTGATCACGCGGCGGTTCGACAATCGCTTTCGCGATTAGTTGAGTCGTTTAAGGCGTGAGCTATATCTCCTTAAAACAATTTGGCTCGCAATTCGTCAAAACCGCTGATATACGCAAATAATAGGCTCAGATAAACACAACAATGTGGCTGAGATTGGCTCCAGCGGAGCCAATTTTATGAACCTCACAAATCTGTTGCCCATTTCATGTTGCAAAAGTTCTGGGCCTGCGCGTTTAAACGCATTCCTCCGTTCCCTCCGTTCGCTCCTGTAAAAATAAGCCCTACCGCGCTTGTCTTATTGATGCCCAGATCATCTTTTCATCTCCTTGTCTTTCCCTCCCATTTTTGCTAAACCCAGAGGGACAAGGCGGAAAGGATTCTCATCATGCGCATTGGCATCGTTTGTTATCCGACCTATGGCGGCAGCGGCGTGGTGGCCACCGAACTGGCGCGCATGCTCGCCCGGCGCGGTCATCAAATGCACATCATTGCCGCCGCGCGCCCTTTTCGCCTCGCCGATGAATTCAGCGAAAACATTTACTGCCACGAAGTCTCCAGCATGGATTACCCGGTGCTGGGAGATAACCTTTATACCCTTTCGCTGGCCGTTAAAATCGCGCAAGTCGCCGTGGATGAACGCCTCGATGTCATACACGTCCATTACGCCGTTCCGCATGCCATTTGCGCGATGCTGGCCATGGAAATGCTCACCGCCATCGGCCGCCATATCCCTGTCGTGACCACGCTGCATGGCACGGATATTACCCTGATTGGCCGCGCGCCCGGATTTGCCCCCGCGGTCCGGTTGGGCATTCAGCGCTCCGATGCCGTCGTGGCCGTCAGCGAATGGCTTCGCAAACAGACGATCAGCGCGTTGCGCCTGCCGGATAACAGCATCAATGTCATCTATAACTTTGTCGATGCCGAGGTTTTTCGCCCGGGTGCGACCTCGGTGCCGCGCGCGCGTTTTGCCGCCGATGATGAAAAAATTCTCATGCATGTGTCCAATTTCCGCCCGGTTAAGCGCGTGCTGGATGTGATCAAGACCTTTGCCGCGCTAGTCAAGGATGTTCGCGCCAAACTGCTGATGATCGGCGATGGACCCGATCGCGAGTCAGCCCTGCAACTGGCGCGCGAACTTGGCGTGCTCGACCGCGTATGGTTCCTTGGCAAGCAAGATTACATTCAGGAATTCCTGCCCATGGCCGATGTATTGCTCTTTCCCAGTGATGGCGAATCCTTCGGCTTGGCTGCTGCCGAGGCCATGGCCTGCGGCGTGCCGGTCATTGCCGCGCGGCGCGGAGGCATTCCCGAAGTCGTCACGGAGGGACAAACCGGCTTCCTTTGCCCTGTTGGCGATACAGAAGGCATGGCCGAAGCAGCGCGGCGCATCCTGGCGGATGACGCCCTGCATCAGTCCATGGCCGCGGCGGCAAGGGAGGACATGCTGCGCCGCTTCCCTCCCGCCTCCATTGTCCCGCAATACGAAAATTTATATACCATTCTCATCGCCAAGGCTGCTGCGCAGAAAGGCCCTGTGAATCCCGATGTCTCATCACTGGGGAATCTGTCTTGATTTGCCGCCGCTCTGACCTCATAAAGTGAGTCGATCGCGCTCCGTGGCGCTTTTTCCCGTTCATAGTAACGTCGTTTGCCCATGAATTGCGCATATCTATGTTATTCATTCCGGAGGAATCCGATGCAGTCCATCGCGGAAACGCAGAAGAAAGCCTTTGAAGAGCAGCAGGAGCGCAACCGCCAGGTTCTGGCCTCCTCGCACTATATGCGCAGCGAAGTGGTCTCCGAAGTCCTTCCGCTGCATCTGGATATCAACGCCGCGGAATTGACGGATGAACAGGCCGCTATGCTCAACGCGCTCAGCATCGAGGCGGCGCGCACAGCCATTACTTCCGTGGCTGAATTGGCCAAACTCAACGAAGTGGATCACATGGGCGGCGGGTTGGACCTGATTCCCCCGCTGCTCATGACGCTTTCGCTCATTGACCGCGAAACCTCCACCTATACATTCGAACACGCCCACACCAGCATCGGCTATTACTCATGCCTGGCGGCGCTCGGTTATATCGATGCGCAAGTCGTGATTAAGGAATTTCGCCAAGGGCTGGACATTGGCGGTCATGTTTCATTCCTTCCAGGCGGCACGGAACTCATGGGCGGACGCCTTGGCGTCATGGTCCCAGTGGCCGTGGGCACGGCTATGGGCAAACGAGCCGTCCATGGCGAAAAGGCATGGGTGGTCTGCCACACCGGCGATGCCGGCTGGATTTCAGGCCAGGCGCTCAATGGCTTCAATGCCGCCGACCTGCATCATGCTCCCATCACCTTCATCATGCACCGCAATGGCGTGCAACTGAGCGGCGCGACCAAGGACATCATGAACAAGGACCCGCGGCCGATCATTCGCGCCATGGGCATTGAAATTATCGAAATCCCCAGCCTGCACAATTCCAAGAGTTTGTTCCA
>Ga0116193_1002067_pt1 | contig 15594 bp, 13 predicted proteins | sample AD_UKC115_MetaG_FD_89892 | JGI IMG/M metagenome (GOLD analysis project Ga0116193, IMG submission 89892) | Active sludge microbial communities of municipal wastewater-treating anaerobic digesters from Hong Kong - AD_UKC115_MetaG | ecosystem: Engineered > Bioreactor > Anaerobic > Digestate... | reverse complement strand
TGTTGCCGAAGATATCCGCCAGATTTTCAATGCCAAGGACGCGAACAAGGCCCAGCAAATGCTTGACGAAACGGTCAGGAAATACGAAATCACCGCCCCCAAGCTGGCTTCTTGGCTTGAGCAGAACATCTCGGAAGGCTTTGCGGTCATGAAATATCCTTCGAACCTACGACGTCTGTTAGGAACGACAAATATGCTGGAACGGCTCAACAAAGAGATCAAACGCAGGACAAAAGTCGCCTTGATATTCCCCAATGAGAAATCCATTGAACGGCTTGTCTCCGCTCTGCTTATGGAAGTCTCCCAAGATTGGGAAACAGATAGAATCTATGTCAGATTTGACGAAGGTCAAGAGGCCTCTGAATGAATTTACAGAAAAGAAGTTGCTTTATCGAGAGCGCTTGAAAGTTCCCTCCTCCTAAGATATAAGAGAGGATAAGACGAAAATCAAGGAGGGAAACCATGCTCAACCCCAAAGTGGAAGAAGCCATCAACGAACAGATCAACGCGGAGCTCTATTCGGCCTTTCTCTACCTCTCCATGTCGGCCTATTTTCAGAGACAGAACCTGCCGGGCTTCGCCAAGTGGACCTATGTCCAGTACCTGGAAGAGACAACCCACGCGCTCAAGTTCTTCAACTACGTCAACGAACGTGGCGGAAGCGTGAAACTGGCGGCCATCAAGGAACCGCCGACGGAGTGGCGGAACCCCGTTGAGGTTTTCGACGCGATCTACAAACACGAGCAGTTGGTCACAAGCCTCATCTACCGCATCGTGGACATCGCGATTCAGGAACGGGACCACGCCTCCAACAACATGCTCCAATGGTACGTGGCCGAGCAGGTGGAGGAGGAGGCCAACGCCTCCCTGATCCTGGAGCAGTTGAAGCGGATCGGAGACGCCCAGGAGAGCCTCTACGTCTTGGACAAGGAGTTGGGGATGAGGGTCTTTAACGACGCCACCGGCACCATCAACCCCACCGCGGGCGGAGCGGCCTGAGATGGGTGAGGTCAAGGGGAACAACGAGGCGTTCTGGGATCTCAGCTACGGCCTCTATATCGTCACCTCCCGGGAGGGGGAGAGGATGAACGGGCAGATCGCCACCGCCGCGATGCAGGTCACCGCCGTCCCCCCGAAGATCGTGGTCTGCCTCAGCAAGGAGACGCTGACCCATGAGTTTGTCGTCCAGAGCGGGAAGTTCGGCATCACCGTCCTGGATCAGGAGATCACCATGCAGGAGATCGGCCCCTGGGGGTTCCGTTCCGGTCGGGACATCGACAAGTTCCGGAACGTTCGTTACAAGATCGGCGCTGAAACGGGGGTTCCCCTGGTCCTGGACAGGGCCCTTTCGGTCCTGGAGGCGAAGGTGATTCAGAGTTTGGACGTGGACACCCACACCCTCTTCGTGGGTGAAGTGGAGGGGGCCGAGAGGCTTCGGGAGGGGAAACCGCTGACCTACGACTACTACCAGAAGGAGAAGAAGGGCAAATCCCCGAAGAACGCCCCCACCTACCACGGCTAGATTCAGAATCTTCTCTGAAGTTCTCACGAAGAAAGGTGAGGGGGCCGGCCGCTCCCGAAAGGAGGTCCAGGCCTTCGCCCCTTCTCAAAGGGGTCCTTTGAGAAGGGGCGACTATCTCTCCTGGGTTCCCTGAAAGCCTTGGAAGGAGAGGATGAAGGGGTCTCTCTTGAGGTTCATCCCCTGGTTGGGGAAGATACGCCAGGAGAGGAGGTAAAACCACCGGGAACCCCTCCTGTACCCCTTGCAGGGAAGGGTGAGGGTCTGGCCGCTCCCCCAACCTTTAAAGAGGGGCTTCCCTTGAAGGGAGAGGGCCATGGTGTAGGGGGAGAGGTCGTTCCCGACGGTGAGGGAGAGCCGGGAAAGGGGGTGAAAGGTCCAGAAGAGGAGCTCCCCTTGCAGATAGGAGTTGTCGACGATGAAGAACCCCTTCCCATCGCTCAGGGCTCTGAGGTTTCCGCTCACTCCGGAGAAGTTGACCCGGGGGTAACCCTTCAGACGAAAGGGTTCCCCGACCCTGGGGAGGGGGAAGATCACGCGGCTGGCCAGGAAGAGGGCCGCCAGAAAGGGGAGAACCGCCCGTCCCGGGAACCGCCTCTCCAGAAGGGCCAGCAGGAGCAGGAGGAGGGGGAAGAGGATGTTCGGCAGCCAGCCCCAGTTGGGGATCTTGATGAAAGAGGGGAGCAGGGAGGGAAAGTCGACATAGAGGTTCGAGAAGAGCTGGAAGAGCCCGGCCGCGCGCTCGGTGATTCCCGAAGTCGTCGGCTGGTAGAGGAGGGGGGGGAAGAGGAGAAAAGAGAGTGAGAAGAGGGCCGAGAGGCCCAGGAGAGGGGCGAAGGAGGGGGAGTCTCTCCGTTCGTCCAGGAAGAGGAGCGGGACCCAGAGAAGGGGAAGAAGGGGGCGTCCGGGAGGGCAGAAGGCGCCCCGGACGTTGAGGAAGGCGTAGTAGAGAAGGTAGAGGAGAAGGGGCGTGAGAAGGGAGAGAGCCTCCCTCTTCTCCCTTCTGTAGAGGCGGAGGAACCCCGGGAAGGCGAGAAAGAAGAGGGGCGCCGAGAGGAGAAGCCCGTCCCTCTGGTCGAGCCAATAACCGAAGAAACTCTCCGCCTTCTGGACCCAGGAGCCCAAGAAGAGTCTCTTCAACCAGAGCAGGGTCGGGACTCCCTCGTAGAGCAGGGTCGGGGAGGCCGACCCGTAGAGGGCTTGGAGGTAGAGGGAGTTGAAGAGAACCGAGAGCCCCAGGGGGAGAAGAAGGGGGGCCAGGAGCGTCTTCAGAGGGCGCTTCTCCGGGGGAAAGAGGAAGCGGGAGAGGAGGATTCCCGCCTGGAGGATGAGAAACTTGGTGTGGAAGAGGGGGAGCAAGGCGAGCAGAGCGGCTCCCTTCCAGAGGGAGTCTCTCTCCTCCCCTCCCTTGAAGAGGAAGAGGTATCCGTAGAGGGAGAGGAGAAAGCCTGGGGCCTCCGGGTAGAGGTGGAAGGAGAAGAAGAGCAGGGGCGAGAGGAGGAGGGCCAGGGAGAGGGGCCTTCTCAGGGGGAGGTGAGGGCGCTTCAGGAAGAGGGGGAGAAGGGCGAGGAGGAAGAGGAGCAGGAAGGAGAAGCGGAGGGTGAAGACCGACCAGAAGATCCCAGGGGAGAGCCCTTTGATCAGCAGATACCCCGGGATCAGCAGGAGCGCCGCGCCGGGGGAGTGGAAGGGGTACCATCCCCGACCCTTCTCCTGAGTCTGTCCGCGGGAGTTCAACTCGGCCAAGGCGGCGTGGCTGTGAGGCTCCAGACGGGTCGGGTGGAAGGGGGCGTACTTCTCGGGGCTGTAGTTGTTCCTCAGGTCCAGGTCGCCGTCTTCCACGAGGGATTGGGCCATGAGGACGTAGTGGGGCTCGTCCCCTCCGAGAAAGGGGAAGCGGTAGTGGAAGAGGGTGAGCGAGGCTGTGCCGAGGAGAAGGAGGAGGCCCCAGGCGGCGAGAGGGGGAAGGCCGGAGAGGGGGGGAAGGAACCTCTTGCCTAACCGGAAGATTCCGTAGAGGAGGAAGGGCGCCAGAAGGAAGAGAAGCCTGAGCAGAGAGTCGGAGGGGGAGAAGAAGAGGAGGAAGGGAAGCAGCAAGAGGGGAGGGAGAACCTTACTCATGGAGCTCCTCCTGGGGGAGAAAGTCGATCTTCCAGGACTCCTTCAAGGCGAAGCGGAGGTTTTCGAAAAAGAGGGAAGCCGTGAGAGGGGGACGGAGGTGGGCGTCGATCGCCTCGATCCTTGAGGCGTACCTCCCGATCCAGGCCTCCCCTTGAGAGCCCCTTCCTTCACCCAGCTCCGACAGGAGCCTTCTCCCCTCGCCGGGGGCGAAGGGGGCCCAGAAACGGGAGAGGAAGAAGAGAAACTCCCGGTCACTCCTGACGGCCTCGTCGGAAGCGAGCCTTCTGAGGATCTCTCCGTCCAGGTTCTCCTTGAACCGGGGAGGAAGGAGAGGTGAGAGGGAGCGGAGGGTTCGGGGGGAGAGGTCCCAGAGGATTCCCCCCTCCGTGAGGGCCGCCCTGTTCCAGAGGGGAAAGGGGGTCTCCCCGAAGGTGAGGCGCCGGTGGATCAGGTAGGCGAAGGGGGCCGACTTCTCGTGGCCCGGCCTTCCCCTCTGGAGGAGAACCCTCCGGGCTACCACGGGGTCCGTCAGGCCCAGGCGGTCGAAGACCGTCACCCGGGGTCCGGCGTAGTAACCGGTGAAGCCGACGTTCATGTAGGCGATGCGGAGGGGAATCCGGTAACCCTCGGCGATCTTCCCGTAGTTCTGGCCTATGGTTTTCCACATGAACACCAACCGGTCCCGGAGGATATCCCCGAAGGGAGCCTCCTGGTTCTTGTAGTAGAAGGCCCTCTCGTCGCTGATCCCGTAGTGGAAGGTCCTTCCCCTCTGCTGAACCGGGAGGACGACCCTGTGCAGGAGGGGGAGGGAGAGGAGGAGGAAGAGGGCCAGGAGCCGGAAGGGGCGGGTGCTCAGGAAGCGGTAGCGAAAGAGGTCCTGAACCGAGAGGGCCAGGAGGAAGAAGCCCGGCAGAAGGAAGCGGCCGTGCATGAAGTCTCCGCCCCCTCTGAGCACGAAGAGGAGGTGGGTGGAACCGGCCGCCATGAGCAGAAGCCTCCGTCTCCGGAGCCTCCCCCGGGGGGAGAAGAAGACCAGAGCCAGGAGGGGCAGAAGGAGGAGGGCGGGAGATCCCACGCAGAAGTCCTCCAGGTAGTGAAACCCCTGGAGCCAGTGGCTTCCGGAACCGCTCTTGGCGAAGAAGGGATTGGGAAGGAGAGCGCCGTAGTACCCCATCCGGAAGATCTGGTAGCCGCCCACCAGAAGGGCCGGAGGGGCCAGAAGGGTGAGGAGGGAGCGGAACCGGAAGGGGCGTTCCGCCAGGAAGGGGAGAAGGAGGAAGGGCGTGAACACCAGAAAGTCGGGACGGGTCAGGGGGAGGAGCGCGCAGAGGAGCCCCGCGGTGAGAGGCCTCCTGGTCACCTCCCCCCGGGAGACCAGAAGGGCCGTCCAGGCGAGGAGGAAGAAGGCCAGAGGCGTTTCCAGGCCGCCGGTGGAGAAGTCCAGGAAGGCGACCGTTCCGAGCAGAAGGGCCCCGCCCCAGGAGACTCTTCCTTCCCGGGAGCACCGGGAGAAGGAGAGGCGGAAGAAGAGGATTCCCAAGGCCAGCCCGGAGAAGAGCAGAGAGGGGACGATGAGCGCCCCTCGGGGGGGGAGGAAGAGGCGGAAGGGGACGAGAATCCAGAACCAGAGGACGTGGGAGAATCCCTCAACCCTCTCCACGGGGTTGAAGACCGGTCCGTGCCCTCCCAGGAGGTTGTCCACGTGGCGCAGGGAGATCAGGGAATCCTCCGATATCCAAGCCCTCTGAAGGATGAAGAAGAGGGCGGCCAGGAAGAGAATCAGGTTCAACGGAGAGGTAAAGTCTCCCTCTCCGGTCCAGGCTCTCCAAAGGGCGAGGAGGAGGAGGGAGAGAAGGAGCGTCCCCCCCAAAAGGAGGGGGATGTAGAGAGACCAGGGGACGGTGTCGGCGACCTTGAGAAGGTCCACCGATTCGAGAACCGCTCCGGTCGGTCCCGAGAGGGAGAGGGCCCTGGGTTCCACCTCCCGGGAGGAGGAGAGGCGGAAGGTCAGATCCGCGGTAGAGCTTGTGGAGAGGGAGATCCGCTTGGACGCCTCCACTGAGGAGCCCTTGAAGGAGGCGATCTCCAGCAGGAACTCTCCCCCCTTGGCCCTCTCGGGGAGGGTGAAACGGAAGAGGGCCCTGTAGGCTCCCCGGGGAAGGGTGGTGTACTGGCCGAAGGCGACGAAGAGGCTCCGGGAGGAGACGTCGGTGTTCTGGAGACTCTCCCGATCCCTCTGGGAGTCGAGAAACCCCTGGAGCCTCAGAGGCTGAAGGAGGGGTTGGACGCTCCGCCGGTAGTGGAGGTAGAGCGGGGGCAGGAGAAGGAGAAGGGAGAGGAGGGGAAGGAGGGCCTTGATTCTCTTGTCCCTCCTCAGGGGTTCAGGGGTTCGCGATGAGTTCATCCCTGGGAGGAGCTTCTCAGCCCGCCCAGGGGGAGGGCGGCGAGAACCTTTCGCGTCACTTCGTCTTTCTTCCCTTCCAGGTAGAGGCCGGAGGCGTGCTTGTGGCCTCCTCCGCCGAAAGATTCGGCGATCTTGCTCGAATCCACGGGATCCCTGGAGCGGAGGGAGATTCGGAACCGTTCGGGTTGGTACTCCTTCATGAAGATCACCAGCTTGACGCTCTCGATGGAGCGGACGATGGTCAGGATGTCCTCGGTCTCCACGTCTTGAATGTCCAGGCTCCGCAGGTGCTCCTGCCTGAGGCAGATCATGGCGACCTGGCCGTCCAGCGCCTCTTCCAGCGTGGAGAGCACCAGGGAGGTGAGCCGCACCTTGGTGAAGGTGGAGCACTCGAAGAGCATCCGGTTGGTGGCGATCGGGTCGGCCCCCGCCTCGATGAGCCGCGAGGCCACGGCGAAGGCTTTGGCGTTGATGTTGGTGAACCTGTACCCTCCGGTATCGGAGACCAGGGCGCAGTAGAGGAGAGAGGCCATGGTCTCGTCCACGGCGACGCCCAGATCTTCGGCCAGCTCGTAGACCATGACCGACACCGCCGCCTCGTGGTGGTTGACCCAGTTGAGCTCGACCTTCCCGTCGTTGGAGAGGTGGTGGTCGATGAGGACGCGGAAGTACTTGTCCAGGTTCTTCTGTCCGGAGCGGTCCTCGGTGGAGCACTCGATCAGGATCACCAGATCGAAGAGCTGGGGGTCGATCTCTCCCTCCTCGATGACCGAGAAGAAGGGGAGCTTGCTGAGGGGAAGCCCCGGGAGCTCCCGGTTGATGTAGCGCACCTCTTTGCCCAGGGCCTTGAGCATGAGGTAGAGGGCAATTCCGGAACCGATGGAGTCGCCGTCCGGGCGGAGGTGGGAGGTGATGGCTATGGTGCGAGAACTCTTGATCTTCTCGGCGATCTTTTTACGAATGGCCCTTGTCTCTTCCACTTTTCTTGTCCGTCGTCACCCGCTGGAAAATCTCTTGGAGCTCCTGTTCACGGTCGGGGAGAAAAATTAAGAGGGGAGTATACCGTAAATTCAACTTCTCCGCAAGAATGTGCCTGTAGTAGGGAGACCTCTCCTGGACCGTCTTCATCAGGTCTTCCGCGCCCTCTCCCATGATGCTGAGGAAGATCCGGGCCGTGTCGTCCGGAGTCAAGACAACTCGAACCACGGTGACCAAGACCCCCTTGAAGGGGTTGCTGAGAAACTCTTCGGCCAGGATCTCCCGGATTCTGCTCTCCAGCCTCTCCCTCTTGTGGGAGGGAGTGTTGTTCTTCCTGTTGGGGTTCATGCGACCTCCCTGGGGCGACTTCCGCCCCCCTGGACCATCCGGAAAAACCGATTGTCCCCTATTCTACCATAGAGCGTCAACTTTGACGAAGGAGGGAGGTCGGCTCCGAAGGACGCGTTTTGAACGCCCCTTCCCCCGCCTTTTCCTGTAGAATGGGAGAGGGCCGACTCGGCCCCGAAGGAGGGAGAATGCCCACGGTGACGGTTCACGGAACTTCGCTCTACTACGAGATCCACGGGGAGGGAGAGCCCCTCCTGCTGATCTCCGGCCTGGCTTCGGACTCCCAGAGCTGGCCTCCGGTTCTGGCCCCCCTCTCCCTTCACCACAGGCTGATCGCCCCGGACAACCGGGGGAGCGGTCGCACCCCTCTGGGCACCCCCTCTCTCCGCGTCGAGAGGATGGCGGAAGATTGCCTGGCCCTGCTGGACCACCTCTCCCTGCCCCGAGTGAGCGTCCTGGGCCACTCCCTGGGAGGGTACATCGCCCAGCGCCTGGCGATCCGTTGGCCGGACCGGGTGAACCGTCTCATCCTGGCGGGAACGGCGGCCTCCACCTCGGAGCGGAACGCCGCTCTGCTGAAGGTTTGGCGCGAGACGCTGGGGCTCGTTGACCGGGAGGGGTGGTGGAGAAACCTCTTCGCCTGGATTCTCAGCCGCCGCTTCTTCTCCCGTCCCGACGACGTCGCCGGAGCGGTACGCCTGGCCCTGGACTACCCCTTCGCCACCGGCGACGAGGCCTTCAAGGCCCAGGCGGAAGCCATCGCCGCCTTCGACAACCGGGAGGAGGCGGCTTCCATCGGGGCCAAGACCCTCGTCCTCTGCGGGGGAGAGGACATCTTCATCCCTCCCGACGAATCCGAAGAGCTCCACCGTCTGATCCCCGGCTCCCTCCTCTCGATCCTTCCCGGCGCCGCCCACTCCCTCCATCTGGAGAACCCCGAGGGCTTTTGCTCTCTGGTTCTGGAGTTTCTCAAGAGTTCCTGACCTCTTCCCAGAGGCTCTCTCGCGAGGGTCTTCAACAAAAAGAGCCGTTTCCGGAGATCCTCCCCCCTGGAGAGAGGTTTGTGTGGTAGACTCCCCTGGGGGGAAAGAACTCTCAAGCCCCCCCTAGAAGGAGCCTCTCATGCTGAAACTTCCTGAAAACAAACCCTCCGGGGCGGGACGTCCTTTCCCGATAGGCTTGGTGGTCGGCTTCGGCGTCGGCCTCCTGGTCGGCTTCTTCCTGCATAAACTCGCGCTCTCCATGGTTTTGGGCGCCTTGGCGGGAGTCGCCTATGACGCGCTGAGAGACGCAGGCAAAGACGAAAGAAGAAAGAGCCGTTAAACCGTCCCTCCCTTTTCCACGGTAACCCCCTCCGGGAGAGGTCCGCTCTCCCTTCGGCCGCTCCGCTCCTGAAATGGTCCGCCCCCTTCCGAAAGAGTCCCTCCCTGAGCCCTCTCGCGGGACAGACGAAAAAAAGAAAAGATTTTTAAAAATCTTTTTTCGGATTCTCATCTTTTGAGTAGGTGACGGGTTTAACCTATTCCCATGTCGAGAGCCTGGAGACTTCTTGAGGTTGCCAAAAGCAGAAAATACCTTTTTTTGTGTTCCTTGAAAAGAGAAAGAAACTGGGCATATAATGAAGACAAGTCAGGAAAATTCAAGAAACATCTTGTCAGAGGAGGAACATGAACTTTACGGAGATGTTCAAGAAGGCGACTCTGGATGAGAGAGAACCGGAAGGGCTCTCCCCTCACCCTTACCAGACCCGGCTCGCCGAAGGGGAGGACTTGCCCTCCTTTCTTGAGGCGCCAAGGGAGGGATTATGAGCGAGCGCAACTTTCCACTCCTTTTTCGATCGGTCACGGGTAAAGATCCTTTCCCCTGGCAAAGCCGTCTCTATGAAGACTTTCGCCGAGGAACCATTCCCCCACTGTGTGATATTCCTACCGGCCTCGGAAAGACTTCGGTGATTCCCATCTGGCTTCTCGCCCTTGCGACAAAGAGTGGGGAGGTCCAGATTCCGCGTCGTCTTGTCTACGTGGTGAACCGTAGAACCATCGTCGACCAATCGAGCAAAGTGGCCGATGACCTCCGCAGCACTCTGGGAGAGGCGCTCAAGGACCACTCCTCCCCACTTCATGAAACGGCAGTCGCCTTGAAGGGACTGGGCGCCATAGCCAACGGAGATGATGAGTTCTTGTCGATCAGCACCCTGCGGGGTGAACTGGCCGATAACCTGCAGTGGCGCTTTGATCCTATGCGGCCAACCCTGGTGATCGGAACGGTGGACATGATCGGGAGCAAACTGCTCTTCTCCGGCTATGGAGACAGTCGGCGAATCAGGCCCCTCAACGCCGGTTTTATCGGATGCGACACGCTGATCGTCCATGACGAGGCCCATTTGACAACCGCTTTCAGCAGTTTGCTCCGCCAGGTGGAGAAGTTTCAAAACCTGGAGAACAGGGCCTCTGGGTTTCCTCCCTTTCGGGTTCTGGAGCTCTCTGCCACAAGCCGCCAAACGGAAGAGACCACCGGAGTGGGCCTCTCCGAGGAGGGGAGAAAGGATTCCCCCGTAACCCTCGAATCCGATGACTACGAGAACGACGCCGTTATGCAGAGACTCATAGCGGAGAAAAAGCTCCGACTCCATAAAGCGGAGAACAAGAAGGACCAGCTGAAAAAAATCGTGGAGCTGGCCTTAGAACACTGCCTGGAGAAGAGCAGGGTCGTTCTCTTCCTTCAATCTCCGGAAGACGCGGTTAAGGTTCATAAAAGCGTTGTGGAGAACCTAGTAAGCCAGGCAGAGGAGAGTTGGCGCAACCAACACACCGGCGCGCCCATGACGAAAGCGGAGAAGGAGAGAATCCGGAGCGAGTGCCAAGAATCGGTGCCGATCCTCACAGGCGAAATCAGGGGACGAGAAAGGGACACCCTTCTGAAGAAGCCCGGAATGGTCCCCTTCCTGGAAGAGAGCTCCCGGGAACGGACCTACTACCTGGTTTCCACCTCCGCCGGCGAGGTCGGCATGGACCTCCACGCCGACCATATGGTCTCCGATCTGACGACTCTCGACTCCTTGGTTCAGCGGCTCGGTAGGGTGAACCGTTTCGGGCAGAGCGAGTCCCGAGTGGATGTCGTCTATGACTTCTCAGGACTTGAAAAGATAGAGAAAAAGAAGAAAAAGTCCGAAGAGGAGGAGAGGAAGGATTTGAATGACTCCCTTCTCAAAACATTCTCCTTGTTGAGAGAAAAGACTAGGGAAGAGGGGAGCGGGTCCCTTATAGATGTCTCTCCCATCGCCCTTCAGGAGATTCTGAAGTCCCCAGGGGCGGCCGAGGCCTTCGCGCCGATTCCGGAGAGGGTCGACACCACCGATATCCTTCTGGATCTCTGGTCCCAGACATCTTTGAACGACATTTCCGCAAGGCCGGAGGTGGCTCCTTGGCTTCACGGCATCCAAAACGATCTTCCAGAGACATGGATGGCGTGGCGAGAAGAGGCTTCACTCCTCAGCGAGCCGGAGCTGTCCGAAGAGGAGCTATCTCTCTGGTTTCAGAAGTTTCCTCTCACCTCGAAGGAGACCCTGCGCAAACCCACCCACCGGGTCAAGTGGTCCGATGCTAAAAAATGGATCGAAAGTCACAAGAGCGAAAGGGTCCTCCTCCTCGACCCTAACGGACAATGTCGCTCCATGACGGTTGAGGAGCTCTCCAAGGGGAAAAGCTCTCTGAACTTCGTCACGATCGTTTTCCCGACGGAGTTGGGGGGGGTGAGCCGGGAGGGGTTCTGGGACCCTTCCACCGTGACCCCCGCCGAGGATGCGGCGGATCCATCGGTTGAACGGGTTGTCTTGGAGAAGCGGGGGGAGATGTACCGCTTTGAGGATGTTTTCCGTTGGAGGCCGCAGAGATCCGAAGAGTCGGAAGGGGAGGGTGAAACTGTCGCCTGGCGTCGATGGTCCAGTTTGAAAGACGCGGTGCGTGAGAAAGAGAGCCTCCTGAAGAAGCGGTGCGTCCTCAAGCTGAAAGCCCACTCAGCTCGGGAGTGGGAGGAGGAGCCCCATGAGTGGTGGCTCATGCTTTTCAGAAGTACCGGGAAGGTCTCTTCTCCAACCGAAGGGAAGGGGGTGCCGAAGATCGGCCCTCACCAAGAGGCGGTCGTCAAAGTCCTCCAGTCGCTGACCGAGAAAACAGCGCTTCCAGAGTCCATAAAAGAGGCGCTCAGCCTCGCGGCGGCCTATCACGATCTCGGTAAGGCCCATGTACGTTGGCAGAGCGCGGCCGGCCATGATTCTCAAGGGGGGTACGCCAAGCCTCTCTCGGGAGGCGTCGACTGGCGAGTGCTCGACGGTTACCGCCACGAACTCGGCAGTGTCCTCGCCGCCATGGGCAAGCCAGAGGTGGAGAGCCATTCGGAGCGGGAGCTGATCCTCCACCTGATCGCCGCCCACCATGGATGGGCCAGGCCGCACTTCGAGGAGAAGGCCTTCCCCCCGGAGTGGAACGGGGAGAGCCGAAACCGCATAGGCTTCGAAATCATGGAACGGTTCGTGAGGTTGCAGGAGCGTTTCGGCTACTGGCGGTTGGCCTGGTTGGAGTCGCTCCTGAGGAGGGCCGACGGTATCGCTTCGATGGAGGAAGGAGAGGCCGAGGAGGCGAGCGATGAATGACAAGCGACGAGAGACCACGATCACCGTACCGGTTGATCCTTACAACCCCGGCGAGTTCTTGGCCTGTTGCGGCCTCCTGGAACTGGCCCACAGGTTGACGGCACCGGGTTGCCGTGCCCTGGGCTGGTTTAGCCGGTCTGACGGTGGAAGCTATAGCTTCTCGATCAGCGCCTTCGACGGAGGAGATCCCGTCACCCTGGAGAGAGTCATCGACTCTCTCGGGAAAAGCCGAATCGAGAAAGGAAAATCCCTTTCAAAAGAGGGTCCGGTGCTTCTCGAGGGCCCCTTCAACATCACCCTCGATTGGCGTCGTCCTTTCCCGCAGAACGGGAAGATCAAGACCTTTGCCGGTACACAGGAGCTTTTTACTATCTGCCAAACACTGCACCAAGCCGTTCAGACCTTTGAAAAGGCGGAACTCTCAGATTCCCCCTTGTTCGGAATCCGCAAATCAACCGCGAAAGAGGTGACAGCCTTTGGAATAGAGAGAGCGGAAAACGTTATCGACGCAGGGTTTTCGATGGATACACAGAAGGGACGGTTGGTGAGAGAGACATCGGTTTTTCTCGAGCTTCTTGCCCTTATCGGCGCCCAGCGTTTTTGTCCTGGGGATCAAAAGCCGGATCTGGTCTATTACTGCTGGGATGTTCCCTTGATCGCCCCCTTGGCGGCGATCGCCGCTTCGATTCCCTTAAACCCCTTTCATCAAGAGGGCTTTGTCTTCCAAACGTACAAGCGAGACCCCAAGGGTTATTATAAGGGCTTTAAGTCTGCGCAAAGATTAAAAACAAAAAAAGGAGGAAACAGATGAACCAAGAGACACTGGAACGGATTAACGCTCTTCTTCAGAAGGATTCCATCGCCGCTCTCGTCATGAGGCAGTCTCTCAAACCCGTGGAGGGGGACAATGCGGTGATCTTTCCCCCCACCTACGCAGACATTGGCTACAACATCGATACTGTTGACCAGACTGGAGAAATCCGCAACGTGTGCGTTATCGACAGCGTAGGCTCCCAGGCCAACCGCATGGAGCCGCTCTTCAAAACTTCTCCCTGTGCTGGTCTTGTTCCTCGCATTACGGTAGAGGTTAGAAAACCGCCGCTCAAGGGTCAAGAGAAAGGGGATCTCATCGAGGAGATCGATCTTCTGGAGGTTGGTCATCGAATCGCCGACGCTGTGGTCCGCTTCTCCGACGGCACCGACGAGATTGGTCTGGCCTTTCGGAGTGTCCAGAAAGACGCGGCGCCGATGGCCAAACTCGCGCCTACGTCTCTTGTTTTCGGTTGCTGGGACTCCCGTGAATCACAGGTGAAGCTCCCACGCATCGTTAGATCCACGATTCGCGCCTACAACGTTTATCCACTGAGCCGTGCTGCTCAGTACTTCGCTCCGGTAAAACATTATGAAGAGGCTGGTGTGGAGAAAGCACAAATGGATAAGAAGGAAGGGAAAGCAAAGAAAGGCTCCACTCTTGGTTTTTATGACAACCCCTCCTCAAAGAAAGGTGTTGGTGGTGTGCTTCTCGACTCAAGTAGCCAACTCATCCGGGATACCGTTTTAAGCCTCTCTGCTCTTCGATCCTTGCAGTCTGAGAGCGAGGAGAGTACGGCGAAGCTGCGCCGCTACATCTTCGGTCTCTCCCTGGTGGCCGTAACGGCGCCTCAGAGCCCCCTCCTCCGTATGGGGTGCGAACTGACTTTAGACCCGAAGGCCCCGGCGCGGTGGGAGGTTGTCGGTTGTGACGGGAGCCGCAGTCCCTTCGACCTTTCCTCTGAACAAGCCCTGGATTATGCCAAGGTCGCGGCGGAAGAGTTCGGCGTGGGAGAACTGAAAACATTTATTTTTGACGCAAAAAAGGCCAACGAAGAGTTGAAAAAGCTCAAGGAAGAAAAGGGGAATAAAGGCGAGGATGAACAGTCATGAAGTGGCTCTGTGTCACTATCCGTTTCCTGGACGCCCAGTTCCATGGGAGGAGGGATCGCGGCCCTGAGTGGCCCCCTTCTCCTTTCCGGCTCTTTCAGGCCCTTCTGGCCGCCGCTTCAAGAAACGGCCTCTTGGAGGATGAGGCCTTCCTGTGGCTTGAGAGGCTCTCTCCGCCGGAGATTCTGGCACCGCCGGTAGGTTCCGCCTCTTCTTGGATAACCTATGTTCCCAACAATGACTCCGATAAGAGTCTGGACCGCCAAAACCGTCTCGCAGAGAAGGAGGTCCATCCTCAAAGGGTTCTCGGAGAGAAACCCCTCTGTTACCTCTGGCGGATCAGCCCGGAAGAGGAAGGCGTCGCCGAGAGGGTGGCGCGAAAGGCCAAGCGTGTTTCCGCCTTGGGCTGGGGTATCGACCTGGTCGCCGCGGACGGGGAACTCCTCTCTTCAGAGGCCTATGACGACCTTGTGAAGGAGTACTCCGGGGACCGCTGGCGTCCAGCGGAAGGGTTGTCGAATGCGCTCCGCTGCCCCCAACCGGGATCGCTGGACGACCTCAAGGGTGTCTACAACTCCTTTCTCAACCGCTTTCAGGGGAATGTCTATCGGCCGGCTAGGAAGCCGAGGGTGTTCGACGAGGTTGGCTATGCCAAGAGGGGAGAGAGTTCGGTCCGCAGGGGGGTGGCCGCCTTCAAACTTCTCAAGCCGGATGATGACTCTGAGGCTTGGGCCGTCTTCGATCAGCGCAGGGCGATGGAGGTCGCCGCCTGGGTCAGGGGGTACCTCTGCGACTGTTCGAAATCCGGCGGCTTCCCGGGAGACTCCGAAGTCTACGTCGCCGGCCATGTCTCAGAGAACGAGAAGAACGGGAAGACCCCGCCCCGGTTCTCCTACCTGCCCTTGCCGACCCTCGGCCACGAGCGCGCGGATGGCAGAATCCGCCGCTTTCTTTTGGCCGGCCCCTACGGCGGTGACGAAGAGCCAATCCGATGGGCCAGGAAGGAGTTGAGCAACGCGGTGGTGAAGGACAAGGACGGTGTGCCTATGGCCAGGCTTCAGCTTGTCAAGGCCGACGGATTTTTGGAACAATATCTAGGGGAGGCGACAACCTTTCGGACAGTGACGCCGGTCATACTTCCCGGTTACGATGACAGAAGCTACTCCAAGGCCCAAAGGCTGGTGGAAAAGGCCCTGGAGCAGGCAGGGTTTTCGGCAGGGGACCTTGCGGAACCTCTCTACCTGCAAAAGGCGCCCTTTTACAACGGGTGCTACGCCCCTGGGTCTTACTCCCTTCCTCGGTATCTCAAGGGACATTCGGCCATGCACGTGCGGCTGAGGTGGAAAGAAAAAGTCTCCGGGCCGTTTGCTATCGGCGCGGGTCGCCACTTCGGTCTCGGTCTTTTCTCTTCCTGCGGAAAAGAGTGATGGAACCAGTGAACTCGAATAAAGAGGCTTTCGCAGATGGCCTTCCCGACCTCGCCGGGGCGAGGATGGTCAGAGATTTTGTCTATTGCCCCAGGAGCGCCTACATCGAGTGGGTTCAGGGGGACTTCGCCGTGAACGCCGACGTGGCGGAGGGGAGTTTCCGCCACCGCGTGGTGGACCAGGAGGGTGGGGCCCTTCCGGAGAGGCCCGAGGAGGGGGAGAAGAT
>Ga0116193_1002065_pt1 | contig 15603 bp, 10 predicted proteins | sample AD_UKC115_MetaG_FD_89892 | JGI IMG/M metagenome (GOLD analysis project Ga0116193, IMG submission 89892) | Active sludge microbial communities of municipal wastewater-treating anaerobic digesters from Hong Kong - AD_UKC115_MetaG | ecosystem: Engineered > Bioreactor > Anaerobic > Digestate... | reverse complement strand
GGTCTCGCGGATATGGTTTTGTCGCTGGAACGAAATTTAATTCGAATTGTGCTTATGCTTCCACAGTTTCACATGACTGCCATAATCTGTTAGTTGTCGGAACCAGCGATGAAGCCATGGCACTGGCAGCCAATGAAGTGATCCAGGCTGGCGGGGGAATAGCGGTGGTTGTAAACGGAATTCTGGATGCAATCATCGAATTGCCGTTTGCAGGATTGATGTCTTTGGAACCTATGGAGGTCGTCGCTAAAAAGATCAATGCTGTCGAACTGGCATTAAAAAAAGCCGGTTGCCCTTATCCCTCAATTGAAATGACACTTAGTCTCCTGGGGCTGATTGTGATTGAAGAGCTCCATTTAAGTAATCAGGGGCTTGTGGAACTTAAATCCAATGCTCCCCTTAAATTTGTCGATTTGATCATTCCGGAAGAATAATTCTTACTCAATATAAATCAGAATCACCCGCATAGCGGGTGGTTTCATTTTCCAATAAGGAGGGTAGGGAGCTTAGAGTCGTTGACAACCCCGTACTTCTTCGGGCTTTTGCACTCCTCGCAATGACATTGTGACATAGTAGCTTAGCAGGTGCAAAACAATCCGCTGCGACATGAGAAAAGTGAGGATGGTTAAACGGTACTGTTAATCCATCCAGCCCCGTAACCGATATACTGCAATACCGATATATTCCTTTAACGCTGTTTCCAAAGAACTCATGTTGGAAGATTGTGGAACAATGTTCATAAACAAACGAGACCAGGAAAATGAAGTCAATATATCCCATTCATCATCGGAAAAGTTGTAATCAGTCGGAGCAGGAATCACTTCAAGCCCTTGCGCTTCGAACAACCCGACAGCACGCCGCATATGCGTAGCTGAAGTAACCAGAATGATTTTTCCAACGCCCATTTTTCTTAAGATTTCCGCATCGTAAACTGCTTCTTCTTGTGTATTGACAGAAGTATTTTGGATGATAATCCTATCCTTTGGAACCCCTAATTTCTCCGCTATCTCAGCCAATTCAGAAGCCGGAGAACTTTCTGTTTGATGAATCCAATTGATATAACTGCCGCCAGTTAATAAATATTTGCCGAATCCTTTTTGATACAGATCCGATGCATATAGAATCCGATCACCCGCTCCGGAAATCTCAGTGATCTGTCGCGGGTAGCTTTTTGTTTCCGTTCCCCCGCCTAAAACAACAATCACATCTGCTGTCTCCTCCCCGGTATATGGAGGATAGGATTTTTCCAGACTTCTGATTAAGAAAGCTGAAGGCAATGGATTACCGCTGATCCATAATACAACCAGAGCAGTTATCAGCAATATTTTCAGCAATTTTCTGTGGCGGATCAACAGAATGGCAGCGAACAGCATAAAAAAGATCAATCCTGCCGGATAGACCAATTGCGGCAGGAATTTTGAAAGGTACACAAAAAGATCCATATCAGGAACCACCTTGGAACAATTTTATCAGCGGCCAAAATATGAATCGCAGTAGTCTTGAGAAAAATGAACCAATCGATGGCTTTTCAACCGGCTTTTCAGTTGGCACAGGTGTTGGAGTCAAACTGCCAGCTACCTGGAAACCGATCGGATCACTTTGATAAATTTTACCAGAATAATCCTTTGCCTGTAGTTGTATATAGAACATACCATTTTTGAGTAAGGAATCCGGAATCTTCACGATGTCATAGTTACAATTCGAGGCATTACACAGTTTTGTGGCAGGAGTCCACTCCATCGCAAATCCTGGATACAGACTGCGGGAAGCCGTCAGAAAATTAATCATGTACTCCTTCATTCCTGTAAATTTCCATGTCATGGGAATCTTTTCTGATGTCATTTTTTCCGTCACATAGTTGAATGCAAATTTTGAAGCCGGATTCACTGTCGGTGTTGGAGTCTTTATCAATGGCGGCACATATGCTGTCGCTATCGGATAAGTCACATTTCCGCTTGACGTTGGATAATACCAAATCGGAGGATTATATGGTACAGGAGTCGCAGTTCGATATGGCCAGTAATATGGAGTCGGTTTTTTCCAGGGGACCTGTGTTGCAGTAATCCAGCGAATTGGCGTAGGTGATCCGATGACAGGCTGCGTAGGCTGCGGTGTAGAAGTCATGACGATAATGATGATGGCGATAGTCGGTTGTGGCGTATTGGTAGGGACCAGTGTCGGAACCGATGTGGGCGGAACAGCAGTGTTTGTCGGTGCCGCTGTTGGAGGAACAGGCGTATTGGTCGGAATTGCTGTCGGCGCGATCGGAGTATTGGTAAAGACAGGAATCGCTGTATTCGAAGGAATTGCAGTTGGCGGTACAGATGTACTCGTAGGAACTCCTGTTGGCGGTACGGATGTATTCGTAGGAACATCGGTTGGAGGGATAGCGGTATCCGTTATAACCGGAACTGGTGTTTCAGTAAAAACTTCCGTTGGCTGTAAAATTACAACGCCGGAAAGATTACTTTGAGGCAAACTGGCAAACCTTTGCGCCAAATTCATGTCGCTGATTGTTAAAGGATTCTCCGTATTGTTATTACTCAGATTAATGGCGGACAATTGAGATAAATCGCCAAGTGAAGACGGAATTTCTCCTTCCAATAAATTTCCTGAAAGATCGAGATTCTGCAAATTCGAAAATACAGAAAACGAAGCCGGTATTCCACCACGCAATGGTATTCCACTATCCGCTCTCCTTCGATCCGGATATTGAACAGCCGACTGACAAATTTGGAGATTCGGACGATTGTCAAGATCCGATTGTTTTTCAGCAGTCAGCTGGTTATTCGCAATGACTAATGTCTGCAATGAAAGGCGACCGGATAAAGCAGGATCGATCTCAGGTAATGATCCGGAAAGGATATTGTTGGATAGATTTAAAATGGTCAAATTTGCCATCGAGAGTATTCCAGATGGAATTATTCCGCGTAGACCCATGTTGGAAAGCGAGAGAACTCTCAATGCAGATAAGTTGGCAATCTCATCCGGAATAAAACAAAAATAATCAACAGAGTCAAATTTCAATTCGGTCACCCGATGATTTTCGCACGTGATCCCTTTCCATTCACAGGAAGATTCTGTCATGAACCATCCTGAATCTGTTTTTCCAAAAGGAGTCATTTTATTGAAAATTGCATATAAGACTGCCAGGTCTTCGTCAACAACTTTATTCGCTGCCGCTGCATCCGCAGTCTGCTGATAGGCAATCGCTGCTGCTGCATCCGCTGTCTGCTGATAGGCAATCGCTGCCGCTGCATCCGCGGTCTGCTGATAGGCGATGGCTGCCGCTGCATCCGCGGTCTGCTGATAAGCAATCGCTGCTGCTGCATCCGCTGTCTGCTGATATGCAATCGCTGCCGCTGCATCCGCGGTCTGCTGATAAGCGATGGCTGCCGCTGCATCCGCTGTCTGCTGATAGGCGATGGCTGCCGCTGCATCCGCGGTCTGCTGATAGGCAATCGCTGCTGCTGCATCCGCGGTCTGCTGATAGGCAATCGCTACTGCTGCATCCGCTGTCTGCTGATAGGCGATGGCTGCCGCTGCATCCGCTGTCTGCTGATAGGCAATCGCTGAAGATTCTGTTTGTGCATAATCTGGCGTTTCGATAGCTTGAGGCATCGATACTCCGGAAAGATTATTTTCAGGTAGTGAAGAAAAACGTTGAGCCAAAGTCGGATTGCTGATTACGAGCGGATTTTGAGTACTGTTATCACTCAAATCGATGGACTGGATACTGTACAAGTATTCCAGTTCACCGGGGATTTCACCCTGCAAGTTGTTCCCGGAAAGGTCCAATTTTTGCAGATTTTGAAGATTACCCAATGATCCCGGAATGGATCCGTCCAAACCAGGTTCTGTATCAATACCTTCCGGATAAGTCACAACACTGGAACAAATCGAAAGATTGGGGCGACTATTCAAGTTCTGCTGTTTGGCATCTGTCCAGCGGTTGTCTTCAAGAATCAAGATCTGCAAAGGTGTCGGAAAATTAGCTTGTGGGATATTGCCTGTCAAAAGGTTACCGGATATCTCAATAGAACGCAGATTGGGCATGCTTAATAATCCAGAGGGAAGGATACCCCGCAGTCCCAGATTTCTCAGACGCAACTCCTGCAAGTTTGTCAGATTGGTAATTTCAGGTGGAATGAAACAGAAAAAATCTGTTGAATCAAAATCAAGCCGGATGACAGATCCGTTTCCGTCACAGGCGATGCCGTTCCAGGTGCAAGGCTGATCATTTGCCTGAAACCACCCCGATTGATTAATCCCTTCCGGAGTCATCTGGTTGTAAATCAGTTGCAATGTATTCAGATCATTTTCATTCATCCCTACATAAGCAGGCGTTCCGTCCTGATAAAATGCAGAAACGGGAATATACATGCTGAAAAGAAGCACGATCAGTAAGAATATGAGATAATTCCTTCTTTTTAAATGAATCATAGAACGCATGATAGCCATCCTTTAGGAAAAAAAGATTAAAGAATTCAACAAAAACTCAAAACATCAAACGGCATTTCGAAAAGAAATAAAAAACAAAAACTATTTCATGCTTCGAAATACTGATAATTCAATTCTACCCAAGTACACGCCAATAAAATCATCCATTTTCAATTCTTTGATAATATGACAAGCAATTCTACATTTCGATTGACCTTTCGAAATAAAAATAACCTTTTTCATTTTTCGAAGTATGATATTTCCCCTCGGTAATATTAAAAATACGATTACATGTTATACGATTCTCAGAAGAATTTGTTCCATCGAATGAGTTTTTTCTACAATTCTAAATATCGATAAACATCGAATAAAGAGGTAGTAATTCGAAATATTAAAACGCTTTTTAAGGGAAGAAGGATTGCTTCAAACAACAGATGAAAATATTACACGACCAATAATGAAAATGAAATTCCGATTTTCATAGAAATTGCTGTCTGAAATTTGTGTGGAGAGAGAGATCGCGGTATACTGAAATGGGTAAAAAAAAAGACATCCGAAGTTGAAAATTGTATCCAGCCTCATCAAAGATAATCCGTAGAAAAAAGTAGATGATCCAACTCACGACCTTTCAAGAAGAATTTGCCAATCTCCCGCTGAATCAAAAAATCTATGCAGAAGGAAAATTTGGCTGTGGAAAGACGACAGCAGCCATCGCAAGGCTAAACCGCATCCTTGAAAATGTTGCTCTGGGTTCTGAAATACTGACGTTCATTCCGAATCGGACGCTTGCAAAGCCATATCAGGAGGCATTCTCATCTCGAGGAGTTAAGCCGCAGATTCAAACTTACAATGGTTTCATTCAACGCAGTCTTCAGATTTTTTGGCCGATTATCTCAGAAAAAGCCGGTTTTGCTTTTCCGGAAAAACCACCTTGTTTTTTAACAATCGAAACTGCGCAAATTTTAATGGCACGTTTGATAGAATCCAAACTTGAACAAGGTTATTTCAGCGCACTGAGAGTTCCATCCAGCCGAATTTATAATCAAATTATGATCAGTATGCATAAAGCTGCAGCGGCAGAATTTCCATTTCAAGACTATGCTGAGCGAATGAAAAAAAGCTGGACAGGAGAAAAAAGTCTGCTCCAGATTTTTGATCAGACGCAGGAATGCGGTGAGATTTTCAAAAAAATCTGTTATCAGAACAACCTGTTGGACTATTCCATCCAGGTCGAGGTCTTTCAACAACACTTGCTGCCCTTAAAAAGATACCAAAAATGGCTTGAATCTTCCTATCATCATTTTATCTATGACAACGTTGAAGAGGATATTCCCGCAGCACATCACTTTGCCCGCGTTCTCTTAAAAAACTGCCAGTCGGCGCTCATCATCGCCGACCATTTAGGCGGATTTCGTTCTTTTTTAGGAGGTGATCCTTCATCTGCAGCCGAACTGAAAACGCTGTGCGACCGTCAAATCGTGTTCGAAAAAACACTGATTTGTTCGGATTCCATTCAATCCATGGCGATGTGTGTTGAAAATCCATTTATCGCGCAAAAAGACCTTCCTGGAGATCCCAAAACTGCGTATACTTTCCATCCTTACCATCAGTATCCTGCTATGATCAAACAAGCCGCTGCCGATGTCGCGGACTTAATTCATCGGCAAAATGTCCTGCCCTCAGATATTGTGATTATCGCGCCACTGGTTTCCGATGTCCTTTATACCTCCATGGAACGCGAATTGCGAATTCAGAACATTCCCTGTTTCATTTATCGCCCCTCAAGACCGCTGATCGGAGAAAATGACTCTAAAAGCATTTTGACTGTGATCGCCTTGATCCATCCTGAATGGGGAATCCATCCTCGTCTTCTGGATATCGTTCAAATGCTGCAGACGATCATTCCAAATTTGGATCCGATTCGTGGACATGTTCTGGTTGCCAGAGCATTCAAAGAAGTATTCAATGACGTTCAAGAAGCAGTCGATTATGAAATAAAAGCTTTTTCGGAAATTCCATCCGATTCACGCAAGCGGATTCCGACCTCAATCGGTCTTCTGTTCGACACTTTTCGGCAATGGATCCTATCCAATAAAGGAATTGAAGAAACACCGGACATTTCGCTATCTCGCTTTTTTCATACTGTTCTGACAAAAAATGGTTTTGCAGCCGGGAATGAAGGCGCGGAAGAATTGAATCTTGGAATAAAAAAAGTTATTGAATCTCTGAAAAAATTCAGAGTAATTCTGGAACATGTGGATCAGGATTTGCTCAGCTGGAAAGACTACTTCCGCCTTGTCAATGAAGGGATGATTGCAGCACAATATTATGAAGACTGGTTTCTTCAGCCTGAGAACTCTGTGCTGATTTCGCTGGCATCCGCATATGCGGTAATGAATCGTCCGGTCTCCTATCAAATCTGGCTCAATGCAGGCAGTCCGCGCTGGTGGGAACGTATTTACGGCCAGCTTACCAACGATATCGTCCTTTCAAGATCCTGGCAGGATGGCGACCAATGGGATATTCAAAAAGAATATGAAGCCAACAATGACAGTATGATTCGCCAAATTCTCGCTTTACTTTCGCGCTGTAGAAAACAGGTTCGCGTCTATGCAAGTGAGTTATCCGAATCCGGACAGGATCAAAAATCTCGTCTGTTGTATCTATTCGCAGACCTCTCATACCGCTTTGGAAAAAATAAAGACTTCATGGAAGGAATTGCGAATAAACTCACACAAGAAATATCTTCTGACGCATTCTATCCCGGAATCGATGACAAGGATATGAATATCGCGGGAAAAAATGAAGAGGAAATATTGGGCGATGAGTCCAATCAATTCCTTTTAGAAGAGGACGGAAGATGACGTTTACTCCGCGTCCCACACAGGCGGAAATTCTAAACTATTCAGGCGGAACAATGGGCATTTCCGCAGTTCCCGGCAGCGGGAAAACGCATACGCTCTCTGCTCTGGCTGCCAGACTGGTTGAGAAAAATGTGCTACAACTGCACCAGCAAATGGATTTGGGAAAATTCGAAAAGGAGATTTTAATCGTAACGTTTTCAAATTCAGCTGTAGCCAATTTTTCTGCCAGAATTGCCGGATTTCTCAGTGAAGATGGAATGGTTCCCGGAATCGGTTACCGCGTTCGTACACTCCACGGTATGGCTGTGGACATCATTCGCGGAAGAGCTGAAAGTTTCGGAATTGATCCGGATTTTGTTATTCTGGATGAAATTGCCTCTGACGCTCTGCTGATTCGGGCGGTTGATTTATGGCTGGAAAAAGATTCACGAGCCATTTATGAAGCATTTGCAGAATCGACGATTTCACAAAATCAAAAAGACAAATTTTATACCGAAAAATGGCGGTCGGACGTTATCAGTATTTCCAGAAATGTGATATCTCAGGCAAAGGATTACATGATGCTGCCGGAGACAATCCGTCAGGCGATTGCCGCTGACAATGCCGCCGGATCTTTTCGAATTTTAGCTGCCATTTGTGACATCTATGAGACATATCAGTCCTTGCTGAAAATTTATCCAGCGCTGGATTATGCCGATTTAATGTTTCATGCCTATCATATTTTACAAAATGATCCGGCCTATCTGGATTTTTTACAGGATCGCTGGCCGATCATTTTGGAAGATGAAGCTCAGGATAGTTCCTTGATCCAGGAGAAGATCCTGCGTCTACTGACCCAGAAACATGGGAATTGGGTTCGTGTGGGTGATCCGAATCAGGCGATCAACGAGACTTTCACAACTGCTGATCCCAAATATTTAAAAAGCTTCCTGAAAGAAGCACAAAAAACGGTGGATTTGTTCAATTCAGGCCGATCCAGCGTGAGCGTTTTAAGACAAGCCAATCGGCTGGTAAAATGGACCAGTCACGAGCATCCTTCGAGCCCCTGCCGCACCGCTCTGGTCGAACCTTATATTAAAACAACACCCAAAGATGATCCGCAGCATAATCCGCCGGATGATCCCAGGCGAATTATCTATGATCCCAGAAATTATGAACCCGCTGAAGAAGTGGAAAAAATCAGCAGACTTGCGTATGAGCACATCCAAAAACATCCGGAAGAAACACTCGCCATTCTGACGCCCAGCAATGATTTTGGAACGCAATTTATTGCTGAACTTGAAAAATATCCGGTTGATGTAATTGAAATTCTTAAAAGCAACCGAAAAACGAGAAACACTGCGGATTATCTGGCAAAAATCTTAACCTGGCTTTCAAGACCTCTGAATCAGAAAATTTGGCTTGATTTATTCGAAATGCTCTTTCATCATCATGCGGAAAATGATTTCTACCTGAGTCCTGAACACTGCAAAATTGCCAGGGATCGATTATTGTCCATTCAAAATGTGGAAGATTTCTTATTTCCGCTCTCCGAGGAAACATTTAGAAGCGAATTATCCGGCTGGGATGATCCGGAGATTGTCATGCAAACTTTTTTCTCTTTTCGCTTCTTGTTAAAACGTTGGCTGGACGCCCGATTTCTTAAAATTGACCAATTGATTCTGCTGATTGCTCAGGATCTTTTCACTTCTTCGGAGGATTTGTCGATTTCCAACCAATTTGGCCGAATACTGGCTCAAATGGTACGTACCGATCCTTCATTGCGATTAAACGCACTGGCTGAAAAACTGCGGGAGGCGGCTGCCAATGCATCTGTATATCCAGGATTACAAAGTACAGATTCGCAATTTGATCCGGAATTGTATCGGGGAAAGATCGTTGTCATCACGTATCATCGCGCGAAAGGACTGGAATGGGATCAGGTTTTTTTAACAAGCTGTAATAATTACGATTTTCCATCCGGAACATTGGATTTGCTGAAAAATTCGGCAAATCAAAGGAAAAAGATTGCACGGCCCTTTTATATCCGTAATAATCTTGATTTACAGGCTGAAGCGCTGCAGCAATTGGAAACAATCAGTTTCCCGGAACAAGGACTTGTGTATGTTGAAGGAGAAGGCAGCCAGAAAGCATATAATAACGCTGCATCCGAACGATTAAGGCTGCTATTTGTCGGAATTACGCGTGCAAAAAAAGGTTTGTATGTCTCCTGGAATACCGGACGATTCGGTAAACAATCCGAGGCAATCGCATGTTCAATGCTGAGGAAAAAACAAAACGAGGCTCACTCATGAAACAGTTCAGTCAGACTCAGATTCAGGATTATCTGTTTTGTCCGCGGCGGTACTTTCTTTCCCACATTCAAAAAATAACCTGGCCGGAACCTGTCTCGCCATCATTCGAAAAAATCGAAGAGAGCAATCGTCAGGGCAAGGCATTCCATCTCTTTATCAATCGTTTGATTCAGGGAGTCAGTTACAAGGAACTTATTTCCCAGGTTTATGAAACGGATTTGAATCAATGGCTGAAAAATTTTAAAAAATATAATCCACTTCCCGATAACGCCAAAATCTTCTCTGAAATCGAAATATCCGCAATTTTTGCAGAGATTCTATGGATCGGTTATATGGACGCTGTTGCATTTCTGCCGGATAAAATTCAAATCTTTGACTGGAAGACTTCCAGACGCGTCGGGGATCCGAAAGTCCTGTTGAATTCACCGCAGACACGGCTTTATTGCTTTCTAATGATGCAGAATCATCAAAATTTTCTGAATTTTTCAGGAAATTTCTCGCCGGATCAAATTGAAATGGTTTACTGGTACGCACGTTTTCCATCTGATCCGATTCATTTGCAGTATTCTGCAGAGTTATATGACAAAGATTTGGTTTATTTCAAAGATATGGCAGAAAAATTGTGCTATGATGATCGCGCAAATTATCCGCAGACACTCCAGCAAAAAAATTGCCGCTTCTGTCGTTTTCAAACCTTTTGTTTTAAAGAAACCCTTCTGGAAGATGAAAGTTTGGAAGACGAATTCCTGGACTCCGAATTGTTTGACTTTTTCCAACAACCGGATCAGGATATTGCAGGCGGGTCAGAATCTGCGCAAAAGATTTTTGAAAGTTTCTAAAACAGTAATTCGAAATTTGAAAAGATTGCTTCGTCGGGCTTATGCCCTCCTCGCAATGACAGATTGTTTTGCGAGCCACAACAGGGGCGTAGTTTGTCATTGCGAGCGTAGCGAAGCAATCCTCCATCACATAGAGAAAAAAAAAGAGCCTTTTTTTATTTAGGCTCTTTTTTTTGCTTTGTTTATTCCGTTTTCGCTAATTCAACAATTTTGGAGAATGCCTGCAGGTCACGAACAGCCACATCAGCAAGCATCTTTCGATTCAAACTGATATTGTTCTTTTTCAGACCGGAAATCAGACGGCTGTAAGAAATTCCATTCAAGCGAGCTGCAGCGTTGATTCTGGTAATCCAAAGCTTCCGCAGATCACGTCTCCGTGTTCGACGATCACGATATGCATACCATAAACTTGCCAGCATCGCTTCATTGGCGCGGCGATACAGTTTATGACGAGTGGCATGATAGCCCTCGTTCATTTTCAATAATTTTTTGTGACGGCGATGTCCCTGAGGACCACCCTTTACACGTGCCATAAATAACTCCTTTGCTTCCCTCGGACGTCAATCATGAAAAATGATTTGTTATATACACCCGACAGTCGCACTAAAAAAGAATACGATTATTTCTCCATGTATGGAGCGAGACGTTTGATGCGCTGAATGGTTTTCTTTCCTTCAACCACAATCATCTCAGACAAAAGCGCCTTTGTTCGATCGGAAGAACGACGGCGGAAATGGCTTTTTCCACCTTTCGTCCGAACAACAATGCCAGACCCTGTCATGCGGAAACGTTTTGACGTAGCCTTATGGGTCTTTAGTTTGAATTTACCTACTGTTTGTTTGCGTGGCACAACGAAACTCCTTACAACAAAATTCAATGACAATCAGAACGATTTGCCATTCGATTAGCGGGCTAATTATACACTATTTTTTGTTTTCAAAAATTCTATGATTCAGAATCCGTTGTTTCGTCCTCGTCATCATCCTCATCATCGAAATCTTCATCGGTTTCATCAGATTCATCTTCAATGACGACCGGTTGAATCTCACCGGATTCAATGGCTGCTTTCCGTTTGGCAATTTTCTTTGCATTGGGCATCAGAAGCATGCTCATGACGCGGCCTTCGATTCCCGGAGCCTGTTCAATGGATGCGATATCGCTTAATTCTTGGGCAATCTCTTTTAAATCTTCAAGTGCCAGTTCCGGATATGAGATCTCTCGACCGCGAAAGCGGATTGTGACACGGACCTTCATTCCATCTTCCAACCAACGGCGCGCATCACGTGTCTTAAATCCCCGGTGATGCTCATTGGTCTTTGGCCGAAGACGAATCTCTTTGATTTCAATTTTTGTTTGGGCTTTTCGCGCTTCCTTTTCTTTCTTTGTTCTCTCATAAAGAAATTTTCCAAAGTCCATCACACGACAGACCGGAGGATTCGCATTTGGAGAGACTTCAACGAGATCCAATTCAGCTTCCCGCGCGATTTGTAACGCCTCACGGGTTGAAATTACGCCCAGATTTTCACCTTTATGATCGATTACACGAACTTCAGGGATTCTGATAGTTTCATTAACACGAAAATCTTGTGTACTTATGGTAGCTCCTTCCTTCTTTTCGGAAATAATTCTTAGTTTCCGAACGAATACCGAATAAAATATACCACACTGGTCAAATTTTGACAACCAGCCTTAATATTTCACTCCACCAATTCCTCTGAAGATAGAATTTTCATTATCAGATGTGTAATTTCTTTCATCTGCTGTTCATAATATGAAAAGAACGATTCCGTTTATGGTTGAATCACCGATGTGATTTTTTCGAGAGCCGCAGATCTCGCCGGAGAATCAACCGTATCGCGGAACAATAGTTCCCACAGATTTTTAAAATATTCCCAGGTGATATGCGGTTCAATGCTGGCATCAATCGTCCATTGCGCTGCTTGCTCCCAATTCCCGCTCATAGCAGCACCTCGAATAAAGGGGGTCATCTCAACCGGCTTCAGCATGGTATATCCGTTCTCAATCGCTTCATCATGCAACCGAATAACGGTTTCGTAATCGCCGAGATCCACTGCAAGCGCTGCTTTTTCATAGTAATAACACCAATCATGGCGAAAATCCGAACCAAATATTTCAGCCGGCATTTGATAATCAGAATTATAGAGAATCCGGCTCTTATTCTGATACGGAATCAATTCTTTCATTTTTGGATCAATGTAAGGATTTTTCAAATCAGCTTCATCCAGAAGCCAAAGGCACCGATCCCATTCGGGCTTTGTGATCACCACCGAATTTTTTGAATCCATGTTTGTTTCAAACATTTTTGTCGTATATCCAAGCGGCAATCCTTCACGAATCTCCTGCCAGAAATCCTTTCCACTCATATTGAAATACCAGTACGGAGTCGGTTTATGCCCCGTATTCTTGCCATACATCTCAAAAACCATACCTCCGTCAGCCCATCCACCCATATAAGAAGCGATAATCGCATCTCCGAGTATGGCTGTATTTTCTTGAAGATCTGGAACGCGCCATTTCATCTGCCATTGAAACTTTTGCTGCGATTCCCAAGCATATCGATAGGTAGCGGAATTTTGAATCTGGAAAAATGTGCTGATCCCGCACAATGCTGCCAGAATCAGTATCTTTTTAACATTCCCATTCAAACAAGTCGCTGCAGCCGCTGCGATTGAAAGTGAAATACCCCAAAAACTGGGAATCAGAAACCGGTCATGATAAAGAAACGTTGAAGAAGGTGTCTTATCGATCGCAATTCCCGGGAGGAAACCGATTACTGCTGCAGCCATACCCAACAGGAAAATCTCTCGTGAATCGATTGTGTCCGAAAACAGTTGTTTTTTCTTTCGGAGTCGGAACAAAATCAGAAAAATTATTACAGCAATCAGAAAACCAACCGCACAAGCCGCCTGTGTGTTTTTCTTTGTCAGATCAAAATTAGCAGGATTGATACTGCGATACCAGATACCCCAGACCGATTCGGTTACGTACTGTATCATTCTTTGAATCACAAACACAACCATTGACAACACACCATCGGTCTGCTGCAATATTTCCAATTCGTTCCGGTCATGAATCAATTTCGGCATGATAAAGAAACGATAGAAGAAATATGCGAAAAAGATGAATAAAAATGGCAATTCGTAAAGAATCGTTTTTTGAATCCGTTTCTTAATCGCCAATTTTTGAGGACGCAGCGCGAACCAGATAATGCCTATACGCAATAATTCAAGCGTCAGATAATATTCGGTCACCAGCAGTTGAAATGCGCTCAATACGGCAGAAATCAGAAAAAGCGATATCCGCTTCCGCATATTCTGTGTCTGAATTGCTGCCGCTGTAAGCAGAAAAGAGCCAAGAATTACGGGATACTGCATCCAAATCTGATTGTACGTGATACTTAGCGCCTGATGTTTAAAAAATGGAAAGATCGAAAATAGAATCGCAGAAATTGCGGCAATTTCTTTACATTCGGGCCATAAACGACGTATTAATGCCCAACTGATGACACCTGCCAGAAAACGCCAGAAGAGGGAATAGATTTGCCAGGCGATCTTACTGGTCCCGGCAATCTTAAAATCCATTGACAGCACCCACGCCATTATGACCGGACGGCTGTCATTGATGGAATAATCCAGCAGTGCCTGATAACCGCCCTGATCATATCCGGAAAGACTCACCCAGTCATCCAGATAAAAACCAACCTGTGGCAGTTGAATTGCCCAGGTACAGATCATAATCAACAAAAGCAAAAAGGGGAACCAGCGACCTAAGAAAATTTTTTCACTTAATTTCATATTTTTTTCTTCAACAAATGATTAAGTTCTCCGTCAGGAGTTTTGGAATCACCATGCAACAATTCGAAATATCGATGTGCTATTTAAATTAAGAAGGAAAAACTATTTATTGTGATGATTTTGCGTGAAGATCAAAATCATCACAATAAAAATGAATCCTCCCCATATTTCAAATTGCTGAGTACCACGTTAATAACTTGCGGGGATTACGCAGTTATTTTAAAATCGGATCCTTCTTTTTCGAGTTTTCATCAATAATGTATGGCGGACGATTTCGAGCTGCATCAAACATACGCCATAAATACTCACCTAACACACCAAGTGAAAGCATCACAATACCAAAACCGCCTAAAAGTAATATTGCCAGCGTTGTATATCCAGTAACAGGAATCTTTCCGCTCAGTTTATTAATCAGCAAGAAAACCATCCAGATGAATGCTCCAAAAAACATCAATACACCGATCGATGAAATAAAGCGGATTGGAAAATATGAAAATCCCAATAAAGAATCGACGACCAGTTTGTATTTTTTTCCTAATGTCCAGCGTGATTTTCCGATATTCCGCTTTTTGCGTACATATCGGACTTCCGCTCTCTGAAACCCACTCCAAAGTATTTGTCCAGTTAATGCAGTATTTTTTTCCTCCATCAAGTTGAGGACATCGATGACTTTCCTGTCGATCAGATAGCAGTCAAATCCGTTTCTGGGCATTTCTTTCAATGCGATTTTCTTAACCAAAAAATAATAGGCGTTTGCAAAGAATCGCTGAGAAAACCCTTCCTCTCTGCCCTCCCGAACCGCCAAAACCACTTTATTCCCTTCTAGATATTTTTCGATCATTTCAAGAATCATTTCCGAGGGTTCCTGCAAATCTGCCGCTTTCATAGTTGCACAGCAGCCAGTACACACAGACAGCCCCGCCAGAACTGCAGCATGGGAACCAAAATTTCTCGATAAACGCAAATTGACAATTTTTTCGTCTTTTTCAGCCAGATCTGTCATCACTTGAAAAGAATGATCGCCGGATCCATCATCGACAAAGATGATCTCATAATCGAAATCATATCGAACCAGTTGGTCCAGAACCTTTTCTTTCAGATCCTCATACAGCGGGATAAGATTTTCTTCATTATAATAAACCGGAATAATGATCGAAATTTTCTTCATTTACTGATTAACCTCCGAATAATACACTGCTTTATCTCGGATATATTCATCAGGATCATACAGTTCGCTGCACAACACCAGCAAGACTGAATCCTCAGAAAAATCAAACATTTCTTTCCAGACCATTTTGGGAATATATACTCCTACATGCGCACGATTCAGATCGAATTCTTCGGTTGAATT